>ENA-OXEC01000516-OXEC01000516.1-human-gut-metagenome-genome-assembly--contig:-NODE-516-length-14151-cov-20.4189_pt1 | contig 14151 bp, 21 predicted proteins | sample MGYA00249351_ERZ652235 | MGnify/ENA primary metagenome ERZ652235 (study PRJEB26925, sample SAMN05826906) | human gut metagenome | biome: ENVO:2100002; feature: ENVO:00000062; material: ENVO:00002003...
TATTCACAAATCTTATATCAGTTTTTAACGTTTACACAAAACTTGAAACGGTCTCGGGTACTTAAGAGAGACTTCGTTGATGAGGTCATCAATCATCATCAGACTGAGAACTGAGTTTTCCGTGTTAGCATCATCAGCTGGTTCCCAACCGCTGCTATTTGTATTATCGTCGCTATTATCATCCATAAATTTATTTAATGAAATATAGCGAGAGAGGTACGGGTCCTTTTCCGGACGTTCGCATCCTTCACATTTATTGCACTTAGGGCAGCGGATGTATTCACCCTTGGAATTAAGAACTAAGCATCTCTTTTTACGAGTGGATTCAAGATAGTCATCCTTTTCTTTCCAGAATTGCTTCATGTAAGATTCAACTTTATCCTTCGGGATTGTAGTGAATCCTACCAGAATCTTTCTGCCACGGATATTCCAAGTCTCGAAGTTGTCCTCGACGATTCCGTCATTGCGCTTGCGAAAACCGTCCATTACATCCTGATGGTAACTCTTTAAAACTTCATGTGCTAAGAATGGAACTAATGCCTCATTCTCCTTTGGTGCTACGCCATTGTAGCTCTTCTTGTTACTGTAATCATAATTTTTCTCTGCCATGTGGCTTTCCTCCTTGGGTTGACGCGGAGAAAATTCCACATGTGCGATACCTGAATATAGTTGGCCATTGCCATAGCGAGTTTCCTCCTAATTGGTTTGGCCAGCTTGTCCTATTCAGCTGGTTGGGTTGTTTAGTTGTTCATCAGATTCAGATAGGACCGTTCTTGATCAGGGAACGCATCGTCTGATGATGGGGTGTTCTTGACCCTTGATTGCATCATACAGCAAACGTTAAAAATGCCCGTTGAAGAAAGTTCAACGGGCTATGAGGCTGAAAATAAAGGCTTTAAGATTAAAAGGGGTGTGATTATGTATGGAAAAAAGCTATAAGTGTTGAAGAAAGTTCACCAAAAAAATTTTTTATTTTATTAGCACCACGCAAACAGATGCAAACACATATAAATAATTGAAATTTGACACAAAATAATATATAATAGAATTTGGCTTAGTATATTTAGGAAAGGAGAACCTATGACTACTACCAATAATGAAGAAAAATGGATTGGAACAAATGAAGCAGCAGAATTTCTAGGAGTAAAGCCGGCTACAATTCGTGATTGGATTCGTAAAGGCAAGGATATTCCGAGAAAGAAAATTGGCAAGGCCTGGAAGTTCAAATATTCTGAACTTGAGGAATGGGCTCGAAGTGGTAAGGCTGCAAATAATTAAACAATTCCGCGACTTTGCGGCAGGAGGTAAAAATAGATGAATAAACAACAATTAGCATCTACTATTTGGCAGTCAGCCAATCAGATGAGATCAAAGATGGCTAAACACGCAGACCCCTCTATCCCGGATACTCCAGAAGAGTGGCTTGATAATTTCAATACATTCTCTATTTACCAGGTTCTTCCACAGCTGATTGAACTCTGGGGACTGAATGTGAAAACGGATGTTGAGTCTAAAAAAAAGTTCGCCCAACTGAGCGTGAAATGACAACCCCGTTGTTTCTGCTTCGCTGTGTGCAGTTAGGCTTATCGATGGCAGATCTTGATATGCTGTCGATAGGTCTTATCAATGATATGTATGCAGAGAGCAGAAACGATGACTGTAAATATGCAGAACTTGCAACGCAGGAGGATTTCGACAGGTTCTGATTGAGAATACAGTCGTTTTCTGTTATACTTATCAGCAGAAAAGGGCTGAGTATTCTCAGCTACAAATTTGAATTTAACGCACATCTAAAAAACGAGAATTCACAAAAACGTAGCCATAAAATGGTGATGAAAGGACGTATAACTTATGAGTAAAAAAGTATTTGTTTTGGTACACGATTACTGGCATCACGATGATTCCATCAAGCCTATGATGAACTATCTGTTTAACGCAGATTATGAAGTAACATTCACAAAGAATCCAAATGATTATTTCAAGGGGCAGTTTGATTTGTTTTTGTCTTTCAAAGATCCTATTGAAAATGATCAGATTCCTACTCCAATCTGGTGTGATGAAAAATGGACGGAGAAATTTCTGAATGATATTCAGAATGGTATGGGAACGATTATGCTTCACGCATCACTTACTGATTACACAGAAAATCACGCAATCCTCACAAATGTTGTAAGAAGTAACTTTATCACTCATCCCGAACAATGTCCGCTTACTGTAAAACCGATAGCAGAACATCCGATTATTGAAGGCATTGGCAAATTCACATTCCCTGATTTTGACGAACATTATGTAATGAAAATGATTCCGAATGCTGATACAACGATTCTTGCAGAAACCGTTTCAAAGAACGGCGTTCAGCCTGCTGTATGGATTCACACCTATGGCAAGGGAAAAATCTGCTGTATCGTTCCTGCACACACTACCCAAAATCTGACCTGTGAACCATTTGTCAAACTTGTAAAGAATGCTATTGATTGGGTTTAATAGCATTAATAGAGCGTCAAATTCCAGTTTGCCGAAATATATTTCTAACTTTCCCTATTTTACAGGCTTTCCAGCCTGTGCATTAGCGAAACGATATGTATTTTCCCTTATTTTTGCCCTTATGAGATAATCGTAAGGGAAATAAGGGAAAGTTTTATTTAGTCATTGCCTGCCACTTTATCAAGTAACCTTGCAGATTCCCGCTTGGCTTTTCTTGTAGAGTGTGCATAGACATTCATGGTGGTACTGACATCTGAGTGCCCTAACAGTTCCTGCACATCCTTTGGTGCTGCTCCATTTGCCAGAAGGTTGCTTGTGTAGGTGTGTCGCAGCTGGTGAAAATGAAATCCTTCAAATCCATCCAGTTTCTGAGCAATCTTCCTGCAAACAATTCCTAACGTGCTTGGCAGTTCCAGACTTCCATCCGGTCTTAAGCAGACAAAGGATATTTCCTTATAATCCTCTGGAACGTTCTCTGTTCCGTCTAGATGATAGAACTCATAGTAAACTCTGTTTTTGTCTTTTACTTCTCTGTAGTAGTTTTTATGGTAAAGTTCTCCGTACTGCATTCGGTTTTTAAGTTGTTCCTTTCGGGCATTGCGAAGAATCTCTGCCAGTGTATCTCCAAAATCAACAATCCTTACCTTTTTTCGTTTGGTTGGTCCGATGATATTCTTGTGCCTTGAACCATCATATCGGATACTGCGTCTGATTGTAAGGCACTGTTCTTCAAGATTCACATCCTGCCATGCCAGACCACAGGCTTCACCGATACGAAGTCCTGCATAATAAGCTATCTGGATTGGAAGTATTGCCGGTGGATTGTAATTCTGTAGAAATTCAATCAGTCTTTCATAATCCTCTCGTGGAATTGGCTGTATATCGCCATCCATGTCATCATCGGAAAACAGGTCAACCTCATCCGTCTGGTATTTCAGCTTAATATACTGCATCGGATTGAAAGTGATATATTGCTTTGGTGATACTGCAAATCGGAATGACTGCTGTAATACTGCCGAGAAAGAACGAATGTAATCTTTGCTATAACCTTTTCTTTCTGAACCATCTGGATAAGTGCCACCAAAGGAAAGCAGATCGAAGAAGGCTTGTAAATGCTCAGATGTTACATTTTTCAACTTTCTCTCTGAAATTGGATGCTTCTTGATGTTGGTAATGGCACCGAGGTAATTCTGGACTGTCCCATTACTGAGCGTACCGGTCTTTAATTCTTCCTCTGCCCATATATCAAGTAATTCTCCAATTGTAATATTTTCCGACTTTGCAATGAATTTCTTGCTTTCGTAATCGTCCATTGCCTGACGGAGCAGTTTTTCCGTTTCACTTTTACTTTCTGTTCCAGCGTATTCTTTCTGAACCAGATTGCCGCTTGCATCTTCTACATAGAAGCGGTAGTACCATTTCTTTCCTTTTTTTCTTACAGATCCTTTTGCCATAATCGTGTGTCTCCTTTCGATATCAGACAATCGGAACTGATGAAATGCTTCTTGCGTGTAAGTATATCATAACTCCGGTTGTCGTTCTATACCGAATCGGAATCCTCATACAAAACTTCTGATAAAAGATTTTCAAGCCTTTGTTCTGCCGCTTCCGGTTTCTTGGAATAGAGCCTTACAACATCTGCCATGTCATTAAAGGCATTAACAGTATGGGTGATCTCCCGGAGAAACATAATCTCGTTATATTCATCATTCGATTCAAACCCCATTACCTTTGCAATATCCGCTTCATTCGTGTTACCCTTGTAATTCTTGCAGGCAAACTGGAATGATTCCAGAAACAGGTTATATTGCTTTAACATTAACAGCAGTAAATCTTTTGAAAAAGCATCTTCCTTTTTACTAAGGTCGAGAGGTAACTGTTTGAGAATATCGCCCATTGCATCACGAATCTGTAATTCTTTCTTATCCGTAATATCGGTTTCGTATTCATCGGTTTCCCCTTTGAGCCATTCAATAGATACATGAAGTGCTTCTGAAAGACCTTCCAGCACCATCTTTTTGGTATTGTCAATCGAACCATTTTCATAACGCAGGATTGTGGAAGCGGTAACTCCCATCTTCTCTGCAACATAAGGCTGTGTCAGATTTAATTCCAGACGACGCTGTTTTGCCCTGCTGCCTATCAGCTTGCGTAGTTCTTTATCTTTCATGCTGATTGCCTCCTTTTTCGGTATGTATGAATTATAGCATGTACCGTACATAATTGCAATGTGCAATTTAATAGTTATTTTTAAAATTTCATAACGCTTGACAACGCAATATAAAACCGCTATACTAACAGCACAACAAAAATTGCATAATGCAATTTATGAGGAGGTGACAAGATGACGGAAAGAAAGATTGCATTATCCATCGAGGAAGCAGCCGACTATACAGGAATTGGCAGAAACACTTTGAGAAAGCTGGTTGAATGGAAGAAGCTTCCGGTATTAAAGGTCGGAAGAAAAGTCCTTATTAAAACTGACATTCTGGAAAAGTTCATGGAAGCCAACGAGGGGCGAGATCTGAGGGATAAAGGGAATGTAAAAGCTGTCACAAGAAATGTGGCAACTTAAAAAGGCGGCTTCCTACGAAACCGCCAAAGGTTCTATCAGACCGAAGCCATGATATACCTACACGCAAGAGGATTATACCATGTGCTTCTCCTGATATGCAACCGGGAACTGTTGTTTATCGGAAAAAGAAAGGACGAAGACGATATGGCGAAATCAACAAAGACTTATGAAGAAAGAATACGTGCATTAGAGAAAAAGGAACAGGAAAGCATTGAAGCTACAAAAAAGCTCATAGCACAGCGGAAGGAACTGGAAAAGAGAAAGAAAGCGGAAGAAAGTAAAAAACGAACCCACAGGCTCTGTCAGATTGGAGGAGCGGTGGAATCAGTTCTTGGCTGTCCGATTGAGGAGGAAGATTTACCAAAGTTGATAGGCTTCTTAAAAAGGCAGGAAACAAACGGGAAGTTTTTCTCAAAAGCGATGCAGAAAGAATTAGTTACAGACATGGAGAAAGTGTAATGGCGGAGGGAGTGGGTTTTCCATTCCCTTCATTGCCTTTGAATGAAGGGCGCACTTATGGACAACCAGAGGTCGTCCTTATAAGTTTGCCACAAGTGGCAACCGGTCTGCGCTTACGCTTGCCGGGCGCGTTCCGTCGGCGGGGCTTTCAGCCAGACCTGCTCATGCCGCAGGGGGCACTCTTGCGCAGAGGGCGTTCCGACAGCTTCACTTCTGCCAAACCAGAAGAAGATGCTGTCGGAAATCAATGCCGGATACGGCAGAAAGGGGGAATCGTATCATGGCGATATTTCACTTTACAGTAAAGATTGTCGGGCGCAGTAAAGGAAAATCTGTCATATCCGCATCGGCATATCTTAATGGAGATGTGATGAAGAATGAGGAAACAGGCAGAATCAGTTACTATACTTCCAAAAAGGAAGTCGTCTACACCAGTCTGATGATGTGCGAAAATGCACCTCCTGAATGGCTGCATGTACCGGAAGAAAATATAAAAAGGGTTCAACAGTCTATCCGTTATAAAAGAGCGGACGATAAAGAAGCCGCACTGGAAAAATTTAAAATCACATTTCAGAAACAGCGGTTATGGAATGAGGTCTTGAAGATAGAAAAAAATGCAGATGCACAGCTTGGACGCTCATTTGAATTTTCCTTACCGAAAGAATGGAGCAGACAGGAACAGATTGATTATACAACCGAATATATTCAAAAAACTTTCGTAGATAAGGGAATGTGTGCCGACTGGAGCATACACGATAAGGGTGATGGAAACCCACATGTGCATTTACTTGTAACCATGCGACCATTCAATCCGGATCATTCATGGGGCAACAAAGAAGTCAAGGACTGGGATTTTGTCAGAGATACTGACGGAAATATCGTGGTTGATGAATCCCACCCGGACTGGTGGCAGGATAAGAAAAATCCTGACCGGCATGGAATCCGCATTCCGGTACTTGATGAAAACGGAGTACAGAAAGTCGGGGCAAGAAACAGAAAACAATGGAAACGGGTTCTGACCGATGCTACCGGCTGGAATGATCCAAAGAATTGTGAGTTATGGCGAAGCGAATGGGCTAGGATGTGTAACCGGCATTTATCCATAGATAATCAGATTGACCACCGCTCTTATGAAAGACAGGGCAAATTGAAAGTCCCTACGATTCATGAGGGTGCAGATGCAAGGAAGATTGAGGAAAAATATCTCACCGGGCAGATAAGGAAAGGTTCATGGAAGGTCGAGGAAAACCAGATGATAAAAAAACAAAATGCACTGCTGCAAAAGGTAATCACAACCTTTGGTAAGGTATCCGGTGCATTGTCAATATGGAAGGAGTGGTTGAATGACATTAGAAGAAAGCAAAGAAGTAATTCCCATGATGGAAGCAATGATTACACAGATAGAGGAACAGCAGAATATCATGGCAGAGATGCTTCAGGAGATACAGGAAAAGGACGAGAAGCTGATGTGCTTTCAGGAGCAGGAAGAACGATTGCAGCAATTAGAGAAAGAATTGTCAGAGCTGCTACAAATCTTACCGAATACAGAAGAACTGTTGATGCTTCTGGAAGAAAAGACAGACCAGATACAGAAACTCACAGACGAAAATCAGCAATGGCAGGAATTGGCACAGAAATTAAACAGCGAGAACCGGCTATTGCAGAAACAGAACAGCGAATTACTGAACTTGAACAGCAATTAGAGAAAGGAAGGTTGATTGATGAACGAATTAAGAAACTCAAAGAGCGACGATCAACTGGAAGAACTGCTAATGCTGACGGAGCAGATGCAGGAAGAACTCGACCAGAAAGACAGGACTATCCGGGAACTGAAAATGCAGCTCGACGAATCGCTGACCTTGAACGAGAGGTTAAACAGCGAGAACAGAGCAGGGAACATTCAAGCCTTAAAGAACGACTTGAGGAAAACAAAAGAATTATTGCAGAGCGAGAAAGAGAAAACGCTCACCGCAAAGGACATGATAGAGGAATGTCGCGATAAGCTAAGACAGGCAGAACAGGAACGGGATTATGCACTCTCCCATCAGAAAAAAGTAGAGATACCGGTTGAAAAGTCGGTGCTCTATCAAAAGTGCAGGAATTGTAACCAGACAGCTTATCTGAAAGCGAAGGAAAGGTATGATACGCAGAGAGAAAAAATGGCAGGCAGATATAAAGCAAAAACAGCTATGTATGAAGCATTGATGTTTCTGCTGATATGGTATTCCGCATCAACTACTCTTTTTCAGATGATACAGTCAAAGGTATTTATTTCTGATTGCAGAATATTCTTTGGTGCAATCGGAACTTTCACACAGACTATTGCTGGCTGGATTGCACTGATAGGAAAGAATGTGGCACAGATTAGTAATGGAATATCCAATCCTGTCATTGCCGGAATTATATACTGGCTGATAAGAATATTGATTTGCGGTGGATGTCTGGTGGGTGCGGGAATACTTGTAGCGTTTATAGGGATAAAGATTGCAGGGCTATATAAGAAATACTGTTGGGATATGATTACCATACTGGTAACACTTATAAGCCTGGAAATAGCAATCTACTTTGGAGATTGGATAAAGACAGTCTTGCCGATCAATATGCTATTTCTCTTATTATTGGTGCAACTGGTATATGTTGGAATTAGGTGGTATGTAAAAGGATGGCAAGAAGCCAGAGGATATTATTAAAAAACTATTAGAAACAGAATGCAAGGGAGATAACTTTCTAATTGTATATGCAGATGATTTTGTTGCAGGATTTCAATATAAATGGGAAGCAGAGAATTACTACAAGCTTCTTAAAGAACGAATGGAAAAGTTCGGTTTGCAATTAGAAGATAGTAAAAGTCGTCTCTTACAAAGCGGTGCTTATATTGCAAGGGCAAAGCAAAAGAGCGGTGAGTGTATCAGATTACAAACATTTGATTTTCTGGGATTCACATTCTATAGTGGGCGTTCACGCAAAGGCATGCCATATATAATGCCAAAGACAAGCTCTAAGAAATTCAGACAGAAAATTCGAGACATCAAGGTATGGTTATATGCGAATAGAGACCAACCGCTAAAGAAACTAATGGGTATGCTAAATCTGAAACTAATAGGTCATTATAGGTACTATGGCATAAGTTTTAATGGCAGAATGATTTCAAACTACAAACAACAAGTGAGAGAACTTCTGTTTAAGGTGCTGAATAGACGAAGTGACAGAAAGAGTTATACAAGAGAAGGATTCATTGAAATGCTGAAATATTATCCATTGGCAATGCCAAAGATTTATGTCAGCTTGTTTTGAGACTGTAAATATTATTATGAAGAGCCGTATGCGAGAAAGCCGCACGTACGGTTCTGTGAGGGGCTTACATTGTGAGGTGTAAGTCTACTCGACTGTGGAGAGATTTCTTGAACTTTCCCCATTTTTCAAGGCTTGCAGAGCCTTGTATGATGAAATGATATGTATTTTCCATTATTTTTGCCCTTGTGAGATAATCGTGAGGGAAATAAGGGAAATTTCTTTTTAGTCATTGCCTGCCACCTTGTCGAGAAGCCTTGCTGAATTTCGCTTAGCTTTTCTGGTGGAGTGGGCATAGACATTCATTGTGGTACTGACATCTGAGTGTCCTAACAGTTCCTGTATATCCTTTGGTGCAGCTCCGTTAGAAAGCAGGTTGCTTGTGTAGGTGTGTCGTAACTGATGAAAATGAAATCCTTCAAATCCATCAAGCCTATTGGAAACTGACCGACACACAATGCCGAGTGTACTTGGCAATTCCAGACAGCCATCAGGTCTTAAGCAGACAAAGGAAATTTCATTGTAATCCTCAGGAGCTTCTTCTGAGAGTGTGTGAAGCATTGATGTTTCTGCTGATATGGTATTCCGTATCAACTACTCTTTTTCAGATGATACGGTTAAAAATATTTATTTCTGATTGCGTGGTATTCTTTGATACAATCGAAACTTTCACACAGACCATTGCTGGCTGGGTTGTACTGACAGGAAAGAACATGGCACAAATTAGTGATGGAATATCCAATCCAGTCATTGCCGGAATTATATACTGGCTGATAAGAATACTGGTTTGTGGTGGATGTATGGTGGGTGTGGGAATACTTGTAGCATTCATCGGAATAAAGATTGCAAGGCTATATAAGAAATACTGTTGGGACATAATTACCATACTGGTAACATTTATAAGCATGGCGATAGCAATCTATTTCGGGGACTGGATAAAGACAGTTTTGCCTTTTGATCGCCTATTCTTCTTGTTATTGGTACAGGTAATATATGTCGGGATAAGATGGTATGTGAAAGGCTGGCGGGAAACAAGAGGATATTATTAGATAAAATACAAGCAGGATAACTTATAGAGTGTGCTCCTGCTTGTATGTTTATGCGAACTACAATAAATTTTAATTCCTATGTTCTTCTCCCCATGTACACAAAGCCGTAAGCATAGGTATCAGAGATCTTCCTTTTTCAGTAAGACTATATTCTACTTTCGGGGGCACTTGAGGGTACTCTTTACGGTTCACTAATCCATCTTCTTCTAATGCTTTTAGCGAATCCGTTAATGTCTTAAAGGTTACTTTCCCAAGATATCTTTTCATTTCGTTATATCGGACGACTTCACGTTTGGAAAGGCAATACAGAATTGGCATTTTATATTTGCCATTGATCAGCGATAGTGTATAGGCAAATCCGGTTCCTTCCAGACGAAAATCATTTTGTTCTTCATTTTCCATTTTGACAATTCTCCTTTATACATCATTACACTCTATTTTGAGATAGTATATATTTTTAATACATGTACTTATTGTTTATTTATGTATATCATATAATTAAAGCAAAGATAAGTCAACCAGTTAAGGAGACAAGTGATGAGAAATAAACTGAATGAAGTAAAAGAGTTTGATATTATTTCAATATGTGACACGATTCGGATTGCTATGTTTGATGAGCCATATCCATACATTGTCCCGGTTAATTTTGGAGAAGAAATTATAGGTGATTAGGTTGTTTTCTACATTCATACCGACTATGAAGGAAAAAAGAATGATCTGCTCGCAAAGAATCCCAATATTGCGTTTGAAATGGATTGCAATCACGAGCTTTATTATCGTGAGAGCAATATGTCCTGCAATTTCCGCTATGAAAGTGTTGTTGGTACGGGACGTGTAGAGATCGTACTGGAAGAAGAAAAGGAAAAAGCATTGACACTTTTAATGAACCATTATCATCCGGTATCAGTAAAATTTAATCCCAAATTCGTACATATGACACAGTGCATGAAAATTATTGTAAATGATATGACTGCCAAACGTGCCATGCCAAAGAAAAATACACTGGATTACAAAGTAATGCAATTTCAGGGCGAAGTAAGAAGCCCACATATGTACGAGGAGAAAAATAGGTCATGAAAGAATATCAGGGAATGTGTTGTGACAGCAATGGCTGCCATCTGCCAGAGGACAATAGCAAACATTACTTTACAAGAAGAATAAAAAAGCATATAATTCTTTTGTAAAATATTTAATAAAAGAGGATAAGAAAACGGAAAATAAAGATAAAAGAAATATAACAAGAAAAAAAATAATTAATTATGTGCTGAACAATCATGTCACATCCAAGACAGAAATCGCAAAAGAGTTAAACTTGAGTATGCCGACTGTATTAGCAAATGTGAATGACTTGTTAGAAAAAATGGTGTTGGAAGAAACTGGGGAATATGCTTCGACCGGTGGACGGAAGGCAAAAAGTATAGGGATTAATAAGTCGTACTGTCATGCAATGGGAATTTTGATTACAGCGAATCATATAGAAATGGTATTAGTAAATCTTGGAGATGAGATTATAAAAAAGGATCGCATCCGTTTAAAATTTACGGCAGAATTATCCTATTGTACAGAGGTGGCACAAAAGGTCAAAACTTTTCTTGAAGGCGAATTAGCGAAGAATACGCTACTTGGGATTGGAGTGGCGATTCCAGGAATTATTGATCAGAAAGAACGGATCGTTTTAAAATCCCATGCTTTAGGTATAGAGAATTATAGTCTGCGCTTTTTAGAGCAGGCTTTGGAAATTCCAGTATATTTTGAAAACGATGCTAATGCTGCAATGCTTGCAGAAAAAAAGCAAAAGTATCCAAATGCGATATATCTGTCTTTGAACCACACCTTAGGAGGTGCATTCTGCATAGATGGAAAGCTGTTTCGAGGGCAGAACCAGAAAGCAGGGGAGTTTGGTCACATGATACTCGTTCCCGGTGGAAGAAAGTGTTATTGTGGTAAATCAGGATGTGCGGATGCATATTGTGCTGCAAGTGTACTGACACAAAATAACAGGCAGTCACTGGATGCATTTATGGAAAAAATTGAAAGTGGTGATGAAAAAATTTTGCAGACATGGAATGAGTATCTGGATCATCTTGCTGTTTTGATATCAAATCTGCGGATGGCATATGATATGGATATCATACTAGGAGGTGATGTGGGAGGGGTATTGTCAGATTATATGATACCACTGGGAGAAAAAGTGATGGCATATAATGGCTTTGAGCATGATGTTTCATACTTGAAAAATTGTTCGTATAAGAAAGAAGCGTCGGCTGTTGGAGCCGCGAAATACTTTTTTACAAAACATATGGTAGAATTGTAAATTTTTTGAACGCAGATAAGCAGTCCACCGCATCTAGTGCGTAGGGCAAGGGGATGTTTAGTCGGTTGGAGTTAAAAACTCCCACTGACAGGTTGCAAAGCGAATGCAGATGTCCGCTTTATATGTGTGAAAAACGAGAAGTTGTGTAAAATTAGAAAAAGATATTATAGTAAAAAACGGAAAGAAAACAGTAACTACGGTTTCCTTTCCGTTTTTGCGTGTTGATTGTGAAAAATACACAAAAAATGTATTTTAAAATTATGAAATATATAAAATTATGAAAAAACATATTGACAAATCGTGTTTACAGGGTAATAATGTAATTACTTTGATAAAACGTTTTATAAAACATAAGATAAAACAATATAAAAAGGAGGAAACAATTATGTTACAGCAGGTAATGACAAATCCAGGAGAAATTATTTTCAGAGAGGTTCCGGTTCCGGAGGTGAAGGAAAATCAGGTGTTGGTAAAGATTATGAATATTGGTGTCTGTGGATCAGATATTCATGTTTATCATGGAAAACATCCGTTTACAAAATATCCGGTAACACAGGGACATGAGGTTTCAGGTGAGATCACAGAACTTGGAAAAAATGTCACAGAGTTTCATGTTGGACAGAAGGTGACGATAGAGCCGCAGGTATATTGTGGACACTGCTATCCATGCCGTCATGGAAAGTATAATCTTTGTGAGGAATTAAAAGTAATGGGATTTCAGACGACAGGAACAGCATCTGAGTATTTTGCAGTGGATGCATCGAAAGTAACACCGATTCCAGAAGATATGTCCTATGAAGAAGGAGCTATGATCGAACCTCTTGCGGTGGCAGTTCATGGTGTAAAACAGATGGGTGATGTGGCTGGCATGAATATTGCAGTCCTTGGCGCAGGACCGATCGGTAATCTCGTGGCACAGACAGCAAAAGGAATGGGGGCAGCGAAAGTGATGATCACAGATATCAGTGATCTTAGATTGGCAAAGGCAAAAGAATGTGGGATTGATGTGTGTGTGAATACCAAAAATAAAGACTTTGGTGAGGCAATGATTGAAGCATTTGGACCGGATAAGGCGGATGTAATCTACGACTGTGCTGGAAACAATATCACAATGGGACAGGCAATTAAATATGCAAGAAAAGGAAGCACGATTGTACTGGTGGCTGTTTTTGCAGGAATGGCAGAAGTAGATCTTGCAGTGGCAAATGACCACGAACTTGACATTAAGAGCACGATGATGTACCGCCATGATGATTATATAGATGGAATCAGACTGGTAAATGAGGGCAAAGTTCATTTGAAACCGCTTATCTCAAAGACATTTGCTTTTAAAGATTATCTGAAGGCATACCAGTATATTGATGATAACCGTGAGACAACGATGAAAGTAATTATCAATGTCAGTGAAAAGTAAGGAGCGTATATGGAAAATAAATATGGAATTGTCGGAGTTGCCCATGTCGGGCTTCCGACAAACGATTTACAGAAAACAGTTGAGTTTTATAAGAGTCTTGGATTTGAAGAAATTATGCAGACATATAATGAAAAAGCAGGGGAAAAAGTGGCATTTTTACAGATAAAAAATTACTGTATAGAGACCTTTGAAAATAGACAGGCGGCAATGTCAGACGGTGCATACCAGCATGTTGCACTTGATGTGGAAGACATTGAAAGTATGTATCAGAAAATCTGCAATGAAAAATACACGGTTATTACAGACGGAATCGAAGAACTGCCATTTTGGGAAAATGGTGTGAAGTTTTTTATGATTAAAGGCCCAAATGAGGAAAGAATAGAGTTCTGTCAGAAACTCTGATAAAAACAGGAGGGACATATGGGAAGCGAAAACAAAAATGGAAAAGTACCGCTGATCAGTAAGATTGCATATGGGTTTGGTGATGTTGGATGTAATTTCAGCTGGATGGAGACCGTTTCAAGTTTTGTGTAAACGTTAAAAACTGATATAAGATTTGTGAATA
>ENA-OXEC01000521-OXEC01000521.1-human-gut-metagenome-genome-assembly--contig:-NODE-521-length-14005-cov-36.2154_pt1 | contig 14005 bp, 10 predicted proteins | sample MGYA00249351_ERZ652235 | MGnify/ENA primary metagenome ERZ652235 (study PRJEB26925, sample SAMN05826906) | human gut metagenome | biome: ENVO:2100002; feature: ENVO:00000062; material: ENVO:00002003...
AATTACAGATAATAAAATACTTTCTGAATTAAGAAATGTATGTAGACTATATAACTTTAATTGTTTTATATCTAAAAAAGGGGATAATCTTATTATAATACAATTATTTTTTTCCAAAAATAATGCTACCTCTAATTTTTCTAATAGCGTATTTACTTCTTTATTTGATTCTTTTGGTGAGCATTTATCAAATTATACTGATTATTTTATTTGTGTTGGAAAAATAGTACATTCTATAAATGAAATTTATGATTCATTTATGAGTGCTAATGAAGTTACGAACTATACATTCTTTTATAATTACAATTCTGTCATATTTCCATCATCAAATAATACTGATGATTATTCTATAGGTTCAGATTTTTCTTCTAAGTTTAATGGATATCTTTTAAAAGAAGACAAATATAATCTAATTTTATTTATAAAGCAATTAACATTAGAATTTAACAAATATAGATCTACTCCTATATCATCAGTTAAAGATACTTATTATAAATTAATTCTGCTTGTATCTAATTTTGCAAACACGCGAAATATATCGTTTACCAAGCATACAAATCATGGAGATATATTTGAATTAATTTTAGAGTGCCCTAATATATTTGTTTTAGAAAAACTATTTATAGATTTTATAGAAGAAATATTTGCAGCATTAGAAGATACTTCTAAAAAAAGTGCTCCTGTTGTTGCTGTTTTAGATTATATACACCAAAACTATTCTAGTCCAAGCTTATGCCTTGAAGAAATAAGCAAAAATACTTTTTTAACACCAACATATATATGTGTTATCTTTAAAGAGCATACATCAAAAACAGTTAATAAATATATAACAGAATATAGAACTGAAAAAGCAAAAAGCTTTCTTAAGGATACTAATATAAAAATGAGTGATGTTGCTGAAAAAGTTGGTTATAATGATCCAAATTATTTTTCTAAAATCTTTAGAAAAGCAACTAACTATACACCTTCTGAATATAGGAGGCTTTTTACAAGATGAAATTGAAATTAAAATTAAAGTTAAAATTAGTAACTCAATTCTTTTTGATATTTTCAATTTTAATACTGATACCGCTTATAATTCTTTTTGGATATACTTATACAAAAATGTCTTCAATGATACGAGAAAATATACTTGCATCTACTGAACAAGCTTTTAATCAATCTACTTCTTTTATTTCTTATAAAATTGGCAGATTATATAATACCTCAAATTCATTAGTAATAGATAACAATTTAACTTCAATACTTTTAAAAGATCCAGACAATTATCCGTTGCCTAATCAAATTCAGGACATGGAGATTTTAAGAACATATGCTTATTCTTATCAACATAATATAGATATTTCTGATATTGAAATATATTTAAATGATGATTTTATTTATTCTAATGATAAAAAAAATATTTATCCTATAAGCGCCCTTGATAATTCAAAATGGCTTGCTACTATTAAAGATCGTAACATGCGCTATTTTTGGACGCCTTATAGTTACATTTCTAGTAATGATACTAATTTTGTTGCACTAGGTAAATCAATTATAAATCCTGGAGACTATACTGATATAATAGGATATTTGTTTATAAAATTTAATAAAAGTGATTTAGAAGATATTCTGAATAAAATTAATTCTAACCCTCAAAGTTTTAGTTGTATAGTTAATTCATTTAATGATGTTATTGCTACATCTAATATGGATTTATGTTTAAAATATAAAAATATTATAAATTCAACATATCCTAGTGATAATACATCCTTAAAAAAGCTGAATTTAAAATTTAATGATATCTATATTCAAAGTACTTATATAGATAAAACGGATTGGCGCATTATAAATATTGTTCCATATAGCACAATAAACTCTAAAATTACTAATCAGAGGATCTATCTTATTTTTATTGTATTGATATTTGGAGGTACTGCACTCTTTGTTGGATATAAATTTTTTGGTTCAATAACTAAGCGTTTATCAAAAGTTATAAATGGAATGAGAGATGTTCATGCAGATAATTTAGATAATTTTATAAAAAGTGATGAAGATAATAAGGATGATGAATTAGGTGAGTTAATTAATAACTATAATTATATGATTTCTAAAATGTCTAAATTGGTTTCAGATCAATATAAATATGGTAAAGCAGTAAAAAATGCCGAGCTTAAAGCTCTTCAATCACAAATAAATCCTCATTTTTTATATAATACATTAGATATGATAAACTGGATGTCATATAAAAATATGAATTCTGAAATCAGCACTGCTGTAAAAAGTTTAGCAAAATTCTACAAACTATCTTTAAATAAAGGAAATGATCTTACTTATATTGGCGATGAATTAGATCATGTATCACTATATGTAAAAATTCAAAACATGAGATATAGAAATAGAATTTCTTTAGAAATTAATATTAGTGAAGAAATAAATAACTACTTAATTCCTAAAATAACACTTCAACCTATAGTGGAAAATTCAATAAGTCATGGTATTTTAGCTAAGGGAAATGTTAATGGTAAAATAACCATATCTGGCGACATACTCAATGATGAAATCTACTTAAATGTTTATGATGATGGAATTGGTATTGAGAAAGAAAAATTACCATTGCTTTTATCATCTGAAGAAATAGAAACTAATGGTAGTGGTTATGGATTAAAAAATATAAATCAGCGTTTAACTCTTTTATACGGGGAATCCTATGGTCTTTCTTTTAACAGCACTTATGGTTATGGTACTACTGTAACAATAAAGCTTCCATTGATAAATAAAACTGAAAATGATGAAATTTTATAAAACTAAGGAGTCTTATTATGAAAAAAGAATTCTACGATAAACCAATTTACACAATTTCAAATTATATAATTAGTTTTGTTCAGACTAGTATTCATTTTGCAATATGCAATCTGTTACTTATATTATATTTTATATTAACTGCAATTAATCCAAATACTTTTTCAATTCTGCTTCTATTTGTTGCATTAATACCACTTGGACCTTCAATAGGTGCTCTTTATTCTGTTATAAATAAATCACTTAGAGAAAAAGACATGTTTTTTTCTTCTCAGTATTTTAAAGTTTATAAAAATAATTTTTTAAATAATTTGAAGCTTTGGACAATCCTACTATCACTATTTATAATTTTATTTATGGACTTTCAGTTCTTCTATTTTCAAAAACCTAATAGTGGACTACATATAATTTTTTTAATACTTCTAATCTTTTTAGGCTTAATAAGCTTATATGTTTTTCCTATTAATTGTCGCTTTGAAGTTAAAATAAAAGATTTACTTATAACCTCTCTTTATTATATGATCAAAAAATTTCCAACAACAATATTAAAAGCCGTATTAATATTTCTAACATACTATTTATTTAAAAATGTTTCTGTCATATTTTTATTATTTGTTCCAGTAATTCTTTGTTTTATATTTTCTTATTATGATAAAAATATGATTTTAGAACTTGAAAATCGTAGCATAACAAATATTAAATCTATTTAGTCAATTGGGCATTGCAAATGCATGAAAGTCCTGTATAAACTAAAAATCATGCATAAATAGAGCAAATTATCAATATATGCATGGTTTTTATTTATAAAAATTTATACATAAACATTTTACAATAGCCCTTTATACATTTTTTACATATTCTTTTATAATGTAACTTATTTAATCACTTATGAGCTCACTAGCTTCTATATATGGATTTCTATATCTATTTTTCTTAATTGTACTTTTTCCAATATTAATAGCTTTTTTAGGACATATATTTATACATGCCATACAATCTACACATTTTCCATTCCATTTTGGCTTATTGCTTTCAATTGTAATATTATTTACAGGGCATATTTTTTCACACATATTACATCCAATACAATTTTCATTCACATTAAAATTCTTATCTTTATTTTTTAATACATCTTTAAAAATTTTATATTCAAAGCAACCTATTCCATACTTAAATGCTGCTTCTTTTTCTTCTCTTTTTGATATAGACTGTATAAATTCTTCTATCTTACTATCATAATTTGATATTGTATTCTTTGCACGTTTTTCTGTAGGATTGGTTCCCATTTTTGTATAATTTGAGATATATTTAACTGTAAGATAATTATTTATATTCCTTCCTAATAATTTATTAATTTGATAAAAGCTTGTATTAGCACCTCCTCCTCCGGAAACTCCAATAGCAAAAATATATGCATCTGGATTTATTTTTACTCTTGAAAGAAAATCATACATTACTATTGGCACACCAGCATAGTGTATTGGATAAATGAATCCTATCATTTCATCCTCTATTTCAAAACTTTCTTCTCTTAAAGCTTTTGGAATAGATATAAGTTCACAATTTTCAAATGCATATTTTATTTTTTTAGCTACATATAAGCTATTTCCTGTTGCTGTATTATATAATATCTTCATAATTCCTCCTTGATTTATCTCATCATATTTTCTGTTATATTTAAAAATAATTTTGTATATTCATTTCCTATTCGACTAGTTGCAATTGTAATCAGTACTTTTCACTCATTTTCTTTCTCTACTTAATTTTATATTTTGATAATCATCGAATTGTATTTTTAAGAATTAAATCTAGGAGCTTCTAATATACTATTTGCTCTCAAAGTTAACTCTTTTATTTACTATATATGTTTCTTTCAAAAATATATTCTGAAATGTTTATTGCTTACTTTTCTTTTTTAATCCCATTTGGTACTTACCTATAAATGGTGCAGCTATTTTTCTTGGAATCATAACAAGTAATTTATTTTCAATGCCAGGTATTACATTCCCTTTTCCTTTCATAAGAGCATCATATCCCTTTTTAGCAACAAAGGCTGGATCTTTTGCTTTAGGATTATCCTCCTTACCTTCACGTTTGCAAAAATTAGTTTTAGTAGCCCCTGGACAAAGTGCTGTAACAGTAACATTATATGTCTTTAATTCGTGTGCAATCGCTTCAGTTAATGATAGTACATATGCTTTGCTAGCATAATATACAGCAGTATATGGTCCTGGATGATAAGCTCCTGTTGATGCTACATTTAAAATTTTCCCGTGTTTTCTTTTAGCCATTTCTCTTCCATAAAGCTTAGTTAATATGGTTAAACTACTCATATTTAAATTCATCATCTCATAATCTTTTGTTATTTCTTCATTAATAAATTCATTTACATATCCAAACCCTGCATTATTAATTAGGATGTCTACGTTAATATTATTATTCTTTATTTCTTGATATAATTCTTCAGCAGTACCTTTTTTACTTAAATCTTTCTCAAAAATATAGACCATAATTTTATATTTTTCTTCCATGTCTTCTTTCATGTTTTCCAGTACTTTGATATTTCTTCCTGAAAGTATAAGATTATACTTATTCTCAGCAAATATTTTAGCAAATTCATAACCTATTCCACTAGTTGCTCCTGTTATTAAAACATATTCTTTCATTTACTTTTCACCTCTTGTGAATATATTTCTATAGTTTGATATATATCGAATCATATATTTATATTTGTCCTTATATTAAATAAAATTCGGCCTACTTATTTGTCTATTTTAAGCATACTGCAAGCTTCATTTACTAGCTCTTCATTTATCCTGGCAATAAGGTATTTCCCTTTTTTTTCTGTGAAAATAAGTCCGGCATTTGTAAGCTCTTTTAAATGATGTGAAATAGTAGGTGCGCCAATATTAAATTTATTAATTATATCTGTAATAAAACACCCACAACATTCATCATCTTCAAAAGATTTTTCATTACATTTCAAAATTTCTAAATATATTTCTAATCTATTTTCATTAGACAATGCTTTAAATATTTTTGCTAATTCCTTTGAATCCATAGTTCCTCCATAAAAATTGTACATCATAATTCTATCTTTGCATAACAGTTTGATACTTATCGAATTGTTATTTTTATAATATTCTTTTATTTTATCTCTGTCAATAATCTTTAAAGATGTATTGCACAACATAAATAAGGGATGTAGTAAGTTTATAGTGAAATAACCGAAATAAAGTTCTCAAATTGGGCTCGCTTGCTCAAAAAATGAAGCAAGAATTTTTTTAGAATGTAATAAACGTACATTGAGATCTTAATTCTGTCAAAAACACATTTGTTTTTTGAGTCAAGCATAAATTATAACAAAAATAAATTAGGTATCTATGGTTTTAGAGAAAACAAAGAAATTCAATATATGAATATGCGTAGTATTGTATTGGAAATTTCAGCTTTTAAATTCTTTGGCAGAGGCTGTTCCAAAATTGTTTGTCCGAAAACCTGCTTTTTGGAGCAAACATTTTTGGGCGCAGCCTCTGCCATTAGAATTTTTAGCTGGAATTTCCCTACAATCGAGCATATCATATATTGAATTTCGGTTATTTCTCACTAAACTCTGATTCTACACAATATCTTTATTAAACGCTTGTTCTAAATCATAAATTATATCATCAATATGTTCTGTTCCAATTGATAATCTTATTGTGTTTGGTTTAATTCCACTTTCTCTTAATTCTTCTTCGTTCATTTGTGAATGTGTAGTACTTGCTGGATGAATTACAAGAGATTTAACATCTGCAACATTAGCAAGTAATGAGAAGATCTCCAATTTATCAATAAATTCTTGAGCTTCTTTTACACCACCTTTAATTTCAAAAGTGAAGATTGAACCTGCTCCATTTGGGAAATATTCTTTATATAATTTATTATATTTACTATCTTCTAATGCTGGATGATTAACACTTTCAACTTGTGGATGATCTTTTAAGAATTCTACAACTTTTAATGTATTTTCAACATGCCTTTCAACTCTTAACGATAGTGTTTCTAACCCCTGTAATAATAAGAATGCATTAAATGGGCTTATGCATGCACCTGTATCTCTTAATATAATTGCTCTTATTCTAGTTACATATGCTGCTGCACCTACAGCTTCTGCAAATTTTATTCCATGATAGCTTGGATCTGCTTCTGTTAATTGTGGGAATTTTCCTGATCCAATCCAGTCAAACTTTCCTGAATCTACAATTACTCCACCTAATGATGTTCCATGTCCACCAATAAATTTAGTTGCTGAATGAACAACAATATCTGCACCGTGTTCTATTGGTCTGAAAAGATATGGTGTTGCAAATGTATTATCAACAATTAATGGTATTTTATGTTTATGTGCAATTTCTGCTACTGCATCCACATCTATAAGACTTGAATTTGGATTTCCTAGTGTTTCTATGAATATTGCTTTTGTATTATCTTGTATAGCTTTTTCAAAGTTTTCTACTTCATCTGCGTCTACAAAAGTTGTTGTTACTCCATAGTCTGGAAGTGTATGTGCTAATAAATTATAAGATCCTCCATATATGGTTTTAGCTGCAACTACATGATCCCCTGCCTTTGTTATATTTTGAATTGCATAAGTTATTGCGGCTGCCCCTGATGCCACTGCAAGTCCTGCAACTCCTCCTTCAAGTGCTGCTACTCTGCTTTCAAATACATCTTGTGTTGAATTAGTTAATCTTCCATATATATTTCCAGCATCAGCTAGTCCAAATCTTGCTGCTGCATGTGCACTATTTTTAAATACATATGATGTTGTTTGATATATTGGTACTGCTCTTGAATCTGTTGCTGGATCTGGACTTTCCTGTCCTACATGAAGTTGTAATGTTTCAAATTTTAATTTTCTTTCTTCTCTACTCATTGATATAACCCCCGTTTTAATAATATATTTTAAACCACATAAATATGATTTAATTACTATGATTTATTACAATAAAGATATCCATTTAAAAGTTAATTACTATCTACTACATTTAAATTTTATAGAATTAAAAACTTTATCTTCCATGGTCTTTTGGAAAACTAAGCTGATCTTTATTGCATAATAAAAAGCTACTTTCAAAGATAAGAAAGTAGCATAAATTCTATTATTATACAATCTTATCTCTCAGATAAAAATATCTGCAGGATTTAGCACCTTAAACTATACTAATGATATATAATTCAGGTTGCCAGACTTCATAGGGCCAGTCCCTCAGTCTTTCTTGATAAAATAATTAAATATTCGATTAAAGTATTCTTATTGAATTACTATGATATGAGTATATATTCTTTATTCATATATGTCAATACTTTTTTCTATATTATTCATTTTTTTTACTCATTATATATATTTTATAAAAACACAATATTATATGTTACTACATATAATATATTAAAAGTAAATTAACAATTAAGCAAAAGATAATTTTTTAAAGGATGTGTTAATCATTGAATAAAGATGATAAACTCACTACAAATTCTCAAGTGGATCCATCTGATCCTTCAACTATTACCCCATTTGTTGATCCACTTCCAGTACCATCTATAGCTAAACCAATTAATTCATGTAATTGTTCAGATTCAGAAGAACCATATTATAAAATCGTTATGAAAGAAGCATATCATAAATTTCATAGATCATTCCCACCAACTAAAATGTGGACATATAATGGAATATTTCCTGGACCTACAATAGAAGTTATGAGAGATGTTCCTATTTTAGTTAAATGGATAAATAATCTGCCAGATGAACATCTACTACCAGTTGATCATACCCTCCATGGTACTATGGATACTCCAGATGTAAGAACTGTAGTTCACTTGCATGGTGCTAATGTAAATGATGATAGTGATGGAAATCCTGAAGCATGGTTTACTAAAAATTATGACACTGTAGGTGAAAGGTTCACTAGAGAAGTTTATGAATATACTAATCATCAATTTGGAGGTACTCTCTGGTATCATGATCACACAATAGGAATAACAAGGTTAAATGTATATGCTGGTTTATCAGGATTTTATCTTATAAGAGACAGTTTAGAAGATAGGTTGAATCTTCCAACGGGTAAATATGAAATACCGATGATTATTCAAGATAGAACATTTAACAGAGATGGTTCATTATTCTATCCTGATTCACCACCACAACAAGACCCACCAGCACCTCAACTACCAAAACCATCAATAATACCAATATTTTCCGGAGAAGTAGCAACTGTAAACGGCAAGGTATGGCCATACCTTAATGTTGAACCACGTAAATATAGATTTAGAATATTAAATGCTTCAAACGGTAGAGGTTATACTCTTAGTTTAGATAATGGTGGTACCTTTACTCAAATAGGTACTGAATTAGCCTTATTGCATGAATCTCAAGAAATTGACTCTTTCATATTGGAACCCGCTGAAAGAATTGATTTAATAATAGATTTTTCAAAATATACTGGCAAAGAAATAATTCTAAAAAATTCAGGTGGCGGTATTCCTATGGCTAGCAATAACATCATGAAATTTAAGGTTTGTCTTCCATTAACTAAGCCTGATACAAGTGTTATTCCTGATCAATTACTTCCATATCATAACATTAATCCTTTATTAGCACGTAAGGAAAGAACCTTGCATTTAGATTCTATGCAAGACGATTTTGGCAGAACAATGCACCTAGTAAATGATAGGATGTGGCATGAACCAACTACAGAAAAGCCTGAATTAGACAGTATAGAAATATGGCATTTAGTTAATCATTTTCAATTTCCTCATCCAATTCACGTTCATTTAGTTGATTTTGAGATACTTGGAAGAAAGACTTTTACTGATGACGATTTTGATGAAAATGGAAACTATAAGTTTGATATAGATGCCTTAGAACCACCAGCCGACTTTGAAAATGGCTTAAAAGATACTGCAAGAGCAGAGCCTGGAATGGTCACAACAATTGTTATGCATTTTAAAAAGCTCGGAGATTATGTTTATCATTGTCATATACTTGAGCATGAAGATAATGATATGATGAGACCATTTAAAGTTATCGAGAATTCTGTTCCAGTAGAATAAAACTATAAATTTAAAAAAATAAATGACTGATTGATGTATAACCAATATCAGTCATTTATTATTTTATTTGCATATGAATCTAATTTCTATATTCATCTATTTTTATAATAATAATTCTTAAAATATCACTATTATGCTAATATTCAGTTATATATATTCTATAAATAACTGAATATTAGCATAATATTTAAAAATGTAACTATCAAACCAATAGTCCATAAAATAATGTTTTCAATTAAAGTATTTTTATATTCTCCCATAACTTTTTTAGATGAGGTTAAATAAATTTGTGTAAAAATAGTTATTGGTAATTGTACGCTTAATAACATTTGTGAATATAATAAACCATTAAATGGATTGTTAACAAAAAATATTATTATTAAAGCTGAAATAACTGTAATCAATACACCCATTTTTGTATTTCTATCATCTATATCATAAGATTTTTTGAACATTCCAGCAAATATTGATCCTCCTGCCATTCCAGCTGTAACAGTTGATGCTATTCCTGAAAAAAGTAATGCTATCGCAAATATTATTGCCGCAGAATTTCCTAGTAACGGTTTCAATAATTCTTGTGCTTGTTCAAGTTCTGTTACTGAAATATTATTTTTGAAAAATGTTATTGATAAAAGTACCATTGCACTATTTATAATAAATCCTATTATCATAGATAACAATGTATCCATAAATTCATATTTTAATTGTCTCTCCATTATGGATTTATCTTGAAGATTCCATTTTCTACTTTGAATTACTTCTGAATGTAAAAACAAGTTATGTGGCATAACCACTGCACCTAACACACTCATTATTACTGGTATAGATCCACTTGGTATAGATGGAATTATCCAGCCTCTAGCAGCTTCTCCCCAATCAACATTAACTAAAGCCACCTCAAATATAAAGGCAATTCCAACTATTGATACAAAACCAATTATTACTTTTTCTATTTTTCTATATGAATTTGAAAATAGCATATATATTATTAAAATTGTTGCTATTAAAGCTCCAAATTTTATAGGAATACTAAAAAGCATTTTTAAAGCTATAGCAACCCCTAAAATTTCTGCCATTGCAGTCCCAATTGCAGCTAGTATTGCTGTTGATGTTATTATTTTACCTATGGTAGGTCTTATATACTCACTTATTGCTTCTGAAATACATAAGCCTGTAACTATTCCCAAATGTGCAGCATTATGTTGCAATACTATTAACATTATAGTTGATAGTGTTATCATCCATAATAGTTTATATCCGTAATCAGATCCAGCTGCAATATTAGATGCCCAATTTCCTGGATCTATAAATCCAACTGTAACCAAAATTCCTGGTCCTACATATTTTAAAAATTCCTTTCCATTAAATTTTGAAGCATTCTTATTAAAAATTTTTTTTTCTATATTCTTCATATTCTTCATATTCTTCTCCATATAGTCCTCCTTTCTTTACTACTTAAATATATTCTTTTCAATTTATTTAAAATAATATTAAAGCCATTTAATCTAACAAGATAATTAACTAATAGTTTAACTAGCAATTCATTTATATTATGCAATTATCTTTATTAATTAACAATTTTTATAGTCATTATTATTATAGTACTCTAGCAACGAAATGCAACTATGTGATTCAATTACTTTGTACGTAAATGACCTCGTATATTGTTAAATTTATTAATATACGAGGTCAAAAAAATATTATTTTTCTATTATACGGCAATAAATAAAAATTATTTTTTAGTCTTGAAAACTATATTTTTACCATCTGATGTTAATTGTATTTGCCCTTGAGTGTCAGTTCTATATGTTTCTATATTATGGTTTTTTATTTTTTCTAAAGTTTCTTTATGTGGATGTCCATATTTATTATCTAAACCACAACTTATCACTCCATATGTTGGAGATACAGCATTTAGAAACTCCTCACTTGATGATGTACTTGAACCATGATGGCCAAATTTTAATACATCAGATTTCAATTCAGAAGAAGTATATTTCTCTAGAACTTGTTTTTCAGCTAATTCTTCCGCATCACCTGTGAACATTAATTTTGTTTCTCCATAAGTCAATTTCATAATAGGAGAATAATCATTAAAATCATCATAAGCATCATCTATTGGCGAATACACATCTATTCGCGCCCCACTTCCTAAATCAATGCTAGTTCCATCTTTTATAGTTTTTATTTTTAGCCCTTGATTAGAAATTGCATTTATCATATATTCGAATGTCTTAGTTGTATTACTTACTTTAGGCATATAAAAGTTTTCCACATTATATTTCTTTAATACATCCGTCATTCCACCTATATGATCTTCATGTGGATGAGTTGCTATTACAATTTCAAAATCATCAATATTCTTTTCTTCAAGTTGTGACATTAACTTTTCTACATCACTTCTTGGACCAGCATCTATTAAAATATCATAATCATTTACTTTAACATAAATTGCATCACCTTGACCAACATCTAAATATGATACCTCTAGCTGTCCTGTAACTGGTCCTATTTCTTTGTTACTTATAAAATCATTTCCAAATAAATAGCTTCCTAAAGCAATTAAGCCAAACACTATTATTGTTATAACTTGTGCTTTTCTATTTCCTTTATGCTTTTTCATTGTCTTCTTAAAAGCGTTCTCTAAGTTTTTGTTATTTTTACTCATCTAGTCCCCCTTACTCACAAATATATACTTTAAATAGAAGTTTAGTAATATTTATGAAAACATGTGTTCGTGTCTATTTTATTATACTTTATTTTTTCTATTAAATAAATCTTTTTCTTCTATATAATTTATATTTATACAAACTAATCTAAATTTCTTACTTTACATCATAAAAATCAGAAAATTAACTATTCTATAGAATTTCCACATAACATCATTATTTAACATTAAATTTGCAAAGCTCTTTACAAATATAAATTATTGTTAGATAATAATTATATACGAATGGAGGTAATATTTATGGAAAATATAATTTGAGAAGAAGGTATTAAGGCTCCTGATTTTACTTTAATGGGATCTGATAAAAAGGAACATAAGTTAAGTGATTATACAGGCAAAAAAGTTATATTATATTTCTATCCAAAAGACAATACTCCTGGATGTTCACTTGAAGCACAAAACTTCAAAGCTCATATAGATGAAATTAATGAAAAAGATGCTGTAGTAATAGGTATAAGTAGAGACACATTAAAATCTCATGATAAATTTATAGAAAAATATGATTTACCTTTCTTATTACTTTCTGATACTGAAGAAGTTGTTTGTAATCTATATGGAGTATTAAAAGAAAAAACCATGTTTGGTAAAAAATGTTTCGGCATAGAAAGAAGTACTTTTGTAATCGGAAAAGATATGACTATTGAAAAAATATATAGAAAAGTAAAAGTTGCTGGACATGTTGAAGGTCTTGTATGTTCACTATAATAAAAAAGTTATCTTATGTTAATATCATAAGATAACTTTTTTATTCTTTATGCATAATTTTATTCTTTATTCATAATTTCCCATAATTAGCACCTAGCTAGTAAACGCGACTCAATTTTGCTTATGAAATTATATTTGTAGATAATACATAGATAGTGTTTAGATAAGTATAGTTATATATTATATATAACATACCTAAAGAATAATAAATAAAAATTATTTGCAATCTAAAAAGAGATAGTTATTTCTAACTATCTCTTAAACTTACCTAGCAACGTCCTACTCTCCCACACAGTCTCCCATGCAGTACCATCGGCGCTATAGACCTTAACTTTCCTGTTCGGAATGGGAAGGAGTGTTACCTCTATGCCATCATCACTAGATACATAAATTTCCGAAATCTCTGATTTCGTTGAAATTTAGTACTCATCAGCTTGCCTGATTGAGTTTCCTTAATCCCAAAATCTCCGATTTTGTTGCAAATTAGCACTCAGCGAGCGAACGCGAGTCGAGTTTCCTTTTGAAAATCTAATCTGCTTAAAATCTTGATTTAACAAATTACTATAAAAGAACTTAATGTTCTTTCAAAATTGCACATAGTTCCTAATGTATTACAACTTAATTATTGGTCAAGCCCTCGACCTATTAGTATCAGTCAGCTAAATACGTTACCGCACTTACACCTCTGACCTATCAACC
>ENA-OXEC01000523-OXEC01000523.1-human-gut-metagenome-genome-assembly--contig:-NODE-523-length-13848-cov-20.6951_pt1 | contig 13848 bp, 10 predicted proteins | sample MGYA00249351_ERZ652235 | MGnify/ENA primary metagenome ERZ652235 (study PRJEB26925, sample SAMN05826906) | human gut metagenome | biome: ENVO:2100002; feature: ENVO:00000062; material: ENVO:00002003...
CTTCCGCTATCGGTTTTGGCTTGCGCTCCTCGGCTTCGTTCATGAAGTCGAAAAGGGATGGCTCACGTGAAGAGGAAGAAGCCGCTTTCCTGCTGCCACGGGTACGCCGTTGAGGAATGGTCGCTGCCTTTTGCATTTTGAACTCCGATGGTTTCTGGGGAGCAGTTTGAGTTATAGGACGGCGCGCCTGTGAAGTTCCTGAATTATCCTTGATTTCATTGTTCACACGGGTAACTTCTCTTGTCCAAAGGCTGTATTCTTCCGGGGCAAACAGTGACAGCTGCTCCGGTTGTCCGATGTCTTCCATGTTGTTGTCCACCACTGGATGATGATCGTCGTCAAAGAACACCGTCTGTCCGTTCATCTCTCTTGGGGCTTCAATATCCGTACGGATTTCCGACCTTTCCTGTTCGTATTGTCGGTGAAGTGTCAGGGCGGGTACGCCTTCGGGCGCAGGTTCAACGTTTATGGACGATTGCTCTGACACAGATTGCTGTGGTGCAGACTCCGATGATGGTGGTTGCAATGGAGTGGTCTCTCTGTTGGAAACGGTATTTTCTGTTGTCTGTGCCTTGGTAATGGTAAAATCGTTCGGCCCTATGACTTGTCCGATATTAATTCCTGTTTCAGTTTCTAATTCTTCCTTGGGCGTTTTGATTTCAGATGTTCCGTTCACAGTCTCCTTTACGGTGTCTTCTGTCTTTGTTGCCGCTTCTTCCTTGATTTCCTCTGCTACCATTTTTTCTTTGGTATATTGTCCCCTGACTATTTCTTCCAGTTCGGCTATCTCGTGCAATTTCTTAGGAGAGAAGTACAGGTCACGTTCAATGCCCAGTCCTCTTACTTTTACGCCTTCCATCTCATCGAGGGACATATTGCCAAGCTCCCAGCCGTAACCCATCGTGACAGCACCGAAGCCAATGCGGCTCTTAGGGTCATACTCCAAGAGGTAGGCTGTGTATGCTCCCATAGGGAAGAAATAGCGTGCATAGGCAACCTTATCGCCAATGAGTTCCTTTTCCGTGCTGTAAAGTTTTGGCAACTGTTTCCTAATACTGTCGGGCATAAGGTTATAGGCATCGTTTATACCCTTGTCTTCAGTCTTTGTCTTCTCTGTTTCTTCTTCCCGAATTATGGTAATACCCAACTTGCGAAGCTGTTTCTCCGCTTCTGCCTCTCGCTCTGCCTCTGTCATCGGTATACCGGTCTCATATAGCTTACGGCCGATACGTTGTCCCATTTCAAGGGAGAGTTGTGTTCGGAGACTTTCTGCCATTTCCTCAATCCCTCCTGAGAACCGATACTCCCATGCAGGTCTTCCATAAGGATCTGTACCCATTATGCGCTCTGTGGCAACGGTGCGATGAGAAACGTCCTTCCAATCTCCTACAAAAAGTGAGTTATGCTTGAAGACGACAGAAGAGCCTTCTTCCTTGGGAACAGAAACGGTTTCTACGAACTGCTGCTCAATGCCCTCGCTGATTTCTTTACTCGTCTGCTTCTGCAGGACGATGAGGTCACTGCCCACGTCCGTTCCTGCATTGTCTGAAAACATACCCGATGGTAGGCGGAGGGCAGAGATAAGGCGGCTGTTCTGCATGAGGTAGCGGCGTATAGCTTCATTGCGGGGACTGTCCAAAACACCCTGTGAAGTGATGAATGCCAAAATTCCACCTTCCTTGATGCAGTCCAGACCTTTCACGAAGAAGTAATTGTGAATGGCACGTGTGGACTCACGTTTAAGAGTGTCCTTACCTTTGCTGTATTCTCGGTCATAGACCATGAAATCACCGAAAGGAATGTTACTTGTAATAAGGTCGTACTTATCCTTGTCTTCTATCTCTCCAATGGCTTCAAAAGGCTCGTTTCTAACGAACACGTTGCCTTTACCATAAGGGTGCAGGGCTTGTGAGATGCGGGCAGTAAGCAGGTCTTTTTCCATTGCATCTACAACTCCCGCTTGCCTTGCAAAGGTCTCAGCAAATGCTCCCATGCCAGCCGAAGGATCCAAACATCGGCGTATGGGTACATTTACAGAAGTGAGAGCATCGGCAATGGTGGTGACAATACGGGTATCAGTATAGAAGGAGGTCAGTACGCTTGCTTTGATGCTCTCCCAATACCGCTTGGCGGTGTTAGCATCTACGGCTTCTCGATAAATCATCTGCTTGAGCTGTTGGGTAGGTTCAAAGAGATTCTGCTCTGACTTGCTCCAATAGCGTATATCATCGGGATTGTCTGTGCGGTTGAGTACACATTTCAAGCCACCGAAACCCTGATAGTTCCGCAAGATACTTTTCTCAGCTTCGGTGGCTTCGCGGCGTTCTTTCTCCAGGCGCAAGACCACACGGATAGCTTCCGTGTTGGCTTGCAGGACTTCTTTCTTATTGTATGCCATAGTGTTTTCTTTTAATAAAGTGGAGGTAAAAAGGTCGGCAGGTAGTACTTGTATCTCCCGATCTATATCTGTTCCTCTCTGTTTCTGTCGGGATTATCTCCCTCGTTGTTTTCCTTTCTTATTTTCAAATACAAAGGATGTGGTATATTCTTCATTCAGCACCAGACGGGCGTTGAACTTCTTACCGGCCTTGCTGGTCAAGCCATTGAGGACGGGTGTTCGTCCTGTGGTTATCAAGTCCCGGATATTGTCCTCTGTAAGCAGCGTGCCACAGATCTCACGGAAGACGTGGAAGTCGCAACCCTCGTTCCGACATTTTGCTACCTTAGCATAAATACCCACACTCTGCTGTCCGCACTTGGGACAGCGGTAGGTGGGATAGGACTTTTGTACCTGTGGGGAAAGGGCAAGGAGCTCTTCGCAGATGGTGCCAACGTATGAGTTAATGCCTTTCGCAAACTTCTCTGCCGGCATCTGACCTGCCTCAATAGCGGCAAGGGCAAGTTCCCAACTACCTGTCATCTCTGCATTGGCGATTCTCTTGTCCTTGACAATCTCATAGACTGCCAGGCCTTTCTCGGTAGGTATGATGGCTTTCTTGTCCCTGCAGATATAGTCACGGAGGATAAGCGTCTCAATGATGTTAGCACGGGTGGCAGGTGTTCCGATACCACACTCTGCCATCGCTTTCTTACTCTCTGCATTTTCGACCTCTTTTCCGGCGTTCTCCATCGCAGAAAGCAGTGTCGCTTCTGTGTAGAGCGGTTTAGGTTTAGTCTTATGCTCGGTTATTTCAGCAGAAACAAGTGGCAAAACCTCTCCCTCCGTTAGACCAGGCAATGAAGACAAAACCTGTTCGTCATCATATTCTTTCATCTCTGCTTCTACTTTTTTACCTTTTTGTACGGCTTTCCAACCCAAAGAGATTTGTCGGTATGCCTTCCAAGTAAAGGTGTTGGTGCCATCCGTGAACCGTACCTGCATACGCTCTTCCTCGGAATCGGGAGAAAAGGCTTCGACAAAGCGATTGCTCACCATCTGGTAGACGGTCGCTTCATCTGTCGACAATCCTGATGGTGTTTCACCTGTCGGGATGATGGCGTGGTGGTCAGTAATCTTTGCGTTGTCCACAGAATGGCGGTTAAGTGGATTTGATAGTGGCATGCCTGTCTTACGCAGCAGGGTGGGTATTTCCTCGAAGACATCTTCACTGATGTAACGGCTGCCTGTGCGGGGATAGGTCGTGATTTTCTTCTCATAGAGGCTCTGAGCTATCGAGAGGGTTTTGTCTGCAGAAAAGCCGTGGCGTTTGTTGGCATCCTTCTGCAAGGCAGTAAGGTCGTACAAGAGTGGTGGCGCGGTATGCGTTACCTTTATTGTGACCGTTTCTACCGTAAGCTGGCTCTGACTGCGAAGTGCAGCGAGAGCAGTCTGTGCCGATGCTTCATTCTCATAGTCTTTACAGCCAACGGCTTTTATCGACAAGCCCTCTTTTTCTGTAAGGACGGATAATTTCCAATAGGGTACGGAAGAAAAATCACGGTTCTCTATATACCGACGGCAGACCATAGCGAGGGTTGGGGTCTGTACCCGTCCCAATGAATAGCCTCCCCTGCGGGCAATGGAAAGGGCACGGCTTGCATTGATACCTACCAGCCAGTCGGCTTCGCTTCTTGCCTTGGCAGAATGATAGAGGTTGTCGTAATGGCTTCCCGGTTTGAGATTAGAAAGCCCTTCACGGATAGCCTTATCGGTGAGTGAACTTATCCAAAGTCTTTCGAAAGGCTTTTTACAATCAAGGTATTGATAGATATAGCGGAAGATGAGTTCACCTTCACGCCCTGCATCGGTGGCTACAATGATGCGGTCGGCTCTGTCGAAACAACCTCGGATAGCTTTAAGTTGTTTGAGTGCTGCGGGGTCTGACGTGTACTCCTTATCCTTGCGCACTTGTCGCACGATAAGCTGGAATGGATTGGGACGGATAGGCAGGTCTTCGGCTTTATAAGCAGCAAAGCCGTATGCTTCGGGCATGGCAAGGGTGATGAGGTGTCCCATCGCCCATGTTACCACATAACCGTTACCTTCTAAATATCCGTCTTGTCTGGTATTAGCCCCTACGATACGGGCTATATCTCTGGCTACCGAGGGTTTCTCGGCAATAATACAAGTAATCATAGTTGGATCTGTTTTTAAGGGTTACATCTTACGTCCGCGACGCTGCTGTTTCTTCTCGTCCTGCTTCTGCTTTTGGGCGACAGTGGGCTGTGTCTGCCCGGACTTCAGCGGCTCGTTCACGTTCTTGGTGGCTTCGTTGGTCTTGCCTTGATTGTTCACGGCAATCTGTGTTTTGTGTTCTTCGGCTACGGCTACCACCTTTTCCTTGCCGGTCTCCTGCTTCTTGTCAGGATTCCACTTGTAAAAGCGGGGGCGGTTCTGTTCCTTGTCCATCTTGACGTAGGCATTAAAAGGTTGCCCTTCCTTGTCCACCATATTTTTCAGATAAAGCGTGCGACCGCTATCCAATGCCTCACGCTGTTTTTCTGATAGTTCCAGTCCGCAGAGCTTATGTGGTGCGCCTTGCTGCTGTGTTTGCTGCTGCCGTTCCTTAAATCCACGGTTATTGTTGAAGATGAACTCAATGCCCTTTCGCTCGGCATTAACTTGAAGCGTGGCATCAAAGGACTTACCGCTCTTGGCAGTCATGCCTTCCACTTTCACAGCCTTACCTTCCACAAGGTCTTTATATTGAGCGTCAGAAAGTGTCACGCCCTTGATTTCCTTGGGGATGTTCACACGGTCGGCACGCAGGGCGATGATTTCATTGGTCTGCGGATCGATAGAAACGTAGGCAGAGAAAGGTTCGGCGTTCTTGGGTGTTACCTCGATGGTCTTGCCCAGATTACCCGTAGTGAGGAGTTGCTCCTTTTCTTCGGGAGAGAACTTGTAGCCCATATAGGGAAAGTCAAGCTGTGGCTCTTTTCTCAGAGGATGAATAGCCAAACCGATATTGCCGTTATCGTCCGTACGGAACGCAAGGCGGGCTTCGGTGTAGATGGTCGTGTCGCCAATGGGAACGGCAATCGTTACGAGGTTGGTCTTTTGCCAGTTAAGCATTTTTTCCATTTCTCCACTCTGCTCCAATCGCTCACGGGTAAGACCGAGATTGTCGAGTTGCTTCCAGTCCACCTTTTCAGGATCGATGGCGGTGGCATTCTTCTGTTTGGGCAAATAATCCTCAAAGGAAACACCCATCTCTGCCAGTTGCTGTTTGCTTTCTGGCTTCTCTCGGTTTTGTAGCATAGTGCGCAGGTTGCCCACGCCCTGTTCCACGTTGTCTGCCACGACCTTGTACAACCCGAAATGAGTCGGGTTATTAAACTGCTTGAGGAAATTGGTCATGAAGTTCTTCAGCAAGCCGTCTTTGTTGTTGAATTTCAAAAACGCTGCTTGATTGGCTGCTGTGGCTTCCGTTGTTTGGAGTTTTCCCTTGTCGTTGATACCTGAAACAACGGAGAGTTTCCCCACTTCCTTTTCATTCTTCACTTCCGTGCGGTCTTCCAAGACCAGCACATAATTGTCATTGCTGTTTGATTCCATTACCTAATTATTTTAATGATGAATACTGTTATCAAGCAGCTAAATTATAGGTATATGAAGAGATTGAAAAACTTTTGGGAAAAGCGGGAAATACAGGGAAAAAACAAGAAGCCATTATCCGAATCTATATGGAAAGCGGATAATGGCATGTTATAAATAAATATGAACGTTTCCGGTAGAGGAATTTATTTATTTATTTCCTCCTTTTCGAATATTCTTTTTCTATCAATAAATTGATGAGAAATTTCTGCAAGTCTTGGTCAGTGGGTACATTGAGTTTCTTGCGGATGTGGTTACGCGTCACGTCGACGTTGTTTTCGGTTTTGTCAAGTAGCAGGCCGATTTCGCTCCGCTTCTTTCCCGCGAGAATGAGGCGGCACACATCCGTTTCTGATTTAGTCAGACAGGGAAAGTGGAGGGCCGGATCGCAGTCGTCCATCAAGTTTTTTTTCAGATACTGGCGCACGGCGTTGACGAGGTTGCGTTGCGATGTCGGCTTGAGCATGGAAAACAGGCGGTCGGTGTCCTCGGGTGAGGGGTGGTCGTTTCCGCTCATGCGCAGATATGCTTCTATTTCCCGTCTGTTCAGCCTGACGGCGTGCATCAGTGCCGTCTCACGATGGTGCAGGTCGGTATTCTCTTTCGACACGCTCATCACATTGTGTCGCAGCAGTTCGCCCAGCGCACAGAGGAAAAACTGCACGAAGAAAAAGAAACCGAACAGGCGCCAAAGAGAAGGCTCTTGAAGATAGGCAGACACACAACCATAGCCAATCACACTGATGGCGGAGACGATAAAGGGAGTAAACCGGACAAAACTTATCACAAGGAAAAAGACTGCCAGCAACGACGCTATCTGATTGACGAGGATGAGTTGCAGAAAATGGTCGGGACGCACGGTGGCGAAATAAAAGAAGCGCACGGCGATGGTACACTGCGCCACGAGCACCGTGAGTGAAAAAGCCTTGGAAAGTGTCAGCCACTGCGTGAGGTAGAGCAACAGCGAAAGAAGGCATGTCGCAAGGTGTATGCCGCTCATGGAAAGCGGCAGCCAGTCGTGCGAACCTCCAAGCCCCATGAACTGTAGCGAGATGACGGAAACAACGAGAAGGGAGTGGAGCAAATACACGATGACGCGGTGCCGTTCAATGGTGTTTGTAGTGCGCGACCGCAGGAAGACCGACACTTTTTCAGTGAGAGAATGAATGATCATTGTTGCCGTTTTTACTTTTTATAACGAGTGCAAAGATACGTTTTTATTTTCTCTTTGCCAAGCTTTTTATTAAGTGTTTTTAAGGGGGTGATTAAGGTTTTTAGGGGTGTAATGAAAGCTTTTAAATGGTCTTTCTGCTAAGAAACTCTGATTTATAACATTCTGTTTGTTATTTTTGTATAGTCTTTTGCTGTTCTCACAGAAATATTCCTTGCAGAACAGCCAAGAAATGAACTGTCCAGCATGCGAAATTCAGCAGAAAGGAATGCGAAATGAGAAAATGAGAACGTAGAAATATATTTAATTCATAATTAGCAAAAAGAGTTATTCATAAAGAGAATGAGATTATGGCAAATGAAAAACAACAGGTATCAATCAGAGGATCAGGCTCTGCACCAATCTCTTTGTCCTGGTACCAGTGGTACCGGCAGAGGTGAGAAACACTTCAAACAGGGCTGTCGTTGCTACAATCCGGAGGGATATACTTTAGATGAAAAGGACGAGAAGCCAATTGCGTCCATGAATCTGAGAAACTGAACATATATTGGAAATATACTGGAAATGAAACATTTTATCACATTACTGTTTGTCATTGCACTCTCCACAGGAGAAATGTATGCTGCCACTCCGTCAGACTCCATCCGCAAAGAGATGAAGCACCTCAAAGGAGAAAAACTTTTGCAGGCCTACCATAATCTTTGCCGGTTGGCAGCTGCCGAAGATAATATGGGCTATGAATTACGCTGCATCCGTGAATATCTTGCCGAATCCTTACGCCAAAAAGACAAGGAGGCGGAAGCCCAGGCGCGCGTCACCCAGTTGTATTGCTATTACAACTACGAGATGACCGACAGCATTAGTTACTATTTGCCCGAAGTCCCCAGTGCTATGAAAAAGAACGGCACATGGGATTATTACTACAATGCGTGGAACGTGCTGATTGAGAGTTATCTCTACGAAGACAAAGTGCAGACCGCATTGTTTGAAGCGCAAAAGATGTATGCCGATGCGCGAAAAAGAAAGAGCAACTATGGATTAGGCACTTCCACCTACAGCATGGCATGTATCTATCAGACAATGGGACGCTTCCGCGAAGCCGAGAAGACTATCGAGGAGAGCATCGCCGCCCTTTCCAAGGCCGATGAAATCTCACAATTGCTCTCTGCCTACAACGTCTTGGGCGAAACGCTCGACGGACTGCGGAAATATGAAAAGCTAAGGACGAAATGCGCGGAATGGAAAGCGGTCATCGACAAATACAAGAAGGAAGCCCTACAAAAAGGCTACACCCCCTCGCTCAACGGGCGTTACCTCTACTGCACGCTGGCCACTGCCGTCGCTGAACTGGAAACGGGCCATTACGACCGCGCCAAGGATTTGCTGCAGCTCGCCGATAAATATGCCGAGGGGCGCAAAGCCGTCGCCCGCTTCAAGCTCCTTCAAGTGGAAGCCCGCTACTATGCAGCCACAAAACAGTACGATCGGGCCATTGCCTGCAACAACGAGAACATGGGTATCATGACTGCCGCCGGCGACTCCGTCAGCTTGCTCACCGTGCAGATGCAGCAAGCCGACCTCTACACGCAGGCCGGACGATACAAGGAAGCCGCAGAATTGTACAGCCTCGTCATCCCACACAAAGACAAGCTGCGCAACACCGAACTTGCCAAGCAGCTCGACGAATTGCGCACCATCTTCGAGGTTGACAAGCTCACACTCCGGAACGAGGTCATCACAACACGGCTCTATCTCTCACTCATCATCGTGGCATTGCTGCTTGCCACCGTCGTACTTTACATTATCTACACCCGCCGCTTGCGCCGCAAAAATAGGGCTTTGTACGACTCTATTCTATTATACCGCAAGGCGGAAAGAGACATGGAGACCGCGGCAAGGCTCGTTCCCGAGGAAGAACTCGACCGTGAAGGAAAAATCTACCGCCGGTTGTGCGAGCTGATGCAGAAAGAGAAAGTCTATAAAGACACGGAGTTGAACCGCGACATTCTCTCAAAGCGGATTGGAACAAATGCCGTCTATATCACCAATGCCGTGCGCAAGTATGCCGATGGAGCCACAGTCAACGAATTTATCAACGGCTACCGGCTGCGACACGCGGCATCGCTGCTCACCAACAATCCCGACTTGAACATCAACGAGGTGGAATATAGGTCAGGATTCAATTCCCGAGCCACATTCAACCGTTGTTTCCGAGCTTTCTTCGGGATGTCGCCTTCAGAATACAAAGCTGTTTCCAAAGAAAAGAAGAAAACGCAAAAGGGCTTATCCGATGAGGAGGTATAGGTGTTCCGGATACTTATAATTCGCAGATTCTTTGTGAATTACAAATATGATACAAGTTTTTTCAAATATGAAACGCCCTGTTGGGCTTCGTAGAATAATTTTGCAACAGAATCAACAAACAGCAAACATGAAAAAGAACTGTTGGGTATATATTTTAAAAAATAAAACCGGAGAATTCATCATTGGCTTTTCACTTGAGATGGATAAAAAGTTCACCGAAATCTCCACGCGAAAGGAAAAGCTGTATTATCTCCGTCCGTTTGAAGAGCCGTTCGACGGCTTGGCGCACAAGCATCTTTTGGATTCTCTTTCCAAAGATACGATCAACCATCTTGTACGACGTAATCGGGAACAGACAGAAATATACAAGGAAGTCTTCCGGAAAACGCAGTAACTACACCCCCAAAAAAGAAAATAACCAAAAGAATTTTAATTTCAATTTATATGAAAACAAAAAACATCATTCAAAGACTCTGCATCTTCTTTACCCTCGTACTGTCCCTGCCGGCAGGGGCACAAAACGGGTCGGGCAGCGAGATAAGTATTTCCTCGAAAGCCGACTGGAAAACATTCCGCGACCGCGTGAACAGCGGACAAACCAATATCAACGCCAAGATGACGGCCGACATCGACCTCGGTGAAGAAATTATGATGGTGGGCAGTCAGCAGCATAAATATTCAGGCACATTCGACGGCAACGGTCATTCACTGACGGTTAACTGGAATGCTGGCTCAGAAAGCAATATAGCTCCCTTCAACACTGTAGAGAACGCCACCATCAAAAACCTGCGCGTCAAAGGGCAGATCACATCTAAAGGAAACGGTCTTTGCGGATTGATATGGAATGTCTATGGCACGACTACCGTTTCAGGCTGCATCAGCGAGGTGGATATCAAGGGTGCAGCAATATTAGCGGGCATGATTTATGAAATAAACCGCAGAGCTGAAGTTACCGTCATCGACTGTCTCGTCAAGGGAAGAATCACCGCTACAAAGGAACGCATTGCTGGGTTTGTATTTAAGCCAAACGGCCACTGCAGCCTGATCAATTGTCTCTACGCAGGTGAGAACAACGCGGACCCCAAAAAAGACTACACTTTTGCTCCTCATCGCAAGCTAGACAAACTCGAAAACTGTTACTTGCTCAACCCTTGTGGACGACATAAGTGGGGGCAAAAGGTAAGCGCCGAGCGACTGAAGAGCGGCGAGATGACGAGAATCTTGCAGGCCAACCGCACCGGAACGTTCTGGGGTCAGATTCTCGGCAAGAATGATCTGCCAGAACCTACCAACGACATGGCAAAACATGTATATAAGGTAGACTTTACCCACAACGGACAGGTAAAAACCTCGCGTTACGCCACCAAAGGCAATCCTATCTTTGGCTCTATGCCCGACGCAAAGGAAATCTTAGGCATAGACTACGATCCCAGGGAATCTTACATGCTCATCTTTGAGAGCGACTTCTCAGCTTCCACTCCCATCAGTGGAGACATCAAGGTGGCGGTGATGGCAAACATGATCATAGAAAACATGAATATCGTCACAGCGGAAGACTGGAAGAAGTTCTGCTACCTTGTGAACAGCGGGCAGAAGGGTATCAACGCCAAACTGCTGCAGAACATTTATCTCGGCAATGACATCGCTATGGTGGGCAATAATTACTCCGGCACGTTCGACGGAAATAATCGTACGATCTATTTCGACTGGGATACCAACGCTGACGACATTGCCCTCTTCAAGAAAGTTAATGGCACAACCATCAAGAACCTGCGCACCGAAGGGACAATCAAGTCGAGCGGTCACTATGTGGCGGGATTGATTGACGAAGCCTATGGCAGCAACACCATCTCGGGTTGCGTTAGCAATGTGAACATCACGAGCACCTATGATAAAAGTGACGGATGCGGAGCAGGAGGCATGATTTCCTATATAGCCTCCAATGCCCACGTCACCTTCAAGGACTGCCTCGTCAAGGGCTCAATCAATGCTACCTCAGAAAAAGGAAAGAAAGGACTGGGTGGGTTCGTCTATCTCAAGAACGGCACCTGCACCCTAACCAACTGTCTCTACACCGGCACGAACAACGCCGACAACAGCAACAACAAATCTTACACCTTCGCTTCTGGTAACCCCACTCTCAACAACTGCTACTACCTCAATGCTTGCGGAAATAAACAGGGTAAGCAGGCAACCCTCGAACAACTGAATAATGGTGAAATTTCTAAGATATTACAGGACAACCGCACCGATGCCAGCTACTGGGGACAGGTGCTGGGCGAAATGCCCGACCTCTACCGCGAAGCAGACGAAAACAAGATTAACTACGTGTTTTACTATCGGGTATACGAATGCTGGAAGTGTGACAACTTCCGCCTCACCGATGAGAAACCACTGTCTATCGGTCTCGATTTCACTGCCAACAAGGCGACCTACGAGCGTACATTCTCCGCAGGGAAAGTCACGGTGTGCCTGCCCTACAATCTGCCCGTGTGGGGAAGATTCAAGGCCTACAAGCTCTTGGACGTCCAAGGCAACGGTAATGCCATATATTTCAAAGAAGTAAAAGATCATGAACTCAAGGCATACCGCCCTTATCTACTAACTACCGACGGCACGCTACAGCTCAGCGGCGAACACATACAGGTGAAAGCCTACAAGACCGATGACTTGAAGCAGACCGCCGGAGCTTTCAGCTTCATCGGTACGGTAACAGGAGTGGACAACGCTACGGCAGCTGCCGCTAACACCTACATCCTGCAGGACGACGGCCTCTTCCACAAGGTAACGACGGAGCACCCCGGCGCCACGGTTTCCGCTTATCGCGCCTATGTCACTTGTCCGAAAGGCGCGGGCGCCAAGCAGCTCTCCATCGTCATCGACGGCGAGACCACCGGCATCGGCGACGTGACGAACGAGGCGACCGACGGAAAGAACGGTCCGGTGTATGACCTGCAAGGCCGCCGCGTGGCCGATCGCCTCGATGACGCACGCCACCGGCTGCCCGCAGGCGTCTACATCGTCGGCGGCCGCAAGGTTGTTGTGAAATAATGTCTCTCTTCTTATCGGGGGGGCGCTCGCCCACAGGCGGTGTGCTCCCCCGATACCCCGCAACCCTATATATATAATAAGGTGAAAACGACAAACGCCGACATCAAGCGCTACAAGGAGCAGGTGATGACGCGAACGAAGAAAGATGAATCGGAAGATTTGTATAATTTCTCGGTGAAGCCGACTGTAGGAGTGTGCCTCCCGGCACAGAAATCCTACAAATCAAGACAAATAGAACAAATAGGTAATGATAAAAAATATTTGTAGGATTTGGAAAGATTTTTTCGCTGACGCTCAACAATCCGTGTGGAATTTATTCGCCTGACGGCTCATCAACTCGTCTCGGCGAAGCCGACTGAAAAAGAGTGTGCCTCACGTTACAAATCGGGACAAATCGAACAAATAGAAAAGGAATAGCATGAATTTGATAGACAGACATAACAAGAAGTATGAGTTCTTCTGTGAAATAACCGGAGAGGCTATGCGTGTGCACCGCGAATATCACCATGGTCTGTTAGAATCTGCCTATGAGGCGGCATTGAAATACTTGCTGGAACAGAAAGGATTCAAGGTAGAACAACAGGTTATGCTTCCCATCTATTGGAAAACCGTCAGACTTGAGCAAACCTATAGAATGGATTTGGTGGTAAACGGAAATATCATTATAGAACTGAAAGCAATTAACCACGTTGACACTCCTCATCGTCGTCAGCTTTGGAACTATATGAACCTGACCCACCTACCTTATGGTATGCTGATAAATTTCAGTCCTGATGGTTTGTATTCTGAATGGTATCACCGCAACGAAGTCACAGGAGAAATAGATAAAATCAAGCTTATGTAAAATGGAGGATTTGGAAAGATTTACTCGGCGCAGCCGACTGGAAGGAGTGTCCTGCGGACAGAAATCTTACAAATCTGAACAAATAGAACAAATAAATGTAGATGAAAAAAGATTTGGAAGATTTGGAAAGATTTGTGAAATTTCTCGGCGCAGCCGACTGGAAAAGAGTGTCCTCACAATAGTCATCCGAACCCCACGCTAACGGGCGGGCCGCCCGATAATACGCAACTATATGTATAATAAGATGAAAAACGGCAAATGCCGGCAGGCTTTCCGGCCTCTCAAAAAACATTCCTACAAACGCCGACAGCCTTGCCGAGGTTCGGCAAACGTTAAGACATAACGGATGTTAAATGCCGAAGCTCGGCAAACGTCAAGACGTAACAGATGTTAAATGCCGGAGTTCGACAAACGTCAAGGCATAACGGATGTTAAATGCCG
>ENA-OXEC01000530-OXEC01000530.1-human-gut-metagenome-genome-assembly--contig:-NODE-530-length-13740-cov-8.99678_pt1 | contig 13740 bp, 9 predicted proteins | sample MGYA00249351_ERZ652235 | MGnify/ENA primary metagenome ERZ652235 (study PRJEB26925, sample SAMN05826906) | human gut metagenome | biome: ENVO:2100002; feature: ENVO:00000062; material: ENVO:00002003...
CCCCTCTCCTCCCCGGACGAGGCCACCATATCGGCCCTTCAGGCCGCTGTTTCCTTCCAGACACAGAGCGATGCCCTGTACGAAATCCCTGGCGGCCTGCGCCTCCGGGTAGGACGGGAAACTCTGGAGATCGGCAATGACGGCACCGTGTCCTACCACACCTCAGAGGATGCGGCCTCCCGCTATCCCATCGGAACCACAGATGGCTATACGGTGTCGGAGCTGGTGGAAACCACCCGGCGGCTGGCTGCAGATACTGTGGGCGCCTCCTGCGGCGCCGCCCAACTCTACTTGATGGATATCACAGAAGGAGCCGACGGCACCACAGAGGTCTGCTATGGCTACAGCCTGAGCGGAGCGGCCGTTCTCCTTCCAGAGGACGGCTGCGCCGCCCGGTTCACGGTGCGGAACGGACAGATCATAGACTATACCCTGCGCTTCCGCCGCTATGAGGAGACTGCGGAGCACAGCCTGCTTCTTCCCGAGCGGCAGGCCGCCGCCGCGCTGGAGGCCCTGTCTCCCGAGGGAAGGGAGTTAGTGGTCTTTTATACGGATAATGGCGGTGACACTGTGGAGGCCGGCTGGGCCGCCAGATAGGAATGATGCCCTGTGGAATGGTCCAAATTAAAAAACATCATCCTGCTTCTGCTGGTATCCGTCAATGCCTTCCTCCTGATTCTGGTGGGTGTGCAGGAGAGCCGTGCCGCCCGCTATGAGGAGGATACGCGCCAGGCGGCCGTACGCGTTCTGGAGCAGAGCGGCATCACCTTCGGCCCGGAGCGGGTCCCTCAGGAGGCCGGACTCTCCCCTATGACCGTCACCCGCGACCGGGAAAGCGAGGCCATCGTGGCGCAGACTCTGCTGGGCGATGTCTCTCGCGAGGGGGAAAACGATGTCCGGCATCGGTATTCCAGTGTACAGGGCACCGCTGAATTCTCCATGAACGGCACCTTCTCAGTGCGTTTTCAACCTGGCGCCTGGGTCAAGGAACATGAGCGCCCCTACGAGGATGCCTCCCAGTCATGCCTGGAGCGAATCGATTTCCAGGGCACTCTCATCTCCTCCGAGTCCGGTGAGCGCCCGGGGCAAACGGTACTGACCTACTACCAGAACTGGGAGGGTACCCCCCTTTTTTCCTGTCAGGTCACCCTGCTCTGGCAGGATGACACACTGCTCCGCATGGAGGGCCAGCGCCTGTCCGGCACCGTAACCTCGTCCAGCGAGGAAGAGACCCTCTCTGCCGCCACAGTCCTGGTCCGTTTTCTGGCCGGTGTGACAGAGGGTGGCTTTGTGTGCAGCCGCATTGACGAAATGAACGCGGGCTATCTGATTGTCAGCGGCACCACGCGGCCTGTCGAGCTCACACCGGTCTGGCGCATCACCACAGACAGCGGAGCCTATTATGTAGACGCCATAACGGGAGAGCTCTCCCCCACCGAAGATTGAGACGGTAGTACTTTTGTCCAAACTCAATACCAAGCAGCATATTGAGGTGGAGCTGAATCTGGACGAGCTGGATTTGACAGCGGCGGAGAGTAAAGCCACCTATGATGAGATCAAAGCCTATGTGTTGGAAAAGCACGGTCTGAAGGTGTCCAGCCTGTATATCTCCCAGGTCAAGCGGAAGTGCGGGCTAGATGTGGGGCAGAATTATAATCTGTCAAAGAAAGAAGACGCGAAAGTGCCACAGTGTCCGCCGGAAAAAGAAGCGGCAATTATGGATGCACTAAAGCATTTCCAGATGATCTGATATTGAAAACACGGATGATTTCCCAACCGGCGATCATCCGTGTTTTGTTTGTTACAATCTATTATCGCAGCATTTCATAATAGCGACGAATTTTTTGTGCCATCAGGCGACGCCGTTTCTCCAGAAAATCTTCAAACAGGGTATAATCCATATCAAAAATTTCTTGAGGAATGCAGTTGGCCTCCATATTGACTTCCAGCTTTTCCAGAGAGTCAATACCGCCATAAATGGGATTCCCGTCCGCACACTGTTTTCTGACCTGGGCCATGTAGTCTTTGGGAGCCTGATCCTTGATTTTTACATTGATTTCGGACTGCGTGTAGACATAGTTTGCGATCTGGTTGTACAGCCCACGCTCTTTGATCCCGCATTTTTGCAAGTATTTTTTGGGAAAAATGTGATGAATATCGCCGCGTTGCTCAATAAGTGATTTTACATCAATTTGTTCTGACAGGAACCCGCAATCCCCCATTTTGACTTGTGACATCAGGAATACATGGAACATTGGGCTGCTGGCCACAGAGGTATTGAGCTTGGTTACCAAGATATTGTTCCAGAACGCGTCGGAAAGTTCACCGGCTTCGGTGTGTTCCAGAAACTCCATAGGATTATTGGCTTGGAAACGCTTGATGTCATAATCAAAGGTAGATTCCGGTGATCCGGAGTATCTGCCTGTCAGAATTGCCAGAACGATCCACCGACGCACGACCTTTTCAATAACTGCTGCATCCTCCCCCTTGGAGCGAAGCAGCAAATACAGTGCATATCCAAAATTCAAGACATTTTGGGAGCGAATCATTGCAGGGGAGATAATGCCTGTGGACTTCACGATCATCAAATAACGCTGGAAATTGGTCTTGCCGACGAACTCCAGGACGCCTTCTTTCAGCTTGGCAAAGGAGTCTTCAGCGATGGACTCCTGATAATCACGAGAGTCAAAATCACGGCCTGACAATAAGCTTACCAGATCTGCAATCCGTCCACGCAGAAATTTGAAGGTGAATGCCACACGCAGCACATCGGTATAATCCGGTACATAAATGTCCTCGTGCTCGTTGATGATCCACTTGATTTTGGAAAAGTCCTCGCTGGCCGCAAATTCCGTATCGTTTTGACGGATTGCCTCAAAGTCCTCCGGTTTCTGCATCAGGTGGCAGAAATAGTCCATGGTTTTGCGAATCTGATTACCACCATAGCGGTCGTCCGAAGAGATTTTGGACATGGCAAAATCAGCCTGGGAAAGTACCACACCTTTGGAATTGATGCGGATAAAGATTTCCGTAACCTGGGCAATATCAAGTTGATGGGACAGCTCGATTACACCAATGCTGTTGTTCTGAATCTGCTGCAATTTGGTAAGTACATCATTGACTGCGCTGCGCGTGCTGTTATCCAGCTGGTTTTTGATGCAGTAGTCAATAACAAAGTTAAAAGAATCAAAGCCTGGCTGATAAAGCGGTGCAATGTCAGGAATCCAGGCCCCATCTTTTTCGATAGCAGGGTTGGCCACTTCAAAACGCTGTTCCAGTGGATGGAAGGCAATTTTGATACGTTTTTTGCGGTAGTTGCTGCCGATTACCGGCTCCCCAACAATCGCTGCCTGCAAAGCTGTGATGCGCTGCTGCCCATCAATGAGGATTTTCTTGCCAGAAGAAATCGTGCCATCTTTCAGACGTACATCAGGATTTTTCCAGACAATAATATACCCCACCGGGAAACCGGCATACAGGGAATCAATCAAATCACGAACCTTGGTGGAGTCCCAGACAAAAGGACGCTGAATTTCCGGGATTGCAATTTCCCCGCTGCGGATCCAGGACAGCAGGGTTTGTATCGAGCTGTTGTTTACTTCATATTGCGCCATGATTCCTCCTGAGATTTATCATTCTGTGTTATGCAACATCCGGATAGCGGGTGTACACATACTCATAAATTTTTTGGCGGTAACCGGAAATGCTGATTTCATCGTAGCTTTCTGGCAGTTCCGCCCATAACGTATCCCGAATTAGGTTATCCACCGCCGCTTTGGTCTCCTGCTTATCGGTCCAGTGGTCCAGCTCTGAGATTTTCGCCTTTACCTTTGCCAGCAAATCTACCGCCACCTGTTTGATTTGCTTGATGTCCTGCTTGGATAGATTTTCCGAGAACAGCAAATCATAGAGGGAAAGTTCTTCATCACTGGAAAAGCCTTCCCGAACATAGCGTTGTTCTTCCTGGCCCATGCTGTTGGCCAGATCCATCAGATCCATAAAGGTCTTTTCAATGGTGGCCCGGTTCTGTTCGCTGTTGTAGTCCTCGATAATTTGCTGGTATCGTTCGTAATAATTGATACGCTGGGGATTGGAAAACAGCAATGTATCCAGGCGTTGCCGAATCAGCTCATCCAAATCTTTGAGAATGAGATTTTTCTTCTTTGCTTTGGCAAATTCCTGTCGGAGCAAATCAAAATCAATCCGGCTGATGTCAAACTGACGGGATGGCTCAACGCCTTCTCCTGGCACATCCACCTGCACATATTCGCTGATGATCCTGTTGATTTCCACCATCAGGTCCACATTGCTGGCACTCTTTCGTTTCTTTTGCAACTCATGGAAAATGGCCACGATAGCCTCGTATTCTTTTCTGGTGGATGCTGAAACATCCTGCCGATCAGCATACTTCATCAAACGAACCAGCTCGTTGGCATAAGTTTGGAACTGTTTTCGATCTTCCAACGTGGCACTTACCGCATTGGCGGCATTCTGAAGAAGAGCTAGTTTTTCAAAATCCTTTGCGTCAATCAGATCTTGTAGAGTAAAATCATGCTGCTGCAAATAGTCTTTTGCCGCTGTAATCGTATCCAGAATGCGGGTAATTAGTTCTTCCTTGTCTACAGTAGGGTCGGCACCGCCTTGGCCGCCCACATTGGCCGTGTAATCTGCCAGAGCTTTTCGGAGCGCCTTTACAATACCGATATAGTCTACAATCAGACCGTTGCTCTTGCCCTCGGCCACACGGTTGGCACGGGCAATGGTTTGCATGAGGGCGTGGGCCTTGAGCGGCTTGTCCAAGTACAGGCAGGACAGACACTTCACATCAAAGCCAGTAAGCCACATGGCACACACAAACACCACCCGCAGCGGATTTTCAGCATCCTTAAATTCCTTGTCCAGCTCCCGCTTCTCCATCTTCTGCCGGTGAGTTTTGATGTCCAGCCCCCATTTCTGGAAGGTCTGAATCTCGTTTTGCTCCTGGCTGATGACCACTGCCATCTCGGTTTCCTTCATCCACGCCAGCTTGCGGTCCAGCTCCTGAGCTTCCTGCTGGACGGCGATCTTGCGCTCTTTTTCCAACCGTGCAATCTCTTCTGCCCAGTATTTCTGCACCATGTCGTACATCCGGACGCATGTCACCTTATTTAGACAGACAAACATAGCTTTTCCGCTGGTCCACAGATCAGAGTAATGGCGCACAAAATCTTTTGCAATAGACTCCAACCGCTGCTGGGCGGTCAGCAAATGGATTTCCTTTGCAAATTCCCGCTCCAACTTTTCTTGCTGATCCACGTCCAAATCGGCCTTTTCGATGGCGTCCAGAATTCGGTCGGTGATTTCCGGGTTGTGCAGGTCGGCAATTTTGTCACCCCGGTTTTCATAGTAAAGGGGCACGGTTGCGCCGTCCTCCACCGCCCGCTTGAAATCGTATACTGATATGTAGCCGCCGAAGGTGCGTTCGGTGATATTGTCGCTGGACAGCAGCGGCGTCCCAGTAAAGCCTATGCGGGAGGCAGTAGGCAGCAACGCCATCATGTTGTCGGCAAAGATGCCGTATTGGCTTCGGTGCGCCTCGTCAGACAAAATCAGGATGTCGTGGTCTGGATAAATGGGCTGCGGATTGGATTTATTGAATTTCTGAATGAGGGTGAAAATGAAACTGGGGTTACCGTTCAGTTTTTGAATGAGATCCTCACCGCTGGAGGCGATAAACTGGCGGGCCTTGGTTTTGCCCAGCAGACCACAGTTTTCAAAGGTATCGCTGATCTGCTTGTTCAGCTCGTCCCGATCAGTGAGCACCACAATGGTGGGGGATCCGGCAAACTTCCGGCGGATTTTCTGGGCAAGGAACACCATGGAATAGCTTTTGCCGCTGCCCTGGGTGTGCCAAAACACGCCCAGACGTCCATCCTTCAGTTTGCGGGCTTCGTAGGCTTTCACCGCCTCGTTCACGCCCAAATATTGATGGTTGCGGGCCAGAATCTTGGCAGTCCGGCCGCCGGAATGGTCAAACAGGATGAAGTTCTCCAACAGGTCGAGGAAATTTTCTTTTTTGCAGATCCCCCGCAGCATGGTTTCCAGCGCCACGCTGCCCAGTTCTGTTTCGTCCAGACGCTTCCACTCGTGGAAAAACTCGTACTTGCTGCCCAAAGTACCCACTCTGGATTCCACCCCGTTGGAGAGGATGAGGAAGGCGTTGTAGTAGAACAGATGGGGGATGGTGTCCAGATAGTCGGTGTAGTTGTTGGTATAGGCATCCTGCACGTCCACCGTGGTCTTTTTCAGCTCCACAAACAGCAGCGGAATCCCGTTCACAAAGCCCACAATATCGGTACGGCGGCGGTAGAGGTCACCGTGGATTTTCAGCTCCTTGATGGCTAAAAAGTGGTTGTTGCCCGGATTTTGAAAGTCAATGACGGCTGCTTTCTTTTCCTCTGTCCTGCCGCCGGGGCGCTTGATGGTAACGGGGATACCGTCCCGGATAAGGGCGTATTTTTCCTCGTTGATCTGAATCAGGGAGGCAGTGGAAAGATGCTGCTCCATTTTCTTCTGGGCTTCGTCCAGCTGGGCAGGGGTGAGCCACGGGTTCAGCCGTTTTAATGCTTCCCGAAAATACCGGGTGAGCAGGATTTCCCGGTAGCTTGTCCGGCCAAAGGTTCCGTCCTTGCCCAGTTGTTCCGTATTGTAGGCAAAGGCAACCTGCCAGCCCAGCTCCCGCTCCAGCAGGTGCCCGGCGCTCTCCTGGACGAGAATATTTTCGGAGTAGTCGTAGCTCATTTGAGAGTCCCCCTTTCTATAATCAGCATTTACATTTTGCTGATATGGCGCAGAGTGGCAAGAAGTCTTGTATAGAAATCATCATGAATTGCAACCAGGATGTCATTGACCTTTGTTTCAGCTGAGAAAAAATGTTTTCGATTTTTGACAGAAGATAATCTTCCTTCATCAAAATCAGGAAACAGCATATAGCGTTCAACTATTTGCTGTTTATTGAATTCGAGAAAAACCCTTGGGCGAAATTCCCATGTTCCGTTGTGGACAGCTTCATTACGCAGAGATTCAATAATTCGCACTGTTTCACAGTCTTCAAAAACTGTTCCGCTACAGTTATTTATGCGTAATCTTTTCTTGTCTCCCCAGAGTTTCTCAGAACATTTCATTTTTTTTATGCCATCAAAGGTTTCTGTTGGATTTTCTAATTCAAAGATGATTTTCACAATCATATCTAGAATGGAGTATAGCTTAATAAAAAATGTCTCCAGATAAAACAGTAGTTGCATAGATTCATCATTACTTACCGTAAGTACTTCTCCTAAGTCTGAATATTTACAATCAACTTGCGCAATTTTAATATAATACTGCAAATAACAATGTTCAGCAGACATTAGTAAATTTTGAATAGTATAGACTAAATATTGGCAGTCTCCGACATACAGATGCCGATAAATGCTGTCAAAGTAAGGAGAAAATTCTTCCGAAAGTCTCAAAAACTCATTTTTGGCAATTGGAATATTCGAGTTTTGTCCTCCGCATAATAGACCAACAGGAAGATTTGATACTTCCTTATAGTACAACTCAAGATCAGGAAAATATAAGCCCGTAAATTTATCCGCCAAATTAACAAGTTCTGAATCTAACTTTCGTATAAGGGCATCTCCTGGATAAAAAAATATATCTCGACCACTACATGTGTCGTGTTGTATTGCAAACGGATCATTTTGACCCAAAATATACTCTATTTCAGAGATTATTCCATTTTGATGGTAAGTTATCATAGAGAGTACCTTCTAAACATTAATAAGCTTTTCTAATCCAATGTAAAAAGCATAAGGGTTATATTACATCTCCACTTCTCCGCTCATCAGCTTGGGCAGCAGACGGTCACGGGCTTGTGTTGCCTTACAGATTGTGATTGAACATGTAGTAGCTTTTTCGTATAACGAACAGCTCAGAGCGCAATACTTTTGCAACAAACCTTCTTCTGGGAGCATAGCACATTTTTGCTCCAAAAAATCTTTCCACCGATAGTTAATGATGCTGCTTGCGCTCTTCTTTTCATATTCTTGTGTTACTCCAATAGTGCGCCAATATTGGAGACAATCATAGATATATTGTGATATTTGCGGTTTACCAAACCGCATCAATTTACAAAAACTTGCACACATTACTGGTTTTTGCCACACATCCAGAAGGGCGTTTGTAATCAATAAAGTTTTCGCCACACCAGTATTCTTACTACCGCCAGAAACTTCAAATATAATATCCCCATCTTGTAATTTTCGCGACGCAAGATTTCCTTGTGCATGAAATCTATATGGGATTGACAAAAACTCTCCTTGCTTAATTCCATCTATATCAGTTCCCCGAATCACAAAACCAGGGCACTCATTTTTTCCAGTAGCAACATCCTCTCCCCATCCGCCTCCAATTTCATAAGAGACAATTTTACCCAACGGGATATATTCCCACCCCTCTGGCACACCGTCCACGATTCTGGTGTGCTCATGGCCGGGGAAACGCAGATCCACGAACCAATCTTTATACAGCCGCTGGGCTGTTTCTTCCAGCAGTTTGATCTGCTTCCGGTTGTTCTCGATGAGGTCATCATAGGTGGAGAGAATATCGGCAATTCGGCGCTGGGTCTCGATGGGGGGCAATAGTAACTCCAAAGTTTTTATACCAGCAATAGGAACAGCCTTTTGTGCTGTGCCTTTTGCTATAGAAGCAATTTTGCTTTGGCCTTCATGAGACAGAAACCAGTAATATAAATATTGTGGAAGCAAGGTATTTAAAAAATCTTTCATCCATGTGAGATTTCCGTCTGCAAAATAGAATCTATCCGATTTTTTATATAGATACGGTACACCAATGGTTCCTCTCGTTGTTACCAGCAAGTCATTTTCTTGTGGCACACCATATTTTTGTGCTACTGCTTTATAGAATTCTTCGGATATATAATCGCAACTATCAATTTCCTCGCTCTTTACTTTTTGAATAATCTCTTTGGAGCAATAAAATGGAACGCCACAATTCGTTCTTTCCGATAGGTGAAATCTTTTACTGGAAGTAACAGTACAGTGTTCTCCAATGGTTGTTTTCTCCCAACTCACAGCCCCATCTCCTCCCAATTCTTCGAGATGGTCTCCATCAGGCGGTTGGATTCCTCCTGCAAGGTGCGTAGCTCCTTGTGAATCTCGGTCATCCGCTCGTGGAAATCCACGCCGTCATCCTCGGCAGGGGCCACACCCACATAGGCACCGGGGGTGAGGGAATAGCCCTTTGCCTCAATTTCTTCCAGCGTTGCCACCTTGCACAGGCCGGGAATGTCGGCATACGCTCCCTTGCCGAATTTCTCCGTCAGCCAGAGCGCCTCTTTCGCCACCACGATGGACGCCTCTGTGTCTTCCACCTTTTGGGCATAGTCGGCTTCCACCGCTTTCTTCTCCTTCCGGGGAGCGGCCGCGGCGGCTTCTTTTCCCTCGGCGGTGAGCTGGGCTTTCTGTCCTTCCAGCGTTTCCAGTACGGCGGCGAAATCCCGGTTGCCCAGTGCGCCTGCGTATTCCTCCAACAGCGCCCGATACTTGTCCGCTTCGCCCCGATACAGCCACACAATGGCGTTCAGGTTCTTGAGCTGCCACTCGCTCCACTCGTTCAGGGTGCGGTCCACCACGGTGTAATAGTTCCGGGCGTCAATGAACAGCACCTTGTCCCGCAGTGCTTCCCGCTTCCCTTTGTCAAAGAACCACAGGGAGCAGGGCAGGCTCTTGGTATAGAAAAAGTTGTTGCCCACGCTGACCATCACATCCACATGGCCGGTTTTTACCAGCTGCTCCCGGATGTCCTTGTCCTTGCCCTGACTGTCGGTGGCGGAAGAAGCCATGACAAAGCCCGCCCGGCCCTGCTCGTTCAGGTAGGCGTAGAAGTAGGAGATCCACAGATAATTTCCGTTGCCGATCTCTTTGTTCTTATTAACGGAAGGCAGGCCGAAAGGAAGCCGTCCGGCGCTTTGGGCAGACTCGGACTTCACCTTGTCCACGTTGAAAGGCGGGTTGGCCATCACATAGTCACAGCAGCCCTCCAGATTGTGGGCGTCGTGATAGAAGGTGTTGGCCTCGTCGCCGGACTTGACCACGCCGGTCAGACCGTGTACCGCCAGATTCATCAGGCACAGCTGGGCGTTGTACTCCACCTTCTCCTGTCCGTAAAAGGTCATGGTGTTGTTGGCCCGCATCCCGGCGTGCTCCACAAAATCGCCGGTCTGCACAAACATACCACCGCTGCCACAGGCCGGGTCTAGCAACACTCCCTGGGTGGGTTCCAGCACATTGACGATCATCTTGACCAGGGATTTGGGGGTAAAGAATACGCCGTCGTCCTGGGCGATGTTTTTGGCGAATTTGTTGAGGAAGTATTCGTAAATCCGCCCGATGATATCGCCGCCCACCTCATCCAGGGCGCTATTATTGAAGATGCGCAGCAACTCAGCCAGCAGTTCATCAGAGAACATGGTGTAGGTTTTGGGCAGTACACCGGCCAGCTGTTCGCTCTGCCGTTCCACCAGTTCCATGGCATTGTTGACTGCTTCGCCTAAGCTGGTCATTGGTTCACCGTTCCAGTTGGTCAGATTTGCATCGGCAATGTTTTCCGGCAGATTGATCAGATAAGCATATTGGGCTTCGCGGGGTAAAAAGAGAGCACTGCGAGAGGCAAAGTCGCTGGCTTCCACCGGCAGCACCCGTCCGCCACGCATCGGGCGATCTTTAAGTATTTCCGCCTCCACCAGCTTAAAACGGCTGTAAGCATAGCGCAGAAAAATAAGCCCCAGAACAGGCATACAGTATTGGTTTGAGGTCAGCTTGGAGCCGGCACGGAGCAAGTCGGCGGACTCCCATAGTTCTGATTCCAGTTTGCGGATGTTAATCATGTTTTTCCTCCGGGATATATTCCATAATGTCACCAAAGTCCGCTTCGACCACAGCGCAGATTTTCTCCAGTACCGTAAGGGTGACTGCTTCATCACGGCTCAATTTTGTCATGGTGTTAGGCGCAATTCCTGCTGCTTTCCGCAAGTTTGCCTTACTCATCTTCTTGTCAATCAACAGTTTCCAAAGTCTGTTGTACGAAACAGCCATTTGCGTTTCCTCCAGGGCATGAAAATCTAATCTAATTATAGCAGAATATGTCGTCATAAACAAGAAAATATCGCACACTCTTGCGACATTTGCCAAATGAACAGGCACAGGAACCTGCCCGCCTCCCGGGCAAATTTCTGTGCCTGTTTTAACTGTTCGGGCAGGAAGTATCCATCATGTGGGGGTAGGATGGATAGCTACTGCACGGACAGGCGGGGTGTCCAGAGGGGAACAGCGTTCCCCTTGGCGGGAGGTTTCCAAAGGAGGGCAGTACCTCCCTTGGCACACGACTTTCCCTCGGAAAGTCTAGTGTGTTATACCTTTGTGGAGCAGATGGCAGACGGAATTGCAGCGAGCCCCGGAAAGTGTGGCTACAGTTGCGGCGTTCTGGCGAGAAAGGTTGCCCCTTATGGGACAGCATAAGCGACAGAAAAAGGCTGGCAGGCGGTGCGGATATGCACTGTCTGCCAGCCTTGTCATCTGCGGAACAAAGGTATATCCAAGCCCCGTCAGCAGCTGCTTACCATCGTATCAGAACCACCACGGCAGCTTTCCGCGCAGGCTGTCCATCGCCTCTCCCTCCACCTTCTTCGTCCGGCTTTCGCTGAGATGGAAATGGAGTGCCGCGCCGATTAACGGGTGCTCGATTCCATCGGTAAACCCATAGCGGTACAGCAGATAGGTCTGCTCTCTGGCAGTCAGCTTGTCCAGCGCCGCATACAATTCTGTCAGCTGCTCTTTTTGAATATAGATTTGCTCCGGCGTTTGGGTGTGAGGGTCGGCTATGGCTTCAATCCGCAGCATCCGTTCATCATCTGAGAGAACGTCATCCAGATCTACTCTCTGGAATCCGGGGCCGTCTTTCTTATCCACCATCCGTTGTTCAAACAGAGCGAGAGCTGCGCGGATGCAGTCTGTCATGGCATTGCGGATTGCTGGTGCCGAATAGGTCAGAAATTTCATGCCCCGTCCCGCATCAAACAAAGGAATCGCGTTCAGTAGGCCGATACTTCCCTCCTGCATCAAATCATCCAAATCAATTCCAATATCATTTTCATCCAGACCCATGCTCCGATATTGCTCCAACGCTATTTTTCGGATGAATCCCAGATTGTTTTCCAGCAGAATGTCACGGGCAGCCGTATCCCCTGCTTGCGCCAGCCTGCACAGCTGCTCATTGCTCCGGGTCGGCATTTTGCTTCTCCTGCGCGTGGTCTAATGTGGATTGGAGAAATTCTGTCAGCGCCTGACCGAACTTGTCCAACGCTTCCTTTTGCACGCCGTCCATCCCTGCCGCGCTCTGGGTAACGGCGGCGGAAATCATTTCCGGCGTGATGGTCGGAGTATGAACATCCGCCCCTTTGGTGAGTTCGGTAAACATCTGCCGGGTGATGCCTTTGGTCAAAGACTGCGCCGCTGTGAAATCGTTGCCGATCTCTTTCTTCACTTCCCGCAGCGCCGCCATAAATGTGTTCTGTATCATCGTCAGGTCGGCCTGATATACAGGAACTTTCTGCCTGTTGACAGTTCTCGCCGCCTGCACCGCAGCGTCTGTTTTATTGTTCCGGCGCAGCATGGCACTGAGAGTAGTAAGCATCTGGTTCTGTCCGGCGAAACCGATAGCCAGCGTATCGTCAAAATATTGCTCAATCATATAGGTGACTTCTGCAAAGCGCGGGCTTTCCAGTAGGCGGTTGACGATTTCAGCATTGGCTTTCCCGGTGTACAGATTCCGCGCTGCCTGCACCGACAGGCCCAGTTCTTCAATATCGAAGTTTGTCCGGTCGGGCGTGTTGACTTTCCCCAGCAGGAAATCTGTAGAGACTTCAAACACTTTTGCAATGCGGAGCAAATGTTCTGTGCTGATCTTATCGGTCTTGCCGCTCACAAACCGGCTGATGGCGCTCTCGGTGCTGCCGATGCGGGTCGCCAGCTGTGCCTGGGTAATTTTATGTTCCTTCATAAGCTCCTGCATCCGCTGCCGGATATTTCCGGGCAGGTAGGCTCCCTCCATATGACGCACCTCTTTTCTGCAAATTCTCTTTAACCATTATACCTTATAAAACCAGCGCGAGCAAATGCTTTCCGCTGGCTTCGCCGCTCTGAGATCTTGCATTTTTGCAAGATTTCAGGGCGGCGTTTTTTCGTTTCTTGCACTTTTAGCGGATTTTTCGGTCTATAGGCTTTTTCCCCGTATATTCAGGCAGACGGGCAGATACCGTCAATAAATGATGGAGGGCAAAGCCTATGAATTTGTTTGAAACTGTGAAAAACTCTGTCACCGTGAAGCAGGCCGCCGAACGCTACGGCTACAAGGTCAACCGGAGCGATATGATCTGCTGCCCCTTCCACGATGACCGGCATCCCAGTATGAAGCTAAACAAAGATTATTTCTACTGCTTTGGCTGTGGAGCCACCGGCGATGTGATCGACTTTGTGGCGCGGCTGTTCGGTCTGAGCAGCTACGAGGCTGCAAAGAAGCTGGCCTATGACTTCGGCATCGACCCGGATAAGCCCCCGGCAGCGATGGCCTTGAAAAAGCCCTATCCTCTAGCGCGGGCTTTCCGCAACGATGAGATGCACCTGTCTCTTATACACATCTCCG
>ENA-OXEC01000547-OXEC01000547.1-human-gut-metagenome-genome-assembly--contig:-NODE-547-length-13416-cov-22.1723_pt1 | contig 13416 bp, 9 predicted proteins | sample MGYA00249351_ERZ652235 | MGnify/ENA primary metagenome ERZ652235 (study PRJEB26925, sample SAMN05826906) | human gut metagenome | biome: ENVO:2100002; feature: ENVO:00000062; material: ENVO:00002003...
TATTCGGTTTTTTATCTCAACTGGCTTATAACTCGGGAATTTTATCTAAATTTGCAATGGTTGTTGCCACAGGCGCAGCTAAAGTGCAGGCGATCGTGACGGCAACTATCGGTGGACAGACAAGCCCTAAGTCTGACGACAAACTGGTGAAAGGCAAGAAATATCTTCTTGCAGACTTTTGGGCCAGTTGGCGTCTCCCTTATCATATTGAGATTCCTGACTTGAAAAAGATTCAGACTGTGGAGATGACCTTTGGGACGATTTGCTTGAGGTACACCATAACACAAAGCTAAATGAACAGAACAATGAAGAAAGCGATGACACTGGCGCTCCTGCTGATAGCGGTGATAGCGGCCAACGCACAAATGCTCACTCCCGTGAAGTTTACCGCACGGCTCGTAACCAACAGTTCGGCAGAGGCTGAGATCGTATTTAGTGGTAAGATAGATGCCGGTTGGCATGTCTATTCCACCGACTTGGGCAACGACGGGCCCATCGGCGCCACTTTCCATACCGATCGGCTGGATGGAGTGGAACTCGTGGGCAAGCTCAAAGCCCGTGGAAACGAGTTGTCCAACTATGATAAACTTTTTGGAATGAAACTGCGCTACTTTGAAGGGAGCGTGCAGTTTGTGCAGCGGGTGAGGTTTACCAAGCCCACTTACAAGATTGCTGCCTATCTTGAATATGGCGCATGCAACGACCAAAGCTGTCTGCCTCCAACTTCTGTTGATTTCAAGAGTTCCGGCAAATCACCTGCCGTAACCGCCGGCAAGGAAGGCTTAGATAAGGGTGCGACGAAGCAGCCGGCAGATCCGGCTTCTCCGGCTTCCGGGCAGGAAGTGGCTAAAGGAGCTCCTACTGCAGCTTCGGCAGCTGATTCTCTTGCCGCTTTGAAAGTCGATCCGTCCACCCAAGTAGCCCCGTCGGCAGGAGAGTCTTTGTCAGCAGCAGACAAAGATGTACTCTGGCGGCCTGTGGCAGACAAGTTGCAGCAACTGGGGGGCAATGGCAATCTTGGCAATCACTCTCTCTTTTATATCTTCTTTATGGGCATTGTGGGTGGACTGTTGGCCCTCGTGATGCCTTGCATCTGGCCCATCATCCCCATGACAGTGAGTTTCTTTCTCAAACGGGCCAAAGATGACCGCCGAAAAGGCATCCGCGATGCCGTGACTTACGGCATATCCATCATTGTTATTTATCTGGGGCTGGGCATCCTTGTGACTGCCGCCTTTGGCCCCAACACGCTCAATGCCCTCTCCACCAATTCTGTTTTCAACATCTTCCTCTTCCTTTTGCTCGTGGTTTTTGCCGTGAGTTTCTTTGGTTGGTTTGAGATAAAACTGCCCGACAGTTGGGCCAACAAAGTCGATTCCAAGGCCGGTGAGGCCACTGGGCTGTTCTCGATATTCCTCATGGCTTTTACCCTCGTGCTGGTGAGTTTTTCATGCACGGCCCCCATCATCGGGCTGTTGCTGGTGGAAACCGTCACCTCCGGCAACTGGGTGGGCCCCGCTGTGGGGATGGCCGGCTTTGCATTGGCTTTGGCTGTGCCGTTCACGCTTTTTGCTCTATTCCCTACGCTGATGAAAAAGTCACCCAAGAGTGGTGCATGGATGAATCAAATCAAGGTGGTGTTAGGCTTCATAGAATTGGCCTTTGCGCTCAAGTTCCTCTCCGTTGCTGACCTTGCATACGGGTGGCACATCCTCGACCGTGAAACTTTTCTCTCGCTTTGGATAATCATCTTCGTTGCCCTTGGGGCCTATCTTGTGGGTTGGCTCAAGTTCCGCAGTGACGAGACAGGCGGTGACATCGCCCGTCCGATGCCGGTACCAAGCATCATGGGGGGACTGTTGTCGTTGGCTTTTGCCCTCTACATGGTGCCAGGCCTGTGGGGTGCGCCCTGCAAGGCGGTGAGTGCCTTTGCCCCACCTATCAATACGCAGGACTTCAACCTCAATACCAAGACTGTGGAAGCAGCCTACACCGACTATGAACAGGGTATGGCAGCTGCCAAGGCGCAAGGAAAACCGGTGCTCATCGACTTTACCGGATTCGGTTGTGTGAACTGCCGAAAGATGGAAGCGGCTGTGTGGACTGATGCTTCGGTGGCCGACCGGCTGACGAAAGACTATGTGCTCATTAGTCTGTTTGTGGACGACAAGACACCGCTAGCCTCTCCCATGGAGGTGGATGACAACGGTCGCAAGCGCACTTTGCGCACCGTGGGCGACAAGTGGAGCTACTTGCAAAGCCATAAGTTCGGTGCCAACGCGCAACCTTTCTATGTGGCTGTCGACAGCGATGGCAATCCACTCACGGGGGCTTACAGCTATAAGGAGGATGTGCCTGCCTATATAGAGTTTTTGGATAGGGGATTGGCGAGCTTCAAAACACGATAAAGATTAAGTTGAAGGAGAATTTAGTTATGCTCAATACCATCATTCGGCAACAAATCATCGCACTTATCCGTCGGCAAGTAGTGCCGGCTGTAGGGTGCACCGAACCTATGGCGGTGGCGCTCTGTACGGCACGGGCCACCGAACTTCTCGGTTGTCGGCCGGAGAAAATCACTGCACGGCTCAGTGCCAATATCCTCAAGAATGCCATGGGCGTGGGTATCCCCGGTACGGGGATGATAGGCCTACCAATAGCCATAGCCCTCGGAGCACTTGTCGGAAAGTCGGAATATGAGTTGGAGGTCATCAAAGACCTTACACCCGAAACACTTGCCGAAGGTAAGGCTTATCTTGAAACGAATCCTATTGATATAAGGCTGAAGGGCGATACGACCAGCAAACTCTACATAGAAATCATTTGCGAATGCTGCGGCAACACAGCTGTGGCCATCATTGCAGGCACGCACACTTGCTTTGTCTATGAAGAACTAAATGGAAAGGTGCTTCTCGACCGAAGGAAAGGCGCAAGTGGAGTGGAAGAGGAGGGAGATGTAAACCTCAATATGAGGATGGTCTACGACTTTTCCACCACCACACCCACTAACGAAATCAGTTTCATCCTTAAGACCCGTGACTATAATCTCAAGGCTGCCGAAGAGTCGCTTAAAGGCAATTATGGGCATTGTCTGGGCAAGACGATGGATCGACCGCTGAGCCACGGCATCTTCGGTGATACTATGTTTTCGCATATTATCTCCAAGACTGCCAGCGCTTGCGATGCCCGCATGGGTGGGGCGATGATTCCGGTGATGAGTAATAGCGGTTCGGGAAATCAGGGAATCTGCGCCACCAACCCTGTGGCTGTGTATGCCCTTGAGAACAAAAACACCGAAGAAGAACTGATTCGTGCACTCACCCTGAGCCACCTTACAGCCATCTACATCAAGCAGAGTCTTGGGGCCCTTAGTGCCCTCTGTGGTTGCGTGGTAGCCGGTATCGGCTCAAGTTGTGGCATCACTTACCTTATGGGAGGAGATTACGGCGACGTGTGCCATGCGGTGAAGAACATGATAGCCAACCTCACAGGCATGATATGCGATGGAGCCAAGCCCAGTTGTTCTCTCAAAATATGCTCGGGCGTTTCCACCGCCTTGCTCTCTGCTATCCTTGCACGTGAAGGCAAACATGTCACAGCAGCCGAGGGCATTATTGATGAAGATGTAGATCGCAGCATACACAACCTTACAGGCATCGGCAAGGAAGCCATGTGTACGACCGATGACATGGTACTCAACATCATGACCCACAAATGTTAATTTGCATTTTGGCATGAGAAAGACAAACAAAGTTAGTGCATGATGGCGGAGCGTGCATGATGAAAAAAGCAATAAAAAAATCTTATCTCGTTTCGGGATAAGATTTTTTGTGGGTGGTGATGGATTCGAACCACCGAAGTCGAAAGACAGCAGATTTACAGTCTGCCCCATTTGGCCGCTCTGGAAACCACCCTGTGGTGGGCGTTGACGGATTCGAACCGCCGACCCTCTGCTTGTAAGGCAGATGCTCTAAACCAGCTGAGCTAAACGCCCTTGTCCTGAAAGGCAACGCAAAGGTAAAAGGTTATTTCCAAACTAACAAATATCAGCGTCGTCTTTTTTATTCTTTTAACATTTCTCTTTTTTTTGGTATTCCGCACTTTCAAGATAGAAGTGTGTCTTTGATGGGAAGGCTTTCACCTCGAAGTGGAACTTAATTCATTCTACATATCCGAATCCCAATTTGGGAGGGATGGCGTTGCATGTATTGGTATAATGTCATAGGCTCATCTATCACTTTTTTGTGAATGCTGGAAGCGTTGAGCATGTGGAGATTACCATTTCTCCAAACGGCCAAGCCGATGTGCGATGTGTCAAGTCCCCGCTTGTTGGTTAGTATAACGATGATGTCACCGTCCCTGATTGCTGTCCGAATCAATTTTTGATTGGCAAGTAGTGCTTTGGGGATGTATCGATACCGCTGTCCGTTAATATCTTGTTCGAGGTTGCGGATGCCTGCGAGCCATTCCGGGTGTGCATAGAGCATCTTATACGATGAGGTATGTGTCGTCATGTAATCTACCCGAATGGTCTGTATGGCAGTGAAAGGAGGGGTGGGGGATTGTATGTCCTCGACAATTTGTTCTTTTTGGTTGTCGTTAATCCAAGTCGTAAAGTAGTGTTGCCGTTTGGTGTATTCTACCTTTCCACCTATATATCTAATGTAACATAATTGGTCGCAGAAGGAATGAAACGACGTGTCTCCCCGCTGTGCACAGCGGGCCAAGGCCAGTGCTTGCTCTACAAATGTGGTGCAGTCCAGTTCTCGTAAGTTTACAACGAGGCGTTCTTTTTCTGCTCTATCCAATGTGCCTCCCACGTATGGAGTACCAATAAATTGATATCCGAAATGGAGCAGCCATGAAACCGGTGGCCGGCTGAAACGGCGTGCTGCGGCAAGCATCTTCTCCACGCGTATGCTGTCGGTCGGGCGATAGCTGATGTCGTGTGAGTGTAAGAGGGGAGTAGTACGTTTCGGAATGGAGGCCTGCCCGTTGAAACCCGTTTTAGTTTGTGTACTTGTGTGTGAGTGGATACCGTTTATGCCATTTGAACGGCATATATTCAATAGTGAAATAGATAAAAAGAATGTAAGGAGGATTTTCATCATTCAAGTATATTGGATATGTGTTATCATTGTGCGATAGGTGAAACCAAGAAGCTGGAGCTATTTCTTCCGGCCAAAGTTTACACCTACGTAGAAGTTGAGCGAACCAAAGAAGTTATTGGTTGAGAATTGATCTTTGCTGTAATTATAGGAATGAAGTATAGCACTGGCTCCGGCATACCAATGTGTATTGTTCCACACGAGTCCGAATCGGCCGATACCATCCATGTTGAAATTGTGAATATTGAAGCCTCGGTGAGTCCCGTTCTTATCTTTTTCCATATCTCCTTTTGACACTTTGTAACCTATTGCAGCTGAAAGACTTGCATTGAATAGCCAATTTCGTGCAAACACCCAGTTGTAGGAATAGCCTCCCGACACCGAAATATCCGTATAGGTCACTTTGCCGAAGAGCAGTCCGTTGTCTATTTCCACCTCGTCAGTCTGGTTACTGAGCTTGTCATCCAGCAGTTTGTCGAGTTTGTCCCAGTCGATATTGAGTGAATGGCGCGTATATCCGATGCCCATAAGTGCGGAGCCTGCTGAGCGACGTTGCACTGTCGACTGGCTATAAGCTGCGGGATAAGAGAATTTTTTGTGGTTGAAAATATAATAAAGGTTGAAACCCTTGATGCTTGCTTTAAATCCGTCAAAGGACATATTCTTGAGCGGTGAAGTATCAATATCTTCTCCTAAATACATTCGCCTGATTTTATAATCGTTACCCGTTTCCCGCCAAAAGAAATCTAATCCGAGCAAACTGCTATACAAACTCAAGTCATACTCTCTCTTCGACGAATGGCGTGAACTTGCATTAAGGTGATTGACATCAATCGTGTAGCCCAGAAAGACCCACCGCCAACCTATATATGGCCCGATGCGATAGGACATCTCGGGAGCAAATGTAATGCTTTGACCCTGTTTGGATGTCAGTCTATACACTTCGTAAGTGTTAGTGTTCTGAATCAGGGCCGTAAAATTATATCGCTGAGGTTCGATATAGGCAGTGTCGGGATTGTTGAATTCTTTAAAGAACCCTGTGAAGACATCACCTATGCGGTGGAAGAGATCCCTTTTCCGTGGTTTTACGGTTGAGTCTGTGTCAATAACCGACGGTTGAGACACAGGCTTTAGAGGATATCCTTCCAGCACCGTTCCTTCTTCTGCAGCCCGACAAGGGACAATGGAAAAGACAAAGAACATTGTTACTATGAAGCACCCGACATGTTTCATCCTTTTATTTAATCTCGTGTCTTGTCTTCTTGACAGAATCATTCTTAGTTTTTCCACAATATGCGGTCAAGCACCCAGTTGGTAGGAGTGGCAGAGATGCTGGTGCAGTCACAATGTCCATACCCTTGCAAGTCTTCTATGACAGCTCTGATGATAGGCAACTGAACGTAGGAGGGATTGGGAACATTGATACTTGTTTTGCCCTCACTGGTGACCAGTTGTATTGGGTCGTAGTTGAACACCGAAAAAGACAGAGTGCCTTTAGTACCAATAATTTCGATGCGGTCTTCCTCTGCACTTCTATGACCTACGAAGCACCAGCTGCCACTGCCCGTGATACCGCTCTCGAAGAAAAAGCAAGCCGATATGGTGTCTTCAGCCTGATAGAGGCGGGCTCGGTTGGCAGGATAGCCGTGGGCACGCGTAATGATGCCGAAATAGTCTTGCAACAAGTCTATCTGATGGGGGGCCAGATCATAAAAGTACCCGCCACCCGAAATGTCGGGGCGCAGTCTCCAGGGTTGGGCGTCACCTTTTTGCAAATCAATGTCACGCGGGGGAACGGAAAATCTCACTTGAACGTTTATCACTTCTCCGATGGTTCCATTTTGCAGTATTTTCTTCACCCGTTGAAAATAGGGAAGATACCGGCGATAGTAGGCCACGAAACAGGGTATGCCCGTTTCTTCACTGATGCGGTTGATACGTACACAGTCCATGTAGCTTGCCGCCAACGGCTTCTCCACATATACCGGTTTGCCGGCTCTCATAGCCATGATGGCAAAGGTGGCATGGCTTGAAGGAGGGGTGGCGATATAGATGGCGTTCACAGTCGGGTCGTCGATAAGCTTCTGAGCGTCTGTGTACCATTTCCTCACATGGTGACGCTCTGCATACGAACGTGCCCGCCGTTCACTGCGGCTCATCACCGCCTCTATGTGTGAACCCGGCACTTCATTGAATGCCGGTCCTGATTTCTTTTCTGTCACTTCACCGCATCCGATGAAGCCCCAACTGATTTCTTTCATTATTTCCTTTTTAGTATCATAGCCTTACTTGTTTTGCTCCATTACCTTGTTGATTTCATCTATGTAGTCAAGCAGTTCTTCGCGTCCGGTGCGTTTCTCAGCCGAAGTGATGAAATAGGGTGGCAGTTCTTCCCACCTGTCTTGGAGCGATGTCATCCAACGGGCTGCGTTTGCCTTTGCTTTCACAGGGCCTAATTTGTCGGCCTTTGTAAAGACGATAGCAAACGGAACATTGCTTTCGCCAAGCCAATCGATAAACTCACGGTCTATTTTCTGCGGGTCGAGCCGTATATCGATCAGTACAAATACATTGGCAAGCTGTTTGCGTTGCAGAATATATCCCGCAATCATTTGTTCCAGTTGCTTCAACACGGTTTTGCTCCGTTTGGCAAATCCGTAGCCCGGCAGGTCTACAAGATACCATTCATTGTTGATGATAAAATGGTTGATGAGCAAGGTTTTGCCCGGTGTAGCTGAGGTTTTGGCTAGTCCCTTATGGTTGCAAAGCATGTTGATCAGACTCGATTTCCCCACGTTTGAACGGCCGATAAAAGCATATTCGAGCCTGTCGTCTTTGGGGCACATACTGACGCGTGGTGCCGATATTATAAATTCAGACTTCTTGATTTCCATAATGATGTGAATAAACCGGAGGAAAACAATCCCCCCTGATACATATTTATATTGATATTTTTCTTATCCCTCTATTTCACTCAATTCCAACCAGCGCATACTCTTTTCGTCAAGTTCGTCCTTGAGCAGTGGTAGGCGTTTACTTTTTTCTGTTAAGTCCTCAACGGAGAGAGTTCCGCTACACAGTTCTTCTTCCAGTCGTCGTTGCTCTGTTTCAAGTGAGGCTATGGCTTTTTCAAGCTGTTCAAACTCATATTTCTCCTTGTAAGTCATGCGGCGCCGACCGTTGCCGTTGTTCTCACGTTTTCTTGAGGTCTCTCCATTGTTTTTGGGGTTGCCATTATGTGAACGTGACACATCTTTGTTTTGTGCTTCCTCCCGTGATTGCATCGCAAGCCATTCCCGGTATTGTGTGTAGTTGCCGGGGAAGTCTTTTATTTCCCCTTCGCCTTTGAAAACCAACAAGTGATCCACCACCTTATCCATGAAATAACGGTCATGACTGACGACAATCACACAACCGGGGAAGTCTTGCAGGTATTCTTCCAGCACCTGAAGTGTCTGAATATCGAGGTCATTGGTCGGCTCGTCCAGCACGAGGAAGTTGGGATTGCGCATCAACACCGTACAGAGATATAGTTTGCGACGTTCCCCTCCCGACAGTTTGTAGACATAATTTTGTTGCTGTTGCTGGTTGAACATGAAGTATTGTAGAAATTGTCGCGCTGTCATGTGGCGGCCTCTCCCCAGATCGATATAGTCGGCAATGTCTGTAATTATGTCTATCACCCGTTGGTCGTCCCGAAACTTTAGTCCCTCTTGCGAAAAGTAACCGAACTTTACGGTGTCTCCAATGTCAAACCGTCCGCTATCGGGCGTGACAGTCCCCAAGAGCATTTTGATGAAGGTAGACTTCCCTGTCCCATTGTTTCCCACAATTCCCATTTTCTCAAAGCGTGCGAAGTTGTAGTAGAAGTCACGCAGGATGACTTTCGATCCCAAAGCCTCGTCATCGAACGTTTTCGATACGTATTGGCATTCGAAAATCTTCGAACCGATATACACGTTGCTCGCCTTCAGTCGGAGCTGCCGTTCTTCGATGCGTTGTTTGGCCACGCGCTCCAAGTCATAGAAAGCCTCTTCGCGATAGCGTGCCTTGTGCCCGCGTGCCTGCGGCATACGGCGCATCCACTCCAACTCTGTGCGATAGAGATTGTTGGCATGTTGTATCTCTGCCCGCAGATTGTCGATTCGCTCCTGCCGTTTTTCTAGATAGTAAGCATAGTTGCCCCGATAGGTATAAATCGTTTGGTTGTCGAGTTCAAGGATGAGATTGCACACCCTGTCGAGGAAAAAGCGGTCGTGGGTCACCATGAGCAGCGTCTTGTTTCCCCGTGCCAGATAGCTCTCCAGCCATTCTATCATGTCCAGATCGAGGTGGTTGGTAGGCTCGTCGAGGATGAGAAAGTCCGGTTCGGTGATAAGTACATTGGCTAGGGCCACTCGTTTCTGTTGCCCGCCACTCAACTGTCCCATCGGTTGCTCCATGTCATTGATGTGAAGTTGGGTCAATATCTGTTTGGCACGGAGTAGTCTTTCCGGTTCGCCTTGATGATTGAAGCAGGCGTCGAGCACACTTTCTTCTGGGTCAAAGGCCGGTGTCTGTTCCAGGTAACCCACCCGCAAGTCGCGCCGGTAGACGATGCTGCCACTGTCGTAGCCCTCTCGGTCGGTGAGTATGGAGAGCAACGTTGATTTGCCTGTGCCGTTGCGTGCGATGAGCCCCACTTTCTGTCCTTCGGCTATTGAGAACGAGATGTCGCGGAACAGCACGTCGGCTCCGAAACTCTTCGTTAGATTTTGTACATCAAGATAGGGTATCTGGTTGGCCATATATTTCTTTTTTGTTTGCAAAAATACGGAAAAAATTTGGTAGTACCGAATAAAATCCCTACATTTGCACACGTTTTAATACAACTATACGGTGTTTCCGTTCGCGAAACATTCTTTTCACATTAGATTTTTTATACCATATAACTTATATATGTATAGTAAAGACGAATTATTATCGAAGGATATCTCCGAATTGGAGCATATCGCCAAAGATCTTGATGCAGTATTCAATGCCGGTGACGACAAAGAAAAGTTAGCCTATTCCATTCTTGACAAACAAGCCGAAGAGGAGGGTAGCAGCCATCCTTTGACAGGTCTCCGCCGTAAGCGTACTCGCATTGCCAAGCGCGAAGATCGCGTCTATTCTGTGAAAGGCACCGATGGAGAGAATTTCGATGTCATGAAAAATCAGGTTACAGGCCCCGGGGTGAAAGAACAACCTCTCTTTAAAGACGAACCTGCCCTTTCCAAGGAACAGCCGGAAGGGGCGAAGGCTGAAGCTCCTGTTGTTTTTCCGAAACACCGCGGGCGCAAAAGCAAGGCCGAACTTGCTGCCATTGCTGCTGCCGAAGCTGCTGCCAAAGAAAAAGAAACTGCCGTGGAAGAACAACATCCGGAAACTCCGGCTGCGGATGTAAAGGCTGTGGCTGCGGAAGATGAAAAGGCCGACAAGTCGGCAGCGGATTTCATTCCCGAGGCGGAGTTTGCCACAGGTAGTCAGACAGAGGCCCAACCCGACAATGACTTGTTGGCCAAACTCCAGGAAAAAATCAACGCCCATAATGAGGTGGCCGAGGAAAAGTCTGATTCCGCAGCCTCCGGTGTGTGGGAAGGTGATCCCAATGATGGGACCGATTTTATCCCCATCGTCGACCTGCCTATCGAAGACCAAAGTGCCGTGCAGACTTACGACATGTTCGACCGGCCCATGATGATGGCCGCACCGCAGGTTCCCGCCTATCGTCCCGCTGTGGAAGAGAGAGGCCCCCAATACGATTTCTCCAATATCATTACCGGCAACGGTGTGCTTGAGGTGATGCCCGACGGATATGGTTTCCTGCGCTCCAGCGACTACAACTATCTTTCTTCGCCCGATGACATTTATGTGGCCAACACCTTCATTCGTCGCTATGGTTTGAAAACGGGCGATGTGGTGCAGTGCCATGTGCGCCCGCCGCACGAGGGGGAAAAGTATTTCCCGCTCACCGACATTGACAAAATCAACGGCCGTGTGCCTGCCGAGGTGCGTGATCGGATTCCTTTCGAGCATCTCACTCCGCTCTTCCCCGAAGAGAAATTCACCCTTTGTGGCGACCGTGAAACCACCAATCTCTCCACCCGCATCGTCGATTTATTCTCGCCCATCGGTAAAGGCCAGCGTGCGCTTATCGTAGCCCAGCCCAAGACGGGTAAGACCATTTTGATGAAGGATATTGCCAATGCCATTGCAGCCAACCATCCCGAGGCCTATCTCATGATGTTGCTCATCGACGAGCGTCCGGAGGAAGTAACCGATATGGCCCGCACGGTCAATGCGGAAGTCATTGCTTCCACTTTCGATGAGCCTGCCGAGCGCCACGTGAAGATTGCCGGCATTGTGCTTGAGAAGGCGAAACGCATGGTGGAATGCGGGCACGATGTCGTCATTTTCCTTGATTCCATCACCCGTTTGGCCCGTGCCTACAATACGGTTGCGCCTGCCAGTGGTAAGGTGCTCACCGGCGGTGTCGATGCCAATGCCCTGCAAAAGCCCAAACGCTTCTTTGGTGCGGCCCGCAACATCGAGGGCGGAGGGTCGCTCACCATCATTGCTACGGCTCTCATTGACACCGGTTCGAAGATGGATGAGGTGATTTTTGAAGAGTTCAAGGGCACAGGCAACATGGAGTTGCAGCTCGATCGCTCGCTCTCCAACAAGCGTATCTTCCCGGCCGTCAACCTTGTGGCTTCAAGCACGCGTCGCGATGATTTGCTGCAAGACAAGACCACGCTCGACCGCATGTGGATTTTGCGTAAGTATATCAGTGATATGAATCCGATAGAGGCTATGAACAGTATTCACGACCGTATGGTGCGTACACACAACAACGAAGAGTTCCTGCTGTCAATGAATTCATAGGCGCTGGGCCATTGTTGCCATTGTGGCACGGAAGATTATTATAGCGAAAGGGGAGGGGCCGGCTTTTAGAGTCGGTTCCTCCCCTTTTTTCGTCCTATGGGGAGGATATTCCGGTCCTGTCGGTGATGATTGGAAAAATTAACAGTCTTTTTGAAAGAAATCGAAATAGCCTTACATAATTTTCTTCCTCAAAAGTATAGTGTCGTTGTTTGTGCGTCCCGAAAAGTCAAACTTCCTGCTTTTCTGATGTTGCGGAGCCCGAATGAGCATGTCAAACGGGCACACTTGAAAGCTGATTTGGCCCAACTTGCAAGCTCGTTCAGCCCCGATGGATAGCCCGTTCTGGCCCTTTTCCACCTGCTGGCAGTGACGGAAACAAAAAAAGGAAACACCTGCGTGCTTCCTTTGCCGGTGCAAAGATACGACATGAAAAGCCAAAATGCAAATCAATGGCGAAAATATTTTCCAAAAATGCGCCTTGTGGTATTCGCCAGGCAGAATCGGATTTTTTCTTGCTTCTATGGTGCAGGATGTTAATTGATTTGTCATGCCAATATTTTTCTTTCTCTTTTTTATATGCATTGATTTACGGAATTATTTTGTGATGTGCAAATCCTGTGAATGAAATAGAGAGAAAACAACCCAATTAGCAGAATTAGGTGCGATGTATGGGGGGCTTCTTTCTCGACTTGTCGTCCGTTTTCAGATGCCGGTGGGAAAGAGCTTTAGCCGGTCGATACCTCTTGTACGCCTCTGGTTGAAATTCTGCAGGCCTGCTCATAAAGGTTGCCGTAATGCTCCATCCGGGTAAAATTTGTCTTTCTTTGTATCGCTATGTACAATAAAAGTATTTCCAAGAGCAGAGTCTCAAGGGTCTTACCTAATTTTGTAGATGGACTTTTAATGGCATTTCTGCAGATTTCCGTCTATTGGTTGAGTGGTTCTGATGTCATTCGCTTTGAGCACTATAAAACTGCAGGTTATCAGTTGCTTAACCAGATTCTGCTAGTTATATATTGTTAATTAAGCCGCTTATTCCCCAATGATTACGTACGAATCAACAGGGTGTTGAATGAGAAATAATCTCTAAAAATGTTGGGGAAATCACTTACAAATCAATTATACATTCACTGTAAAGGTTTGGAAAATTAGTATACCGTAGGTGTTTTTTTGCTATTTTTACATTTATTAATCTATATTTCTTTTTAAAGATAGTGGAATTATGTACCTTTCCTCTATAAAACCTAATAGAATTCTGTGCAGGAGTAACTAAAATTAAGGTCTTTTGTCAAATTTTTCTAAAATGGCACATAACATCCCGCACCCACGCTTTGCGTGGATGTGGACGATTATCGTACTTTCCTCTTCGAGCTCAAGGCTCAAACTGGCTTCCATGGCCACC
>ENA-OXEC01000549-OXEC01000549.1-human-gut-metagenome-genome-assembly--contig:-NODE-549-length-13347-cov-95.8448_pt1 | contig 13347 bp, 15 predicted proteins | sample MGYA00249351_ERZ652235 | MGnify/ENA primary metagenome ERZ652235 (study PRJEB26925, sample SAMN05826906) | human gut metagenome | biome: ENVO:2100002; feature: ENVO:00000062; material: ENVO:00002003...
CGTGGTGCTGGTAACGCCTACCTACGCATGGCGCATCCCCCGGGTGGTGTCGGAGTGGCTGGGCAAGACCGCGCTGACCGGGGCAGAGCGTATCTGGTTTGTGATGGACTGCGGCAGCGAAATTGGCAATGCGGCAGGCTATAACCGGCAGCTTGCGGCGCAAAAGCAGCTGCGGTACATGGGCACAGCCCAGATCATCATGCCGGAAAACTATATTGCCATGTTCAATGCGCCCCAAAAGGAGCAGGCCCGGAGCATCGTGGAGCAGGCAGAGCCTGCGCTTCAGAAGGTACTGACCCAGCTCAAAGCCGGGCAGGAGTTTCCTCCGCCGAGAGAGACCCTCTACGACCGCCTTATGAGCGGCCCGGTGAACCCGGTGTTCTATCGCTTCTTTGTAAAAGCCGATGCCTTCCGGGCAACGGATGCCTGCATCGGCTGCGGTAAGTGCGTGGAGTTGTGCCCTCTGAACAACATCCGTCTGGAAAACGGCAAGCCGGTCTGGGGCAAAAACTGCACCCACTGCATGGCGTGCATCTGCTACTGCCCCAAAGAGGCCATCGAGTACGGCAAAAAGAGCAAAGGCAAGCCCCGGTATCACTTTGAAGCACTGGAAAAGAAGCGGGACGTATAAAGGAAAAACGATGATGGTAAAAAGCAGATGAAGTATTTATACTTACATGGATTAGGACAAAAACCAGACAGTTGGGATAGAGTGATAAAAGAAACGAAGGTCTCGGGTAGCAGCGTCAGCTTGAGTCTGGCAGAGATGCTGGAAGGAAAAGCGGCCACCTATAGGGAGCTGTATACTGCATTCTCAGAAGAGTGCAAAAAGGAAAATGACGAAATCGTCTTGTGCGGGCTTTCCTTGGGTGCTGTTCTGGCACTTAATTATGCGATAGACCATCCGAATAAAGTAAAGGCACTGGTGCTAATTGCAGCACAATATAAAATGCCTGAAAAGCTATTGAAGTTCCAGAATATGCTGTTTCGCTTTATGCCGAATACAATGTTCAAGCAATTTGGCCTCAAAAAAGCCGATGTGATCAGTTTGTGCGGCACGATGGCAGAATTGGATTTCAGGGATTCATTATGTAAGGTGTCTTGTCCTGTATTGATCGTTTGTGGGGAAAAGGACAACGCAAACAAAAAAGCCTCAAAGGAACTTGCCAGTTATTTGAGCGATTCCCACTTCCATGAACTTCTGAAAGCAGGTCATGAAGCAAACATAGAAGCTCCGAAGGGATTAGCGGCAGTGTTACAGAGATTTTATGACAATATCGAATAGACTACGATTCATCAAAGAAAGAGGACTGTAAAATGAACATCGAAGAACGGGCGGCACAGGCTGCCGCATGGAAAGCTACTGGACAGTGCAACTGTGCACAGGCGGTGCTGAAGACATTTGAGGACAAGCTGCCGGTGGATGCCGACACCCTGATGAAGCTGGGCACAGGCTATGCCGCCGGCATGGGCTGCATGGAGAGCACCTGCGGCGCACTGATCGGCGCTGTGATGGTGGCGGGCATCGTCACCGACGGCAAGGGCACACCCCGCATTTCCAAGGAGCTGCTGCAAAACTTTCAGGAAAAGTGCGGTGCTACCATCTGCAAAGATCTGAAGGGGATAGAGAACGGCGCACCGCTGTGCCCGTGCCCGGAGTGCGTCCGCAACGCTGTTCTGGCACTGGGCGAAGTGCTGGGAGAGTAAGATGAAGAAGATCTTGTTTGTTTGCTACGGCATTATGTGATACATACTGTGGGACCGATATGGAATGGTGGAAGGAATAGAGAAGGGGCAGTTTGATTTAGTGGAATGGGTGCTATTTGATTCTCATACAGAATCGGTGTATGAAGCAGAAGTTACGCTCTATTATAATATACGAATTTAGTTTATTTGAATTAAAGCAAAAAGCTCAAAAAGGAGAGATTATTCATGGTTTTATTGGTTGTAGATGCACAGAATGGTATCGTGGATGAACGCTTATATGAGTTCAGAAAGTTTGTTGGTAATATCAAAAAGCTGATTGGAGCAGCTCGAGAACAAGGCATAGAAGTTATTTATGTACAGCATGATGATGGACCTGATACCGGATTCTCTATCGGGGATGATGAGTTTGAGGTTTATTCCGAGTTTCAACCGATGCCTGATGAAAAACGGTTTATCAAGTCCGTATGCAGTGCGTTCAAAAAAGAGAGTGGTCTGCTTGAGTATCTGACTGCAAAGGAAGAAAAAGACGTGATGATTTGTGGCATTATGACTGATTTCTGTATCAATGCCACGGTAGAGGCTGGTTTTGAGCATGGCTTACACATGATTGTTCCTGCCTATGCAAATTCTACGCAGGACAATGAGTACATGACCAGGGAACAGGCTTACCATTACTATAATGAATTTCTCTGGCCTGAACGATATGCAGACTGCGTACCAATGGACAGGGCATTGGAATTACTCAAAAAATGATATAGCGTAAACGGTCTTTGCTGAATACCTTTCGCCCCGGCGATGTGGCAGACCCGTGGTACACCGGGGATTTTGAAGCCACATGGCAGGATGTGCTGGAGGGATGCACCGCCCTGCTGGAAGAGCTGCGATAAAAGGGAAAGGGGATGACGGAACATTATTGCGAGGGCGAACGGTTTGCTGACCGTCGTTTGCCGGGGAAGTCTTTGATAGAATAAACCTATTGACATTGTAAGAAAATGGGTTTATACTATCCCCAACACAAGGAAGGGAGCGCAGACAGATGAAACATACAGCAGATGCCCGGCACAGGCTGCCCGGGCGAATGCGCTGCTCCCAGACAAATTCCCGGTAGACAGACTGAGAAAAAACAGGAAGATGCCGTTGTCTGGGAGAAGTGCCCGAACACACATCGTCACAATAAAAGGAGAACCGACAATGGCTGATTATAAACTGTGGAACGCACTGAAGAATGCTAAAAAATATCGCTGGGTGGAGCTTTCTCACTCGCTGAACAACGAAAGCCCCTACTGGTCCGGCATCCCGGAAGGTTCTGTGGAGCTGGCAAAGACCGTGTGGGACTGGGGCAAGCCGGAACTGGAATGCCTGATCCAGACCTTCAAATTCCCCGGACAGTTCGGTACCCATATCGACTTCCCGGGTCACTTCATCAAGGGCAAAGCGCTGTCCGAAAAGTATGATGTGAACGACCTGATTTTCCCGCTGGTGGTCATTGATATTTCTGAGCAGGCCAAGAAAGACCCTCGCTACGCTGTGACGGTGGAGGACATCAAGGCCTATGAAGCAAAGTACGGTCCTATCCCGGATGGTGCGCTGGTGGCTCTGCGCAGCGACTGGTATAAGAAGTGGCCGGATATGGATGCGCTGTCCGGCATCGACGCAGAGGGCAAAGAAAATGCCCCCGGCTGGTCGCTGGAAGCATTGGAGTATATCTACAAGGTGCGCAACGCCGCCGCCAACGGCCACGAAACACTGGATACTGATTCCTCTGCGGTGGCGGAGGAAAAGGGCGACCTTGCCTGCGAGCGCTATGTTCTGGACAACGACAAGCTGCAGGTGGAGGTGCTTGCAAATCTGGATAAAGTTCAGCCTGCCGGTGCGGTGGTCATCGTTTCTTATCCCCGCATTGAAGGTGCAACTGGTCTGCCCGCACGGGTCTGGGCCATTACCGAATAAGAGCGGAGAAGCGGGAAAATGTCCTTGCAGCGGGCAATGGTCACACCGCCGTCAAGCTGACCTTACAGGAGCTGGAAGCAGCCGCCGGAGCCGAGGGCTGGGTGGATGTCTGCAAGGAGCCGGAAGGCGAATAAAAGGGGTCCATCCCGCAGTTGGATGGACCCTTTTGTGATTCGCAGAGTAATGCCGGCAATATTGATTCCGTCTTGCAGACGTAAAACTGTTGACCCTGCGATTGGGCTCCATCTGCAATAAAAAAGGGCAAAGCCGCCTGCATTCAGGAGACCTTGCCCTTTTGTGTTATATTTTCAATAAATTAGGCAGTTTCCCGTGTATTCACAGCGCCACGCTGACCGGCAGGACATACACGCCGTCGGCGGCGTAGAAGGTGATCTGAGTAATTGTCTTGCCGATGATGGATGCAAAGTAAGGATCATCGGCATTGAAGCCCAGCTTGGTACCATGCCAGATGTTGGCCACATGTTGCAGGCCGTACTCACTGCCATCGGCGGTGGTCAGAACTACGCCGTAGACCTTGTTGGTCTTGTAGTCCAGATCAAAACCGGAGATTTTCATCTCGTAGGTGGCGCGGTGACCGTTGGTATTCAGCTTCACAGTGGTGCCCTCTACGGTGGTCTCGGTGGCGTGGACCTTGCCAAACTCCCACTTGCCGCTCAGCAGGTTATACCATGCGGTGATGTAGTAGGCAGGGGTCTCGCTGAGCTTGTAGTAAGCGTAGCTCTCGTTCTCAAACAAGGCATCTGCGCCGGTGTAGGTGGTGGTGGATTCCTTGCCCTTCAGGGTAACGGTAATGTCGTAGCTGTCGGCATCGGTGACCTGCTTTGCGTTCTTCAGCGCCCACGGGGTCAGCACCTTGACCGGGAAGGAAACGCCAGTGATGTCAGTGCCGTCCGCGTTGACGTGGTAGGAACCGGCGGCAAGGTTGCCTGCACGGGTCTTGTTCTTGGTGGCGCTGGTCACAGCGTCGATCTCAGATGCGTTGTCCACACCGGCAGCCTTGTAGAAGTCGGCGTAGGGGATGTTCATCTGGACATAGCTGGAGGTCAGGCAGTTTTCCTGTTCTACCTCTTCCGCAGCGAAGGCCGGGACTGCCACAGCGCATACCAGCATAGCGGCCGCAAGTGCACCTGCAAATACTTTTTTCAATCTCATGATAACACACCTCTATCTCAGTTTTGGAAAAACAGTTAGCTTTACCTAACAATCGATGCAAAAAAATGCAGGGGCAAAGCCCCTCAGATGGTTAGGCAAAACAAATTCACGAAGTAAAAATAGCACTCCCACCGGGCGTTGTCAAGTAGAAACCGGCAAGTTTGCAGAGGTGAATTTTTCGATGCAGGAAACGATCTGCATCCTCTATACCGCAAAGCCCTTGACCTTTTTGCCGGAGCGCAGTATACTTTTTATGCAGTTAGTCATGAATAACCATAAGGAGGTACTACATCATGCAAGACGCATTCTGGGGGATATTGATCCCCTTTCTGGGCACAAGCCTTGGGGCAGGCTGTGTATTCTTTTTAAAAAAGTCCCTGAGCGACGGCATTCAGCGCGCCCTCACCGGCTTTGCCGCCGGAGTGATGGTGGCGGCATCGGTATGGAGCTTGCTGATCCCGGCCATGGAGCAGGCCGCAGATCTGGGCAGGCTGGCATTTTTCCCGGCGGCGGTGGGTTTCTGGCTGGGTATCCTGTTTTTGCTGCTGCTGGACCATCTCATCCCGCATCTGCACCAGAACAGCTTGCAGGCCGAAGGGCCAAAAAGCCAGCTCCAGCGCACCACCATGATGGTTCTGGCGGTGACGCTGCACAACATCCCGGAGGGTATGGCAGTGGGCGTGGTCTACGCCGGGTATCTTGCTGGGACTGCTCAGATCACCGCCGCCGGGGCGCTGGCTCTTTCCCTTGGCATTGCCATTCAGAACTTTCCGGAGGGGGCCATCATCTCCATGCCACTGCGGGCGGAGGGAATGAAAAAAGGCCGGGCGTTCTGGGGCGGCGTACTGTCCGGCATCGTAGAGCCCATCGGGGCAGTGTTGACGATTCTGGCGGCAGGCATCGTGGTGCCCGCGTTGCCCTATCTGCTCAGCTTTGCTGCCGGAGCCATGCTGTATGTTGTGGTGGAGGAACTGATCCCGGAAATGTCGCAGGGACAGCACTCCAACATTGGCACGGTGTTTTTTGCGGTGGGCTTCAGCGTGATGATGGTGCTGGATGTGGCACTGGGGTGACGGTTGGGGGTTCCCGAAAGCGAAATTTTTTTCGGAACCTCCGAAAATGCCTGAAATTCTTGACAGTGGAGACGGCAGGGCGTATTATTTTGGCAGAAGGACCGCTGAGAAGCGGCTTTTTATAGTACCGAAGTTAGCTTTACCTAACTTCGGCACGAGGAATTGCTGGCCTGTCATCCGATGCAGTGGGCGCATCTGGCAAAAAGTATTGCATTGTGAACGGTAAACAGAAAGAGGGTGGCATTATGTCCTTTTTTGAAAACACCCGAAAGCCCGTAGGCCTTGGCGGGAAGATCATGGTTGCTATGATGAACTTTGGACACAGCGCAATGGCAGAATGGGGGCTGAGTTTTTTACAGCCTGCCCCGGATGCCATGGTGCTGGACTGCGGCTGCGGCGGTGGAGCGAACATTAAAACGCTGTTGAAACTGTGCCCCAACGGCAAGGTGCAGGGCATCGACTACTCAGCCGTCAGCGTGGAAAAAGCGCGAAAAGTCAATGCCAGAGCCATTGCGGCAGGACGGTGTACCGTGCAACAGGCAAGTGTGGCAGAGCTGCCGTTTGAAGCGGAGCAGTTTGATGTGGTGACCGCCTTTGAAACGGTCTATTTCTGGCCGGAACTTGCGCAGAATTTCAGAGAGGTCTATCGGGTGCTGAAGCCCGGCGGGGTCTTTTTCATCTGTAACGAAGCAAACGGCGAAACGACAAAAGACGACAAATGGACGCAGATCATCGATGGCATGGCCATCTATACGGATACTGCACTGAAAGAGTATCTGGAAAAATCAGGATTTTGTCAGATCCAAAGCCACAAAAATAAAAAGGGCTGGCTTTGCGTTACGGCGCAAAAGCGGTGAAATAGTGTAAGGAGGACGGAGCATGGAACGAAAAGAAGCAATCCGCAGTGCCTATCGGTTGACAGGCGGCAACAATTTTTATGATGGTATGATCACCTGCTCCACCCTGAGCGGGAAAGCGGTGTGCCGTCTGGTGTGGGACATGAACAAGTCGGAAAATGATGCCTATCTGGAAAAGGCACTGTCCGGCATCCCGGAGCATTTTTCCGGCAAGCTGCTGGAGGTGCCGGTGGGTACCGGCATTCTGACCATGCCGCTTTACAGGACGCTGCCAAAAGCGGACATCACCTGTCTGGATTACTCGGCAGATATGATGGGACAGGCACAGGAAAAGGCAAATCGGCTGCACCTGAAGAATGTGACCTTCCGGCAGGGGGATGTAGGTGCGCTGCCCTTTGCGGACGGTGCATTTGACATTGTTTTGTCGCTGAACGGTTTTCATGCGTTCCCGGATAAAGAGGCCGCTTATCGGGAGGCCTATCGGGTGCTGAAACCCGGCGGAATCTTCTGCGGCTGCTTCTATGTGAAGGGGGAGCAGAAGCGGACGGACTGGTTTGTCCGGCACATTTATGAAAAGATGGGGTTCTTCACATCGCCCTACGAGACGGCCTTCAGCTTGAAAAAACGGCTGGAGAAACGGTACGCAACCGTAACACTTGGAACAGTGAAGAGTATGGCATGGTTTGTCTGCCGGAAAGCAGAATGAGGAGAACAGGAAGGAACCTATGAAATACAAAATCGAGAAAAACACCGTGCAGGAGACGCTGATCCTCCCACTGTATTCCCGGAAGCTGTGCACAGAGTTGTATCCGAACCTTTACCGGGACGAAATGGCGATGCGTCTGATCGATCAGATCGACTACGACTTTTCAGAGGCAGAGAAAAATTCCCGCAGCCTAGTGCAGCACTTTGGTGCGCTGGAGGTCGCCATGCGGCAGAATGACCTTGCCTTTGAGGTGCAGGCGTACCTGAAAAATCACCCCTGCGCGGCAGTGGTCAATCTGGGCTGCGGGCTGGATAACACCGGTAGAGCCTGTGACAACGGCAGATGCAAAATTTACAATCTGGACTTCCCCAATGTCATTGCCTTGCGGCAGCAGCTGCTGCCCGCCGGGGAGCGGGAGCAAAACATCCCCTGCGACCTGAAAGACCCCGCATGGTTTGACAAGATCGATGCCTCCGGCGGGGCGGTGTTTTTTGCCTCCGGGGTGTTCTATTACTTCCTGACCCAGCAGGTCAAGGCGCTGGTGCAGGGGATGGCAGACGCTTTCCCCGGCGGAGTGCTGGTCTTTGATGCTGCCAACCGTACGGCGGTAAAAATGATCGCAAAAACGTGGCTCAGGACGGCAAAAATCAAGGATGTAGGGGCATATTTCGCGGTTTCGGATGCTGAAAGGGAGCTTTCCCCGTGGGACAGCCGTTTGCAAGTGTCCAGCCGGGGCTATATGCTAGGATACAGCGACCTGAAAGACCCTTCTGTCAGCGGCTTTTTCCGCTTCCTCGCAAGGGTCGGGGACAACGGGATGAAAATGCAGATCGTGAAGATCGGATTTGGAGACAGACAATGAAGTATGCAGGGATGCCCATGGGAATGTGGGCGCTGCGACGAACTTTGTGCTGCAGTACACCCTTGCCTCCGGCGGACCCTACTGCGACTGCGGGTACAAAAAGAAAATAAATTAGGAGGAGTGTGCGATGCTTGTCAAGTCGATAACAGAGGAAGAAATTTACGGTATCGGCTACACCCAACGGAGCAAAAACCACACGCCCAGCAGGATCGCAAGGAAGATCAGGTTGGACAGGGTGAACAGCCCGAAATACTGCTTCTTCCCCTGTGGCAGCTCCCGTGCAATCTGCCGGTAGGAAATAAGACTGGCCATGGATGCGATCAAAGTGCCAAGACCTCCCAGATTGGTGCCGATGATGAGGGCTTGTGTCTCTGCCGTGAACCCGGACAGCAGCAGGGCGGCGGGAACATTACTGGTGACCTGCGAAGCAAGAACCGCCACCAGAACTTCCCGGCCGGTCAGAAACTCCTGCAGCCAGCCGGAAAAGGCCGGAATGCGCCCCAGATTGCCAATGAAGATGAAAAAAGCCACAAAGGTCAAAAGCAGGGAATAGTCCACTGCCCGTAAGGTGTGCGGGTCTGCAAAAAGGGCGCAGACGAGTACAGCGGCAAAGGCTATGCCATAGGGCAGCACCCGGATCACGGACAGCAGGCAGACGGCAAACAGAACCAGATACAGCAGGATGATCTTCTGATCCCCCTGAGATGCAGAAGAAGAAACAAGCTCGTCCACGGAGAGGACGGCGGCAGAGGCTTTCCGGCAGACCAGCGCTGCCCAAGCCAGCAGCAGGAACAGAGAGACCAGTGTGTAGGGCAGCATAAGAAGCACAAATCCCCCGATGCTCATGCCACTTTTTCCGTAAAGATAGAGGTTCTGCGGGTTGCCGATGGGGGTCAGCATACTGCCAAGGTTTGCCGCAATGGTCTGCATACAGACCACCGGGATCAGAAGGGAGCGGCGGACATCCGCTCCCAGACGGCTCAGAACCACGAACGTAAAGGGAACGAAGGTCAGCAGGGAAACATCGTTGGTGATGAACATGCTTCCGAAAAAGCACAGCCCGACCAGTACCAGCGTCAGCTGAAAGGTGCTGTGGGTACGGGACAGCAATGCCCGTCCCAGTCCATCAAAAAAGCCCTGCCGCCGCAGCCCGGCCATGACCGTCATCAGGGAAAACAGGATCGCCAGCGTGCGCAGGTCGATGTAGCCGAGATACTGCACATCCGGCGGAACAAAGAAGGCGGAGACGACGGCCAGCACAGCGGCTGCGGTGAGGACTGTTTCCTGCTGAATGAATTGTTTGAGTTTCATAGAGACACATCCTTGTAGTTGTAAAGGCTGCCCTGCTACGGTGCCGGGCGGCCTTTTTCCGTATTTCAGAGCAGCAGCTCAAACGACCCGATCATCAGCGGCATGGTCAGGATGGAAAGCAGCGTGCTCAGGACATAGATCGCGCTGGAATGAGAAGCATCCCGGTCATAGAGCTGTGCCATGGAGGTGACTGTTGCACAGGCGGGGGTAATGGCAGAAAGGTAGACCGTCATCAGGATGGACTTGCCGTCCGGGATCCAAAGGGATGCGTGAACTGCCCAAAGCAGCAGAACGATGACCAGCGGAACTCCCAGCAGACGCAGAAATACCGGCAGATAGTTGCGCGGGGTGCAGAAAACCTTTTTAAGGGGCACTTCCGCAATGGCCATGCCTGCCAGCAGCATTCCCATGGGGCCGATCATATTGCCGACACTGCTCAGTGTGCTGGTGATCGGGGCAGGCAGCGAGATGTGCAGCAGGTACAGCAGAGCACCGACTGCAATGGCGATCAGGTTGACATTGGTAAGGAGCTTGCGCCATTCCAGCCGGGCAGACCCCTGCAGGCAGGCGCTTGCATGGGTCCAGAGCAGTACCAGCTGTACAATGACAAAGGCGCAGGAGTAGACAACATATTCCTCCCCCAGCAGGGCCTGCACGATGGGAATGACCAGCGCGGCGGCATTGCTGTAAATGATATTGACCTGCTCCACGGCGTCCAGCTTGAGAGCTTTGCGGAACAGCGCATTCAGAAGCAGAAATACAACGTGCATTCCTACGGCGATGCCCATGGAATAAAGCAGCCCGGTGCGAATCTCCGGTGTATCCTTGATCTGAAAGGCGTTCAGAACGACACAGGGCATGACCAGATAGACAAAGACCACAGACAGCACCTTGCTGTCCGATGCCTTCAACAAGCCGGTTTTTACAACGGCATATCCCATCAGCAGAATCAGAAATAGCTGCGCGATCTGCTGCATCAATAAAAGGCTGATTTGCATTTGGATCTCCTCTTTTGCAATTCGTTTTTGCAGCACCATCCTACTCCATTAGCGGGGCATCGTCAAGAGAAAACAGAGAAAAAACATGTTTCAGAAGGATGGCATAGAGCATTTTTATGCTCGAAGCAAAAACCAATTGACATAATATGTAAATGGGTATATTTTGTGGATAAAACATTCACCAACGGGAAAGGAAGGGGTTACAATGTCCAGAATCAGCGAAATCGACCCGGCGCATGCGCCGGAAGCTATCCAGAAAATCATTGCGGACCATGTGGCGGACGGCCACGCTCTGACCGCAGAAAAGCGCACGCTGCTTCACAATGCGGTGGCATTCAATGCGGTGGAGGCTGGCTCGTATGCATTGGACGATGAACTGCAGAGGCTCATCGGTAAGTGAGCGGCCGATTTTTACGAATATGCTATTTCCCAGAAAAACGGCTGCCTTGTGTGCAGCATTTACTTCCAGAATCTGCTCAAGAAGAACGGCATCGACTTTGAGCATTTTGCCTTTATAGGGTTCGTCTTCTGGATTACAAAGACGCAACAGGGGATCGCCCGGAAACAGAGCGTACTCACCCTTGGCAGGAGCCGGAACGGGAAGCGGCGCTGGAGGAAATTGCAGCATACTGCCGCCGTACCGGAGCCTACTTCAACAATCAGGCGGCGAATCCGGCCAACCCTGAAGCACATTACCGCCCCACCGGGCCGGAGATCTGGCAGGACACGGAAAAAATGTGGATGTTCTGGTCTGCATGGCAGGCACCGGCGGCACCGGCTTTGGCACGGCTCGCTATCTGCGAGAGCAGAATCCGGCACTTAAAGTCGTGCTGGTACAGTCCCATCCGGATTTCCGTCTTACGGCAGAGCATCCGGACGTTCCGATTATCGACGGGGTTCTGCCCGTGCATGGTGTGCCTGAAAGCGAACTGTCTGACTATCTGCGGCCGGAAGGTTTATTTTTGTTTATCCATCATAATATTCGCTAAAGTCAAAGGGAGTTCTGCCCGGACATTTGTCCGCGACAGAACTCCCTTTTTGATTCGCAGAGTAAACCACAAGCGATGCTTGTGCATTATAGCAATTCAACTTTTTAATGCAACAGCAACAGCGTTGAATTGCATATCGCAAATATGCTGTTTAAATGTTGCACTAATTTCTTGACTTGCGATAAAAACACAAACTGCTATAAACTACTTCATTCGCCTTCTTTTTCGCTGATTACGATAGCCTGCACCTTGGTGGGCAGACCATAGATGCTGATGAAACCGGTGGCATCGCTCTGCTTGTAGTCGCCGCCTGCGGCAAAGGTGGCAATGTCCTCCCGGTAGAGGGAATACGGCGACCAGACACCGGCGTTGATGAGGTTGCCCTTGTACAGTTCCAGACGCACCTTGCCGGTGACATGCTCCTGTGTGGAGGTGACAAAGGCACTCAGAGCTTTGCGCAGCGGACTGAACCACTGGCCATCATACACCAGTTCGCCAAAGGTGATGGCCAGCTCACGCTTCTTGTGGGCGGTGAGCTTGTCCAGCGTCAGAGTTTCCAGCACTTCGTGGGCTTTGTACAGGATGGTGCCGCCGGGGGTCTCGTAGACACCGCGGCTCTTCATGCCCACCAGACGGTTCTCCACCACATCATACAGGCCGATGCCGTTGCGTCCGCCGATCTCGTTGAGCTTTGCAATGATGGCGGCGGGCTTCAGTTTTTCGCCGTTCAGGCTGACCGGCACACCTTTTTCAAATTCAAGTTCCACGAACTCGGACTTGTCCGGGGCGGTCTTGGGGCTGACGCCCAGCTCAAGGAAGCCGGGCTTTTCGTACTGGGGCTCGTTGCCTGGGTCTTCCAGATCAAGACCCTCGTGGCTCAGATGCCACAGGTTCTTGTCCTTAGAGTAGTTGGTCTCCCGGCTGATCTTCAGTGGGATGTGATGAGCCTCGGCATAGTCGATCTCTTCATCGCGGCTCTGGATGTCCCACTCGCGCCACGGGGTGATGATCTTCAGGTCGGGTGCAAAGTGCATGATGGCCAGCTCAAAGCGCACCTGATCGTTGCCTTTGCCGGTGCTGCCGTGGCAGACCGCATCCGCACCCTCGGCGCGGGCAATCTCCACCACGCGTTTTGCCAAAATGGGGCGGGCAAAGCTGGTGCCCAGCAGATAACCCTCGTAATCTGCCCCGGCCTGCATGGTGGGAATGACGTAATCCTCCACAAATTCATCGGTCAGGTCTTCGATGTACAGCTTGGATGCGCCGCTTGCCTTGGCGCGCTCTTCCAAGCCTTCCAGCTCACCCTTCTGCCCCACATTGCCGCACACGGCAATGACTTCGCAGTTGTTATAGTGCTCTTTCAGCCACGGGATGATAATCGATGTGTCCAGACCGCCGGAATATGCCAGCACGACCTTTTTGACCTCAGACATAGGAACTGCCTCCGTTCAAACCAACTTATATACTTTTCGATTTCCCTCGTGCAATTTCATGATTGCAGTGTCCATTATACGGTCACTTGGAAAATGTGTAAAAAGTGTTCTGCATATAGCAGCAATATGAAAGCAGTATTTCACAGCGGGGCATTATGAATCTATAATAGTAGTTGGAAATAAACAGAAAGAGGGTCTTTTTGATGGCAACGATATTTTCAAGAGAAGAAAAGGCAGAGGCACTGTTCGGGGAGATCCTGAAAAATCCAGAAGCCTGCCGACGCCTGA
>ENA-OXEC01000555-OXEC01000555.1-human-gut-metagenome-genome-assembly--contig:-NODE-555-length-13202-cov-39.257_pt1 | contig 13202 bp, 10 predicted proteins | sample MGYA00249351_ERZ652235 | MGnify/ENA primary metagenome ERZ652235 (study PRJEB26925, sample SAMN05826906) | human gut metagenome | biome: ENVO:2100002; feature: ENVO:00000062; material: ENVO:00002003...
TACTCCAGCCTTCCAAGCTGGCAAGGTGGGTTCGATTCCCACTACCCGCTCCAAAAAACAACTGAAATCAGTTGTTTTTATTTTTATATAAAAACAGAAGAAAATATTAAGATATGCACCTATAGCTCAGTTGGATAGAGCGTTGGACTTCGAATCCAAGCGTCGCAGGTTCAAATCCTGTTAGGTGTACCAAAGGCTAGAAATACCGGGGATTTACGCAATGTAGATCTTCGGTATTTTATTTTACTACAACCCTTACTACAACCATTAGAATTTAATAGAGAATAAAAAAAGTTTGGTTTGACAGAAGCCACAAGTATAGCAAAAAAACCTAACTTTTCTAACCAACCTAATGTGACGCCAGTAATGTTGAGGACTCAGACATGATTAACATTTTTAAAATAAAAAAATAGAAGGTTAAAAAAATTAACCTTGCTATTAAAATATATTATTTATGGCTTCAAGAGCTTTATTTTTTTGAGATTCCATAACCCAAGTATAAATATTTAGGGTTGTAGTAATATCTTTATGACCTAATAAATCAGATACAACTTTAGGCTGAACATTATTTTCGAATAATCTTGTAGCATAAGTATGTCTTAAACTATGAAATTTTATTGAATTAAGACCTGCTTTAACTAAAGATTTTTTGAATCTTCTATTTAGATTTGAAGGATCAATATAAGTACCTAATTCAGTAGGGAAAACTATATTATTATCAGTGTACATATCTCCTATGAAATTCTTAAATTCATTCTGCTTTTTCTGATGTAATGCGAGTTCAGATAAAATATTATCTGGAATAGGCACAATACGATTTGACTTTTCTGTTTTTGGAGTATCCTGTACAATTATAGTCCACTTATCATCTATTTTTACACATTTAATATTTTTATTAACATTAACCATGCCATCTGTAATATCATCCCATGTTAGAGCTAATATTTCACCTAGACGTAATCCTGTACCTAATGCAAACATATAAATTAATCTATCTGAATTGTCTGTAGCAGTTAGATAATCTATGAATTTTTGCTGATCTTCTAAGCTTAAAACAGTTTTGTAATTATTGGTCTTAACTATCTTTGGAAGTTTAACTGTTCCAGATATACTCAAATCTCTTATATTTAAACCGCTGATATAAACAAAGTGCAAGAATGGTTTTATAATATTATGTATTATTTTTATAGTATTAGCAGAAACATTTTCATTTTCTAAAGAGTTATAAAATTTCTGTAGATCAATTGCTTTTAATGATTTTATTTTTTTATTTTTTAAGTTTGAATTTCTAATATAAAGATTATAAACACCTTCATATCTGTTTTGTGTAGAAATTTTTTTATTTTTCAAATGAGTGTTATAAAACCAATCATAAAATAATGAGCCAAAAGTATTAGTGTTTGAAATATCAACGCCATTATATAAATCATTATGTATTTTATCTAATTTCTTTTTTAATTCTGCTGCACTTCTTGCACAAACATGTTTTCTATTACGTTTTCCATTTGATTTACGAGGAAGTTCTACTACTTCGTAAAAGTATTCAACTCCATCAATCAATCTCTTCTTGTACGTTGTTCTTGCCATTTAGATTACCTCATTTATTTTTAGCATCATCTTCTACTATTTCCAAGTCTGGTTTCAATACACTTGCATAATCTTCAGAGTTTTCAACAAAGCTCATAGCAGTCTGTATTAGATTATCAATAGAAGACATAAGTACATTAAACTTGCTAGGTGTAAATTCAACATAATCAATCATTATTATTGCTTCTTCTGGATAAGTAGCCGAAAAAAATTCAACTTTATATCCAAGTGCTGCAAAAAAGTTTTGAGCTGCAATCCATTTATTATATCTAATATCAAAATCAATATAATCAGCTTGATATCCAAAAGGATTATCTATGTTTTCTCCAGTATATATATAGTTTATTGTTAGTCCTAAAATAGGACATAACTTAAATAGAATATCATGAGGAAATGAACGTTTAGCATTTTCATAATTAGTATATGCAGCAGTTGAGACATTAAGTATATTCGCAATTTCTTTTTGAGTAAATCCATTTTCAATACGCCCTTTTTTTATTCTCGCTGCAATTTTATGCTCAAGCTCTGAAAGTCCTATGTTTTTATTACTATCATTCAAGATAATAACCTCCTTTAGATAAGATAATACTATATTAGCATATAAACAAACAAAATGATACATTTTTTATTGACAATATTTCAAAACGATATTATTATAATAACAAAATGAAATAAAAAATTTATATATATTTCATTTCGAAACTACAAAAGAGGAGATAAAAATGGAAAAGAATATTTTAAACATTAAAGAAGTACAGAAGTTATTAGGAATAGGGAGGTGCTCAACATTAGAACTATTTCATAATGTTAAATTTCCAAGTTTTAAACTAGCAAACAAATGGTTTGTGAAATATGAAGACTTAATGAGTTATTTAGATACTTTAAAAGATGGAGAAGCCGTTTAATGAGGTATGAAGAAATAATTGGAAGGTTTAATGTTGTTAGAAATAATAATGATAAATGTATGTGCAGATGTCCAGCTCATAATGATAGGATAGCGAGTTTATCAATAACATATAACAGAGCTGATAAGAAAACGCTTATGAAGTGTGGTGCAGGATGTGAGACTAATGATGTTTTAGAATGTGTAGGGTTAAGCATATCAGATTTATTTGATGAAACATTAGAAGAAAAAGAAAAATTTAATTATAAAGATGGGTTTAAAAGCTATAATGATATAATTAGGTATTTAAAAGAGAATCCAATTGGGACAGATGAAATATCAAATATTTATAAATTTAAGGATGAAAATGGAAAGATTGTTTATCTGAAAATAAGAACTAAAGAAAAGAAGTTTCTGCATGTAAGATTAATTGAAAATAATTTAGTATGGGGACTTAAAGGTGGAGAATATTATGAAACTTTTGAAGGCTCAAATATATTTTCATCAAATATAAAAAATACTAAAAAAATACTGTGTAAAGAGCAGAATAAAGTTTTATATAATCTTGATTATGTAATTAAAGGAATAAGAGAAGATAAAACAATTTATATAGTTGAGGGAGAAAAGGATGCAGATAATTTAATAAAAAATGATTTAATAGCAACTACAACATCAACAGGTGGTGGAGCTGGTAAAGATAAATGGAATGATGGCTATAGTCAGTATTTTAAAGGTGCAAAAGTAGTTATTTTGCCAGACAACGATAAAAGTGGGATTGAATTTGCTAAACAAGTTGAGGAATCCATTTTAAATTATTGCTATAGAGTAAAAACATTAATTATAAGTGATAAAGAAAAAGGTGATATATCAGATTGGTTTGAAGAAGGGAATCATGTAGCACAATTATTTGAGAAATTAAAAGAAGTATCACCTAAATATGCAAAATGGTATAACGTGAGTAAGAATGGAAAAGTAACACTTAATAGAAACAGACTTACACATCATCTATCATTGCAATGGGATTATCTAGTTGCAAGTAATGGAGTAATGAATGGTATATTTCATATGTATAAGGATGGTGCTTATATACCAATATATAGATTAGAACCATATATAAAGCCGTATATATACATAGATAATCAATCCCCGGATGCTGTAAGGAGTATTGCTGATGGTCTTAGGCAAATTCAATCAGTAGAGTTTGATGTACTTCATGGGGATGAGAGTATTATTAATTTAAAGAATGGATTATATGATTTAAAAAATAATATTTTAAAACCACATAGTAAAGAGTATGTGTCAAGTGTTCAACTGAAATGTAATTATAATGAGAATCCCTATAATGCAGGTAAATGGGATAAGTATATTAAAGACCTTACACAAGGAAATGAAGAAAGTATATTATTTTTACAAGAAGTTGCAGGAGCTATATTGTCTAATATTAAGGGTTTTAGATTAAAATCTATTATAGGATTACAGGGCAAAGGTGACTCTGGGAAAACTCAATTTTTTAATATAATCGGAAAGATTTTGGGTAATGATTTAGTCGGAACAGCATCATTGCAGAAATTATCAAACTCACAGTTTATAGGCAGCTCTATATATGGTAAGAGAATAGTTTTTGATGGAGATTTACCATCTGATCCATTATCAAATGTAGATGTAATAAAAAAGTTATCTGGTGGAGATATTATTTCAATTGAATTTAAAGGGGTTGATAGTTTTAATTATAGATTTCCAGGCATCATAGTATTTGCTTGTAATGATATGCCCTATTTGGGAAATGACAAGGGAGAACATTTTTATAATAGATTTAATATATTGCAATGTAATAACGTAATATCTAAGAGTGAACAAAATCCATTTTTAGCTGATGAAATATTCGAAGAAGAGAGTGAATATGTATTTAAATGGGCTTTAGAAGGACTTAGAAGAGTGATAGCTAATGGATATAAGTTTACAGAAACAAAGGTTATATCGAATTTAAGGGAAAATATAAAGAATGAGCAGGATAGCGTAAGAGCATTTATAACAAATAATTTTGAAATTACTAATAATCATGATGATAAAATTATACTTTCTGCTTTATTTAATCAATACGATGTATTCTGCATGGAAGAAGGATATAACGCTTGTAAAAGAAAATCATTTAGAAGTAAGCTTGAAGTATTTTATAATTTAAAAATAACAAAACCACAAAATAAAGAAACGATTCATGGAATTATGATTAAATAAAAAAATAGCGTTTCGCAAGGAAACACTATAAGTCACAATTAGTAGTTTAAATGATTAAGACATATGATGTCAAGAAAAATTATAATAAATAACAAAAGATAAGAGGAGAAAAGTAATATGGAGATTGAACAATGTGTATTAGATAGAATAAATGTTGTAGAAGGAGAAAAAATAACAGAAAACCTTCCGATACTATATGAATTTTTCTTAGATCAAGGATATAGATGGATTAGAAAACAGATTAATTATTTATATAGTAGTGAAGATATTCTGGAACTGATAAAGTATATTATAGATGCAGATATAAGCAATCTAGATTTGAAATATTGTATGTATATGCTTGGAATTGAGGGTGACATTCTTCAAGATGGCACTGCATATTATCCAATAAAAAAGGAATGGTACTATAAAATTAAACAATGGGCTGATGAAATAAAAGATAGAAGCAGAGCAGAGGAAAAATATAAAAGAATGAAAGAACAGATATGTGCAGGCACGCTTAATTACAGATTTATTTAAAAAGTATTAGAAGTTAATATATCTGAATCATTATTAAAGCATCATTAAGATACAAACTTAATGGAATGCTTGGTGATGGTTCAGATTTTTTTGCTTATTTAATAGAGCTAGTGGGGGAAATATATTTTTTTTGAATTGTGTTCATAGAACATAAGGAGCAGTAGTAATTATATTTTTTCCCTAAATGGGTTTTTTAGATAACTTGAAAATAATATTTGTTTTTGTAATTTATGTAAAAACAATGTAATATATAAGTATATAATAAAGTATTAGAAGGTGAGAATATATGATTGATACTACATTCCAGATAGAGTTAATAAATAATGTTGAGCCTATTCAAGATCCTAATGTTTTTACAATAGTGATTCCACCAATGGAACGAGTTAAAAGTTTTTCACCAGATCAATTTGAAGAATTTATATTAGAATGGGTTATTTCATGTGCTAAGACTAAATATAAAGATGTTTATAGAATTGGTGGAGCAGGAGATATGGGGAGAGATGTTATAGGAGAATATAGAAATGGAGAATATGATTATTATCAGTGTAAAAGATATGATGGAAAACTAAATCCAAGTGAATATTGGGTGGAATTTGGAAAGTTATGTTATTATACATATAATAAAGATATACCAATGCCTAAAAAATATTATATTATAGCATCACAAGGTTTAGGACCTAAAATGCTAAAATTAATAAAAGATGAAAAACAAATTAGAAAGGGTTTAATTGATTCTTGGAACACTAAATGTAAGAAAAAAATAAGTAAAAAAAAATCTATAGAATTAGATTCTCAATTACTTAATTACATAAATAAATTTGATTTTAAAATTGTAGATACTTGTTCAATTAATAAGATAATAGAGCAACATAGACAAACTGATTATTTCTATTTTAGATTTGGTGGAGTTAATAAACCTAATAGAACTTATAAAATTGAAGTACCAGAAGATATTAATAGTAGAGAATTTCTATATGTTAAAAAAATATTTAAAGCATATTCTGAAAATAAGGGTGAAGATGTTAATATTAATAATTTGAATAGATATTCTGATTTGAATGCAGATTTTATTAGACAAAGGAGATGCTTTTATAGTGCTGAGTCGTTAAAACATTGCATTAGGGAAATTTTCACTAAAGAAGATGAGTTTAATAAATTGAAAGATGAAATGTATTCTGGAATAATTGATTTTATTGAAGAATATTTTGAAGATGGGTATGTAAGATTAAAAAAGACAATGCATGAATCAACAAGGGTAAATTTATCAGTTAGTGTTGTTGATAGGAATTTGCACTTTGTAAATAATGACGATAAAAAAGGATTATGTCATGAAATAGCTAATGATGATGCAACTGAAAATATAATAGATTGGAGCATTGATTAGTTATGAAAAATGAAAATTTAATTTTTAATACGATATCAGAAATTGGATTAAGGATAATGTTTATATTAGATGAGTTAAAACCTGAAAAAGTTGATTTGGATAGATTAAATTATTTTGATTACTTAATGTTATATATGAATGATGGAGAAATGCAGATGAATAGCCTTCATCCAGAGTATCCAATGATGTTAGTAGAATTGTTTGCAAAAAAAGAGTTGTTAAAAAGGTCTTTACTGTATATAGGAAGTAAGAGCTTAATTACAATTGAATGTTCAGCTAATGGAATAAATTATAGTGGAAATATTAATACAAATTGGTTTTTAGATAGCTTAGTAGATGAGGAGTATTCACAAGAACTGATAAAAAGAGCTAAAATTATAAAAGAAAAATTTAATGTTTATAAAAATTCAGAATTAAAAGAATTAATAGAAACAAGAACTAAAAATAAAGAAAAGAAATTTGAATATTTATTCCCATATAAAGAGGGGGAACTATAAATGAGTGGATTTTATATAAAAGAATTAACTATTAAAGGCAACTCAGTTAGTGATGCTACAGTTATATTTACAAAAGGATTAAATGTAATAAATGGACCATCCAATACAGGGAAGTCCTTTATTTTACAATGCATAAATTATGTTTTGGGGGCTGAATCATTAAAAAATATTAAGCAAATTAATGGTTATGAGAAAATTTTTTTAGAAATAAGAGATTTTGATAATGATGAAGCAATAACATTAATAAGAATGATAAAAGAAAAAAATATATATTTTTATTTAGGTACAATTAATGAATTTAATGAAAAAAATATAGAGGAGTTAAAGCAAAAGCATGATCCTTATAAAGAAGATAATATTTCTAAGTTTTTGCTAAAAAGAATAGGGATAGATACGAATAAGTTTCTTGTATGTAATGAAAAGGGACAAAAGAAAACTCTGGGATTTAGAGGATTGGCCAATTTATCTTTAATAAGTGAAACTGAAATTATATCAGAAGTAAATTCGCCTGTCTTTAACGGGGAAAAAGTTAATAATACATATTATAAGTGTCTTTTTAGGTATTTATTAACTCAAAAAGATGATATAAAATGTGAAGAAATAGAAGATAAGAAAATTAGAGCTGTTAAGCTAGATGCAAAAATAGAATATGTAAATCAAGAAATTGAAGATTTAGAAATAAATAAAAAGGACATTGAAGGAAAATTAAATGAATTGGCTGAATTTAAAAACATTAATGAGTATGAGCAAGAGGTAAAAACATTAGAGATTATTATTAAAGCAAAACAAAAAGAACTAAAGGAAAAGATAAAAAAACAAGACGAATTAAATAGTAAAAAAAATAGAGTAGCATTATTATTAGATAAATTTGAGTTATTAAAAAATCAGTATGAAAGTGATTTGAAAAGGTTGAATTTTATACAAAGTGGGAATCAATGTTTGAATCAAATAAAGATAAATTATTGTCCAATATGTAATAGTAAAGTAAATTTTAATACAGAGGATATAGAAGATGTCAGTCTTGCATGTAGTAAAGAAAGTAGTAAGACTAAAAAGAATTTAATTGATTTAAAGGAAACGATTGAATCATTAATTCTTGAAAAAAGATCATTAGATGAAAAAATTAATATATATGACAATGACGTGACTAATCTTTCTGATAATATTGCATCCATCTTGAATAATAAATTGAATCCATTAAAAAAAATAATAAGAGATACAATTATGATTTCAAATCTAAAAGATAGAAAATTACAAATAGAAGAAAAAATTATAAATAAGAAAAAAGATATTATAGTTTTTAGTGAAAATAAGAAAGAAAAACAGCCTAAATTAAATTATGAATTAAATGCTAGTGATGAGGTATATAGAAAGTTCTGTACAAGTATAAAAAATACATTAATAGATTGGAAATATACTAGTGTAAATGAAGTGAAATTCGATACTAAGAAACAGGACATTATTGTTGATGGTGAAGAACGACTAAGCAATGGAAAGGGATATAGGGCATATTTCTATGCTGCTTTTGTTGTAACATTAATGGATTATTTATTAGAAAAAAATTATCCATATACTAGAGTCTTGGTTTTAGATTCACCTCTTACCACCTTAAAAGAAGAAGAGATAAACAAAGGTAATATTGAAGAAGGGGATATGATTGAAGAATCTCTGCAAGATTCAATGTTTATATCATTAGCAAAGAATTGTAAAAATAAACAAGTTATAATAATTGAAAATAAAGAAATCCCTGAAGAAGTAGAAGGCAAATGTAATCATATAGTATTTACTAAAGATAAAAATTATGGACGATATGGATTTATTCCAATAATACAATAAATAGCATAGTAATATGATTATTGGAATATTAATGTTTTAAAATATTAGTTAAAGCAAAAGAAAAGAATACTCCCATCAAATAGCATTCTTTTTAATAACCTTTAATATAAAGAATAAAGTAAGTTAGTAAGGGGTTAGATATTAGTGTATCTAAAATCTTATTTTAATTATTTTAGAATTTTATTGTTTATATGCAAATAAATAGATACTATATGTAAAATATGGTGTTATAAGTTAAATGATATGAAAGGATGCTTGATATATGAATAATAATTTTGTACAAACTATTAATAATAAGAAGATAGTAAAAGTTGTATTTGATTCAAATGAAAAGGGGATAATTACAAGAAACTGCATACCTTTTGATTTTGGTCCTAGTAGAAGGTATAGAGATGGGAAAGATAGATATCATTTTTATGATTTAGATAGTCCTCCAGGTAATTATAATTTATCTATTTTACCATCACAAATCTTAAGTATTGATATTATGGAAGAAGGTTTCGATCCAGCTCAATGCGTTACTTGGACTCCTATTAAATGGCTTTTAGCAAGAGATTGGGGTTTATATTCATAAGCAATATAATAATTTTTTAATTGAATCAACTAAGAAAAGGAATACCAATAGTTGTAGATATGATTGTTGGTATTTTGATTTTTGCATAGTCAAAGTAAAGATAGAGAAAACATATAATGAATTATCTTTCAATGGTTTTATAACTTTTAAAATATGAAGTTTTAGAAAAAATTAAATCAATTTATTAATTTAAATAGAAATAGCATATTTAAGTGGGAGTAAAAGTGCATATAAAATAAAAAAATAAAAAAATATGAAAAAAGCTTTGACAAAAAAGAATAAATAAGATACAATAACATTCGTTGTGAGGAACAAATCTTACAAATAAAAAAAATATTAAATATGCGTTTTTAGCTCAGCTGGATAGAGCAACGCCCTTCTAAGGCGTGGGTCAGGGGTTCGAATCCCTTAAAACGCACCATTGATGGTGAACGTAGTTCAGTTGGTAGAGCGCCAGTTTGTGGCACTGGTTGTCGTGGGTTCGAGTCCCATCGTTCACCCCATAAAATTGGGATGTCGCCAAGCGGTAAGGCAATGGACTTTGACTCCATTATGCGTAGGTTCGAATCCTGCCATCCCAGCCATTTTACGGTTCACTAGCTCAGTCGGTAGAGCACATGACTTTTAATCATGGTGTCCCGGGTTCGATTCCCGGGTGAGCCACCAATATATGCAGATGTGGCGGAATTGGCAGACGCACTAGACTTAGGATCTAGCGCCTACGGCGTGGGGGTTCGACTCCCTTCATCTGCACCAAATAATGCGTGAGTGACTCAATGGTAGAGTGCCACCTTGCCAAGGTGGAAGTTGCGGGTTCGAGTCCCGTCTCGCGCTCCATTTTTAAACAAAATTATGGACAATGCAATATGCGGGTATCGTATATCGGTAATACTCCAGCCTTCCAAGCTGGCAAGGTGGGTTCGATTCCCACTACCCGCTCCAAAGAACAGTTCTTTCTTGAACTGTTCTTTTTTTATATTCAAATATATTATATGCTTATTTTTGAATTTAATAGAAAATCGGATTAGTAAAATATCTATATAGCATATTTTACTAAAATAAACTAGCAGAATTTATGTATTTTATTAGAGTAAAAATTGAATAATAGTTATAGATTATTTTATTAAGAAACTGAGGAGGAAGTTAGTATGTTTAAAAAATTTAGATTTATAGTTATGGTTTTATTATTAATTCTTTCTCCTAATGTTTTATTTGCACCAAACTTTAAATTATATAGAAACACTGTAGCATACGCAGATGAACAAAATAAATCAAATGAAGTTAGATTAGAAGATGATTTTTATGAAGCTATAAATAAAGAATGGATTTCTAAGAATAAACTTGGAGATGGGTGTGTCAGCTACGGTACATTTCAGGAGGTCTCAAACAAAGTTACATGTGATGTAAAAGAAATTATTAGAGATATAAAAGAAAATATAGATAAGTATGATCCAAATAGTGATGAGATAAGAATAATAACATTATATGATAACTATTTTAATATGAATATGAGAAATGATTTGGGAATAAAACCTATAGAAAAATATATTAATAGAATCGATAATATAAAAACGGAAAATGATTTAAGAAAAATCATTAGAGATAAAGATTTTTCATACTTTCAATTTCTAGTTAATTTAGGCGTTGGAACAGACTGTAAAGATAGTAATAAAAATATACTATATATAGGAAATAGTAAAATAGGTCTAGGAAATTCGCATTATTATAAAAGCGATGATATTAAATATAGCTATATAGATTATATAACTAAGTTAAATGTTTTATCTGGATTAGATAAAATGACTGCATTTAATAATGCAAAAATATTTTATGAAATTGAAAAAAAGATAGCTAATGAAATTCCTACTAAGGAAGAAGAAGCCTTAGAAGAAGATAGAATTGAAAAAAGTTATAATGTATATACATTAAAGCAATTAAATGAGGAGTATCCTAATCTGGAATTTAATAAATTACTTAAAGAATATAAAGTAAATAAAGCAAAGAAAATTATAGTGGAGAATCCTAAAAATTTAAAATCAGTAAACAATCTGGTTAAAGAAGAAAGTCTAGATAATATGAAAATATACTTTAGAACAAGTATATTGTTAAGAACTGATAATTCATTAACAGAAGATTTCAGAAAAGCAAGCTCAGACTTAAAGAGAACCTTGTATGGAGTTGGAGTCGTAGATTTAAATGAAAATAATGCAGTTAGATTTACTATGTGTCAATTAGAAGATGTAGTAAGTAGATTATACATTGATAAGAAATTTGATTATGAATGTAAAAAAGATGTTGAACATATGACAAAAGAAATTATACAAAATTTTGAAAAGAGACTAGAAAAAAATACTTGGATGAGTGATACTACTAAAAAAGAAGCTATAAAAAAATTGAAAAATATGCATGTGAAGATAGGATATCCTGATGAATGGGATGACTATTCAGAATTAAAATTAAAATCATATAGCAATAATGGAAATTTGGTTGATAATCTAATCTCTATATATAATTTTGAACTTAATAAAGAATTTTCTAAAATTAATAAAAATGTTGATAAGGAAGAATGGAACATGGGAGCATGCGTAGTTAATGCTTATTATAATCCAGTTAATAATGAAATTGTATTTCCAGCTGGAATATTGCAAGCGCCATTTTATGATAAATATGCAAGCAAAGAAAAAAATCTTGGAGGAATAGGTGCTGTAATAGGACACGAATTAACACATGCATTTGATAATATTGGTTCACGATTTGATGAAAGTGGAAAACTAAAAAATTGGTGGTCTGAAAAAGATTATGAAGAATTTTCAAAAAGAAGCAAAGATGTAATGAGGTATTACTCTAATATATATTTTGAAAATGGAAAACATGTTAATGGCGAATTGACAGTAGGAGAAAATATAAGTGATTTAGGCGGAATGGCATGTGTATTAGATATAGCTAATAATCTTGAAAATCCAGATTATAGACAATTATTTGAAAATTATGCAAAGATATGGAGAGAAACATCTACAGAAGAAATGAAAGAATTTTTATTAAATAATGACTGTCATGCTCCTAAAAAAATAAGAGTTAATGAAGTTTTATCTCAATTTGAGGAATTTTATAAAACTTATAATATAAAAGAAGGAGATAAAATGTATGTTAAACTGCAAGATAGAATAGGTATATGGTAAAAAATGAGGAAGATTGATGAAAACTTATCCTAGTGTATCAATATATGAATAGTAGAGAAAATAAGAGAAAATAATAGTATTATAGAAATAAATTCGTATAGATATGAGATTTGTTATTTTGTAGAATATAAGTTGTGATAGAATATTTTTTGTCATCGCGAGAGACAATTGTTAAAATACTTAGAAATTTGAAAAAAAGTGTTGACAAGAAGTTATAGTGATGGTAAGATGAAAAAGTCGCTTGAGGGCGATGAGATGATCTTTGAAAATTGAACAGAATATAATAAACAACACGAAGTTTAGTGGAGTTTAGCACGAGGAAGCAAAATATTTATGAAATGAATAGTACTGTGTACATGAATGAACAAATATTGTAGCTGACGAAGTGATAAAATTCAATAAACAAGTGAATTAGTAAACCAGCAATTCTTTTATGAGTAAGAGCAAAGATTGAACTTTTTATTGAGAGTTTGATCCTGGCTCAGGACGAACGCTGGCGGCGTGCCTA
>ENA-OXEC01000558-OXEC01000558.1-human-gut-metagenome-genome-assembly--contig:-NODE-558-length-13123-cov-10.5794_pt1 | contig 13123 bp, 6 predicted proteins | sample MGYA00249351_ERZ652235 | MGnify/ENA primary metagenome ERZ652235 (study PRJEB26925, sample SAMN05826906) | human gut metagenome | biome: ENVO:2100002; feature: ENVO:00000062; material: ENVO:00002003...
CGGCCTGATCCTGATCCCATCTCTGGGCCGTGCCCCAGAGGAGCCCACCGCCGCAGCGAGCCCGCCTGCGGCGGCCACTCCCACCCCGACAGCCGCACCCACGCCGGAGCCCACGCCGGAGCCCACACCCACGCCGGAGCCGACCCCTGCGGCCTTTGATTTCACCCAGCCCGCCCCTGCCGCCGAGGCGGTGGAGATGGATTACTTTGCCGATGCACTGTTTATAGGCGACTCCCGCACCGACGGCCTGCGCCTCTACAGCGGCATTAAGGGGGCGGACTTTTACTGCTACAAGGGACTGACCGTGTTCGAGATGGACGACCGCGCCGTGGTGGAGCTGGACGGCGGCAAGTACACGGTGGAGCAGGCCCTGGAGAAGGGGCCCCAATACGCCAAAATCTACATATCCCTGGGCATCAATGAACTGGGATATTTTAATGATGAGGCGTTCCACCAGACCTTTGGTGATTTCCTGAAGCAGGTTAAGGCCAGTCAGCCCGGCGCGGTGGTCTATCTGGAAAATCTGGTGCCGGTGAACGCGGAGAAGTGCGCCGCCAACAAGCAGCCTTACTATGTGAATAACGACCGGGTGGCCGCCTACAACGCCATTTTTCCCCAGTTGGCTGAGGAGTACCAGGTAGTGCTCCTGGACGTGGCAGACGCCCTCACCGACGAAAACGGTATTCTCCCCGCCGACGCCACCGTGGATGGGGTACACTTTACCAAGGCATGGTACCAGAAGTGGCTGGCCTACCTGATGGAGCACACCGTGGATGCGGACTGCTATGCGGCGGGCCAGACCGCCGCGGAAGGAGCGAATGAAACATGAAATCCCTGTTGATCCGCCTGATGCCGGCGGCCCTGCTGTGCCTGGCCCTCACCGCCTGCGGAGGCGGCGGGGCGGTGGGCCAGACCCCCTATGACCCGGAGACGGCCGCCCAGGCCCTGCTGGACTCCGGCGCGTTCAGCGATGCCTTGGACACCGTAGACCAGGACACCGCCGCCGCCCTGTACGGAATTGATGCTGACACCATCACCGGTAGCGCCGTCTACACCTCCCTGTCCGCCGGGGCGGAGGAGATTGCAGTGCTGGTGCTCACCGATGAGGACGCGGCAGCGGCCGCCCTGGATGGGCTGGAGGCCAGGGTAGCCGACCAGAAGGCTGTGCTGGAGAGCTACCAGCCCGACGAGGTCTCCAAGCTGGACAGCGCCATTGTGGAGCAGCGGGGCAACTCCGTCCTGCTGGCCGTGGCCGCCGATGCTGAAAAAGCCCGGGCCGCCCTGGACGGGCTGGAGTAACCTGCGTCCCCCCAAAAAAGTGCCGGGTACCGGCACTTTTTTTCAAACTTTTTGGGCTGGTGCCGCGTCTAAGCAACAGAAGCAGGAAGGAGCGCCCGGATCTTGGAACAGACTGTCCGCCAGCAGTTGAGCGACTATATTGTGGCTCACCAGGAGGAATTTTACCGCCTGGCGTACAGCTATGTCAAAAACCGGGATGCGGCGCTGGACGTGGTGCAGGAGAGCATTGTCAAGGCTCTGGCCAAGTCGGATACACTGCGCAGGCCGGAGTATCTCAAAACCTGGTTTTACCGCATCCTGCTCAACGAGAGTATGAATCACCACCGCCGCGCCAAACGGCTGGTACCCCTGGAGGACACCCTGCTGGAGACCCCGGCGCCCGCCCGGGATCCCGGGGAGAGGCTGGATCTCTATGACGCCATCGAGCGCCTGGACTGGAAGGAGCAGACCGTGGTGCGACTGCGCTTTTTCGAGGACATGAAGCTGGAGGAGATTGCGCGGGTGACCAACACCAACTTGAACACCGTGAAATCCAGGCTCTATAAGAGCCTGCGCCGTCTGCGGGAGCTGACAGAGGAGGAGTGCTGATATGCCGGATATGTGGGAACGGGCCAGGGCGCGCCATGAGAGCACGCCGGTGCCGGAGGAGCTGGAATTTGCCGTAGCCTCTGCTCTGCGGGCGGGCCAGCGGCGGCTGCGGGGCCGCCGGGCGCTTCGCCGGAGCGTGAGCGGGGTGCTGGCGGGCTGCGCCTGCTTTGTGCTGCTGGTTAACGCCAGTCCGGCCTTTGCCCGAGCGGTGTCCGACGTGCCGGTGCTGGGCGGTCTGGCCCGGGTGGTCACCGTCACGGAGTACCACATCGACGAGCGGGAGCGCCTTATCGACGTGCGCCTGCCCGCCCTGGAGCTGCCCGGGGACACCGACCTGGAGCAGCGCATTAACCTGGCCATTCAGACCCGCATCGACCAGGTGCTTCAGGAGGCCGAGGACCGGGCGCGGGCCATCCGCGACGCCTATGTGGCCACCGGCGGTGCGGAGGAGGACTTCATCCCCGTCATGATCGATGTTGACTACGAGATCAAGTGTCAGAACGACCATTATCTGTCTTTTGTGCTCACCGAGACGGAAACCCGGGCCAATGCATACACCGAGCTTTATACCTATAACATTGACCTCCAGGCCGGGCGGGAGCTCACCCTCCGGGATATGCTGGGGCCGGACTATAAGGAACTGGCCAACGAGGCCGTGCGGGCGGGCATCGCCGCCCAGGAGGCGGAGAGCCCCGACAACATCTACTTCCACGGGGAGGAGGGGGTGGAGGGCTTCACCTCCATCGCCGAAGACCAGCGCTTTTATATCAATGAGGCGGGCAATCCGGTATTGATTTTTGAGAAGTATGAGATTGCCCCCGGCTACATGGGCCAGCCGGAATTTGAGGTGCCCATGCCCGGGTAACCGGATGGGCCGCCGGAGCGCCGTGCGCGGGAGCTGTATCAGCTCCCGCGCATTTTTTATTCCTGCGTGCCGGCACAGACAGGGAAAAAGACGCTGTGTATAAAATTGCAGAAAAATAGGCCTGTGTTGGAAAGGATATGAGATTGGACCGTAAAACAGCGGTTTATCCAAAGGAAAAGGGAGAAGAAAGCCGCCTGGTTATGCATATTTATGCTTGACAAATGGGGCTTGCAGTGGTATCTTTTATACATAAATATTCGAAAACATACGAATATTATACACTGCAAGAGGAAAGAGTAAGGTGAAGAGCATGAAGAAGCACAAAACACTCGGCAACGCGCTGTCCATGCTGACGGCATCGGCGCTGCTCCTGTCCCTGTGCGTCATCCCGTCTGCGGCCGCAGACAGCGCAGCGGCCCCCGCCGCTGTGTTTGAGAACACCAGCGGTGACGGCGGGAGCAACGGCATCTCCCTGTCCGCCGAGCGGACCTTCCAGGCCAGCATCCCGGTGGACATGACCGAGGCCGAGGCCAAGGAGGCCGCCTCCTCCGTGACCTGGACCCTGACGCCCGATGCGGACGCGCCGGATTACTTGGACGATACCCAGTTTCCCAACCAGACCGAGGGTGGTCCCCTGAGCGCCTGGCTGTGCCAGGACGGCGAGACCCCCTTCTTTACCGACGTGGCCACCGCCGCCGAGACGGTGGACGGCCAGGTGTACCTGACCGTCACCTTCGCCAACCAGTGCTACTTCGGTGACGATCTCAGTGTGCCCCACAGCAACGGCGGCTCCTATATGGATGTGTGCGGCTACTTCACGCTGTCCGCCGGGCTGGACGGCAAGACCCTGGGCTCTGTGGATCTGAAGGTGGCGCCCTACGACAACTTCCACACCATGTCGGAGATCTATGACGAGCTGGACGCGCTGGTGGACTACGCCGCCGGCCACACTGACCTCTACGTGGAGCAGTTCTCCATGGGCCAGAGCCAGGGCGACAACGGCCTGGAAAGCCTGGATATGCCTTATCTGATTGTGGCCAAGGACAAGGCCGCGGTGGACAAGTGGCAGGAGATCAAGGCGGAGGCGGAGAGCGACCCCACCGCCCTGCTGAAGAAGCTGGAGAGCGGCGCCCTGGGCGACTACCAGGTGCCCGTCATGTACTCCAATATTCACGCCAATGAGGTGGCCGCCAGCGACGGCATCCTGGCCTTTGCCTGGATGCTGGTGGAGACCGCGGCCTCTGAGAGCGGCACCATCGACTACGACAAGCTCACCGGCTTCACCGCCGCCGGTAAGGCCGAGCTGGCCGAGCAGATGGGCCCTGCGGGTGAGGAGGGCTCCGTGGCCGTCCCCGATCTGGTGGCCGATGACGCCACCTACCTGGGCTACATCAAAGGCGAGAACGCCGACGGCACCACCGCCTCCATCTCCACCCAGGTGGAGCTGGAGAAATACTATACCATTGACACTGTGACGGTGGACGTGGACGAGCTGCTCTCCGACGTATTCTTTATCATCGTTCCCGAGGAGAACGTGGAGGGCCGGACCTACCTGACCCGCACCTCCTCCGGCGGCTTTGACCTCAACCGGGACAACTCCTTCCAGACCCAGGCCGAGACCCAGAACATGGCCAAGCTGATCGCCGAGTGGAACCCTGTCAGCCTCACCGAGTTCCACGGCCGGGTGCAGGCCTTCCAGTGCGAGCCCTGCGATCCCCCCCACGAGCCCAACTTCGAGTACGATCTGCTGGCCGAGCACCTGATGGGCGGCGGCGAGGCCCTGGGCATCGCCGCGGTGGCCAACAACGGCGGCCACAACAGCTACGTCATCCCCCAGCGGGACTACCTGACCTACACCGGTGCGAAGACTGCCGACGGGGACGACCAGACCCAGTGGCTCGACCCCTGGGACGACATGTCCACCAGCTACACCCCCCAGTACGCCATGCTCCACGGCACCGTCTCCTACACCGTGGAGGTGCCCGCCTATGACGACTACATGGTGCAGGGCGTCGCCTACGGCCAGCTGGGCCAGTCCGTCTACATCGCCGAGAACAAGGACGGCTACCTGACCAACCAGACCAAGATCTTCGAGCGGGGCGTGACCAACGCCAACTCCGACGCCTACGAGCTGGTGGGCCAGTGGTTCTGCGACCAGTACGACGTGGAGGGCGCGGAGGCCGACCTCTTCCGGCCCGAGTACGACGGGGAGGGCCAGAACGGCAACTTCTACCCCGAGTGCTATATCATTCCCATGGACGGCGTCCACCAGTCCAACCTCCAGGCCGCCGCCGAGATGATGGAGTACCTGACCCGCAACGGCGTCCAGGTCAGCCTCACCGACCAGAGCTTCACCTACAACGGCGTGGAGTACCCCGCCGGCACCCTGATCGTGTCCATGTACCAGGCCAAGCGGAGCGTGGCCAACGGCGTGCTGTACGACGGCACCGTGATTACCGGCTGGCCCGTCCTCTACTCCGAGGGCATCACCGCCTTCGACAAGGTGCGGGGCTTCGACATGGTGGTGTGCGCCGAGCCCGCCGCCTATAAGACCATCTCCGCCGCCTGCGGCGACGTCCTGGACTACGAGGAGACCCTGGATTACGTGGCCTCCCTGACCTCCTCCTTCTCCGGCGTGAAGGACGCCCAGGTGGTGCTCATGAACGCCTCCGAGGACTCCACCGCCGCCGTCAACGCCCTGCTGAAGGCCGGCAAGTCCGTCTCCCTCATCACCGAGGGCCAGTACGAGGGCAGCTTCCTGGTGTCCTACGCCGACTGGCAGAGCGTGGCGGGCGACTACCTGCTCTCCGGCGTGGGCGTGACCGACGCCCCCGCGGCCCTGGCCATCCCCAAGGCCCCCGTGGTCTACATCTCCGGCAAGCCCGCCGACAACGACAAGGGCTTCGTCAAGACCACCCTTGTCAGCGGTTCCTACGAGTACAACTACGACCGGCAGGCCATGCGCACCCTGGGCTTCACCGTCACCGACGACGCCTCCCAGGCCGACCTGATCATCGGCGCGGCCGCCCTGGACGAGCAGGCCCTGGCCGCCGTCAAGAGCGGCACCCCCTACATCGGCTACGGCTCCAAGGCCATGAAGTCCGCCGTCTCCCTCTTTGACGAGGGCGCGCTGGTGCGGGAGACCGTCAGCCCCAACGCCATGGACGCCCTGGCCTATGTCACCTACCCCACCGACAGCCTGATCACCGCCAGCTATGTGGCCGAGGGCGACGACCTCCTCTACGGCTACGGCGCCGGCTACTTCGCCGCCATCCCCGCCGGCGCCCAGGTGCTGGTGCAGCTGGACGGCTCCAAGGAGCTGCTGGAGGGCTTCCTCCCCGCCGACGGCGAGCACTTCGACGACTTCCTGGACGACTCCATCCAGGCCATCTCCTACCAGGGCGCGGGCGCGGACAACGCCCAGTTGGACGTGGTGCTCTTTGCCAACACCCTGACCAACAAGACCAACCAGCGGGATGAGTACAACTTCATCTCCAACGCCGCCTGGGCCGCCGTGCTGAACGACACCGGCTACTCCGACGTGGCCCCCAACGCCTGGTACGCCGCCGACGTGGCCGCCGTCACCGGGCAGGGCCTGATGAACGGCGTCACCTCCAAGGCCTTCGGCCCCAATGTGACCACCACCCGGGGCATGCTGGTCACTGTCCTCCACCGCATGGCGGGCGAGCCCGCCGCCTCCGCCTCCGCCGGCTTTGCCGACGTGGCCGCCGGCTCCTACTGCGCCGCCGCCGTGGATTGGGCCTATGAGGCCGGAATCACCTCCGGCGCCAGCAGCACCGGCTTCGCCCCCAACAGCGCCCTGACCCGGGAGCAGGCCGTCACCCTGCTGTGCAACTACGCCAAGGCCCAGGGCCTGGACGTGAGCGCGGCCGCCGACCTGTCCGGCTACCCCGACGCCTCCGCCGTGTCCGCCTTCGCACAGGACGCTGTGGCTTGGGCGGTGGACGCCGGGCTGCTCACCGGCACCGGCGCGGGCACCCTGAACCCCCAGGGCACCGCCACCCGGGCCGAGCTGGCCGCCCTGCTGGTGCGGGCCGAGGCCCTCTTCACCGCCGAATAACCTCACCGATCAACCGTGCCGGGACAGCAGCGCTGTCCCGGCACGGTTGTTTTGCCCGCCGGTTTGTGCTATGCTGGGGACAGGAAACGCAAAGGGGGATATTTATGCACAACCAGAATGAGGCCTTTCTCCACCTGAACGACGCCCTGCCCGCCGACATCGCCCGCCGCAGGGATATGGGGGATCTGGCGGGGGCGCTCCGGCTGATCGACGCCCGGCTCTCCTCCGGCGTCCAGCCCCTGCTGGCCCCCCGGCTGGAGGCGGAGCGGCTGCGGCTGACCCGCCTGCCCTACGACTACCCCTACACCCGCCCCGAGGCGGTGGCCCTGGTACGGGCGGAGTGGCCCGGCTTTACCGAGGCGCAGTTCGACGCCCTGCTGGACGGCGGGCGCATCGACTGGCGGATGGTGGACGGGGAGCTGCGGGTACACCGGGAGTTCCTGGAGTCCCTGCGCATCTACCCGAAGGAGGCACCGGGGCTTGTCCACGAGGCGGTGGACAACGCGGAGCGGGATGCCGTGCTGGCCCGGATGGAGCGGGAGGGCTCCCTCACCGCCCGCATTACCCTGAAGGCGGATATCCGGGCGCTGGTGCCTGTTGCGGGCCAGGAGGTGCAGGCGTGGCTGCCCCTCCCGGCGGCCTGCCCCCAGCAGAGCAATATTGAGCTGCTGGACTGCACCCCCGGCGGGGTGGCCGCGCCGGAGTATGCACCACAGCGCACCATGTGGTGGAAAACAAACGGCGTGGGGGAGTTCTCCGTCACCTACCGTTACCTCTTCCGGGCGGAGTACACGGCTCCCATGTCCCTCTCTCTGGAGCTGGCGCAGCCGGACTTTGATCTGGAGGAGCAGCCGCCCCACATCGTCTTTACCCCCTACCTGCGGGCGCTGGCGGCCCGGCTGACCGAGGGGTGCGCCAACCCGGCGGAAAAGGCGAAGGCCATCTACGACTACGTCACCGGACAGGTGGACTACCGCTATCAGCCCGCCTACCTCCAGCTAGACTGCATCGCCGACCAGTGCGCCAAGACCCTCCGGGGGGACTGCGGGGTGTTCGCCCTGCTCTTCATCACCCTGTGCCGCATCGCGGGCATCCCCGCCCGGTGGCAGAGCGGGCTGGCCGTCCGGCCCGGCCGGGTGGGCCCCCACGACTGGGCCATGTTCTACCTGGCCCCCCATGGCTGGCTGTGGGCGGACTGCTCCTTCGGCTCCTCCGCCCGCCGCAGCGGGGAGGACGCCCGCCGGGCCCACTACTTCGGCAGCCTGGACCCCTGGCGGATGGTAGCCAATTCCGCCTTCCAGGCCCCCCTGACGCCCCCCATGCCCGCCTGGCGGCAAGACCCCTACGACAACCAGTGCGGCGAGCTGATGGTGGGCGGCCGCGGGCTGGACGCCCCCGAGCGGGCGTGGGGCCACGAGCTGCTGGATTTCACTCTACTGTAACGGAACTATATGCAAAAAGCGCCTCTGGAATATTCCAGAGGCGCTTTGTATGTTTGAAAAAGTGTACGTTTACAAATGAAATAGTCGCACTACCTAGTGTGAAGTATAGCACAGAAATACGGCGATATCAATTACATTTTAACATAGATTTTCCTGCATTTCCACCATTTTAAAAGGTACACTTTTCCAAAAGGGGGTGGTTTGCCGGCCAATGCTGTTTCACCTGGCCGGAGACCCGCGCTTCCTGTTTTAAGCTGTTTTGTATGCAGTCCGAATGGCATCCTGCGGGAACCTCCGGTACGGCGGAGTGGCATTGACACACATTTTCTGCGGCCACGACCCCTGACATCAAAAAGGAGGAAAACAGAATCATGGAGAAACGCATCTTGTCGGTGTGCCTGACGGCGTGCATGCTGCTGACGCTGATGCCGTCCGCCTTTGCGGCGGACGTGGAGCAGCCCCTTCCCATCGCCGGAATGGAACAGACGGAGGAAACAAGCGCGGACGCCAGGACGGAGCCCGGCGACGAGCCACAGGAGCCCGTGCCCACAGAGGAGGGAAAGGGCACGCAGGAGGAGCCCTTCACTACGGTAGCCGCCTATAATGAGGCGGTGAAGGGCGACGCTCTCGACGGTAAGGACGTATACCTGACTATCAGCAGAACGGAGTTTAAGGAGGGACAGTTTGCCCTGACCAATGTGCAGACGCGCCCCAATCCCCCCAGACTGCACCTGACCCTGACGGACTGTACCTTTACCGGCAATACCGCCGGAGACAAGACAAACTCCTCGTTTATGTATTTGCCCAACTGCCAGTCTCTGGTGATTAAAGGCTGCACCTTCAACGCCGGAGAGGACGGCCTGAAGTACGGAATCAACTGGAACCTCTGCGGCATCCAGGGTTCCACGGTGGAGATCCGGGGCTGTACCTTTACGGGCAGCTATGAGAAGAATGCCATCAAGCTGAACCAGCGCAACGGCGAGGACGACGTGGCAACAGATGTGAAGCCGTCGGGAGACGGAGAAGTAAAACCCGCCACCATTGCCTCCGCTGTGGTTGCGGACTGCACCTTCTCCGAGGGGGCCAAGATTCAACTGGGTTCCCAGGGGAAGGGAGAGAACAATGCCGCCGCGCCCTCCACCGGCGCGTTCCCGGTGACCATCTCCAATGTGAAGGCCGAAAATGGCAGCGAGGTTGCGGTTGAGCTGGCCTATCAGGCGGCCAAGGATGAGGACATCCCCACCATCACCCTGGCCTCTGAGGACACCTTTGAAAAGACGGAAGAGGGCGTCCTTGTGGCACAGGTCGGGGAGGAGAAATTCACCTCTTTTGATAATGCTCTGACCGCCGCGCTGTCCGCAGAAGATCACACCCTCACCCTGCTGCAGGATGTGACAAAAGACATTTCCATCGCAGCGGGCAGCACCCTCACCATTGAGGGCAGCGGCAAGACCCTGTACGGCACCATCAACTGTGTGGCAGCTTCGGGCGAACATGCCGACCAGACCAACACGAACCTCACCTTGAACAATCTGACCGTAGACGGCGACACCGACAGGAATGGAACGGCGGATAAATCCATCCTCATTACATCTCAGAATCAGAGCGCAACTGTTGTCAGCGGTCTGAACCTGACCATGACCAACTGCACCGTGCAAAACTCCAAGGCAGGAGTGAGCGGTGGACAGGGCATGTATCTGACCAACGCGAAAAACCTGACCATTGATGACTGCACCTTTACGAACTGCGGCGGCATTAACTATGCCATCGATCTGAACCTGGTCGCCGTACAGGATGCCGTGATCTCGATCACCAACACTAGGTTTGAAGGAAATTGCGGTGCTTCCGGCCCCATTAAAGTCGCTGAACGCGGCACGGGTGACGGGACTGAAGCCGATGATATCACCGGCGCGCGGGCCAGCGTCAAGTCCCTGACTATTTCCGGTTGTACTTTTAACAATTCGAATCCAATTTTGGGCGGCGATATTGTTCTTGGGGTAACAACAAAGACGGGCGAAAAGGACGGAAATGATACCGGCTCCTTCCCTGTTACCATTGCGGACAACAAGACTACCAAAGAAGACAAGCAGCTAAAGATCAAACTGGCCTACACAGATGACTCGGCCAGGGATATTACTACGGACATTGGCAGTGCGGTGGTAGGCGATGGAACAACAGACCCCGCGCAGGGCTTTACCATCACCGCCACCGCCGGCGAAGGCGGCGCCATCACTCCCAGCGGCAAGGTGGCCGTTGCCAAGGGCGGCAGTCAGACCTTCACCGTCACCGCCGACAGCGGATATTCCATCTCTGATGTGACCGTCGATGACAGCACCGCCGCAGACGTGGTGCAGAACGATAACGGCACCTACACCGTTCAGAATGTGACAAAGGACTGCACCGTCCATGCGACATTCTCGAAAAACAGCTCCTCCGGCGGCTCCTTCTCCAGTTCCACCCGGTACACGGTGAGCGTGGAGGACACGGACAACGGCAGCGTGAAGGTAAGCCCCACCCGCGCCTCCAGAGGCACCACCGTGAAGCCCGACGAGGGCTATGAGCTGGACAAGCTGACCGTCACCGGCAAGGATGGCGATTCCATCAAGCTCACCGACAAGGGCGACGGCAAATATACCTTCAAAATGCCCGCTTCCAAGGTGGAGGTCGAGGCGGTCTTCACCGCGATCGAAACCGAGCCGGAACAGCCCGAATCCCTGCCCTTCACCGACGTGAGCAGCGGCGAGTGGTACTATGATGCGGTGGCCTATGTGTATGAAAAGGGCCTCATGGACGGTACCAGCGCCGTCACCTTTGACCCCGGCGCGGTGCTGACCCGCGCCATGACGGCGCAGGTGCTCTGGAACCTGGCGGGCAGTCCTGCCGCCCCCGGCGGGGCGGGCTTCACCGACGTGGCGGCGGACGCGTGGTATGCCGGCGCGGTGAACTGGGCGGCGGCCCAGGGGATTGTGGCCGGGTATGACACCGGGGCCTTCGGTCCGGAGGACGCGGTGACCCGGGAGCAATTAGCGGCCATGCTGTACCGCTATGCGGGCACACCGGAGCCCACAGGCGGCCTGGACGGCTTTGCCGACAAGGACGCGGCCAGCGGTTATGCGGCGGACGCCCTGTGCTGGGCCGTGGGCGAGGGTCTGCTGACCGGAAAGGACGGCGGTCGGCTCGACCCCGCCGGCACCGCCACCCGCGCCGAGGTGGCCGTCATCCTCATGCGCTTTGCCGAAAAGAAGCTCTAATTTAAAGCAGAAAGGCCCCCGGAACCCATCAGGTTCCGGGGGCCTTCCAATTATCAGGACTCTTCTGCGGGCGCGCCGGGCTCTGCGGCGGGCGCGGGGGGAGCGGCAGGCTCCTCCTTGTTCTTGCCCAGGAAGCGGGGCAGCTCCATGCCCGCCATGTCGAACATCTCGTTCATGGGCGGGATGGACTTCATCAGGCCGGAGACAAAGCCCGCCGTGGCGGTCTTGCCGTCCTTCTGCTCGCCGCCGTCCCAGACGGTGACCTTGTCGATCTTGATGCCCTTGACGGCGTCCACCTGGATGCGCATGAGCTCCTCCATCTTGTCGGCCAGCATCAGGCGCACGGCGTGGTCGGCGTCGCCGCCCGCGGCGGCCACGATCTGCCGCAGGCCGTCGGCCTGCTTGACCAGGATCTCCTGGGCACCCTGGGCCTCGGCCTGCATCTTGGCCAGGATGGCGTCGGCCTCGCCCTTGGCGCGGCGGCGGATCTGCTCGGCCTCGGCCTCGGCCTCCAGCTCCCGGCGGCGCTTGTCAATCTCGGTCTTGACGATGACGTCGGCCTCCTGGGTGGCCTTCTCACGCTGGGCGCGGGCGGCCTCGGCCTTCTGCTCGGCGGCGTAGGCCTCCTCCAGGGCCTGGGCCGCGGCGATCTTCTCGGCGGCGGTGGCGATGCGGGTGGCCTCGGCCTCCTTCTCGCGGCGCTGGGCGTTGGACATGGCCACCTCCACCTTGGAGGAGTTCTCGCCCTGGATGGCGGAGGCGTCGGCCTGGGCCACCTGGATGCGCTGGTCGCGGCGGGCCTGGGCCTCGCCAATGGAGCCGTCGCGGTCCTTCTCGGCCACGTTCTTCTTGGCGTCGTTGATGGCCTTGGCGGCGGCCTCCTTGCCCAGGGCGTCAATGTAGCCGGACTCGTCGGAGATGTCGGTGACGTTGACGTTGATGAGGCGCAGGCCGATCTTCTTGAGCTCGCCCTCCACGTTGCGGGAGACGGCCTCCAGGAACTTATCCCGGTCGGTGTTGATCTCCTCGATGTCCATAGTGGCGATGACCAGGCGGAGCTGGCCGAAGATGATGTCCTTGGCCAGCTCCTGGATCTCCTGGAGCTTCAGGCCCAGCAGGCGCTCGGCGGCGTTCTGCATGACCCCCGGCTCGGTGGAGACGCCCACGGTGAAGCGGCTGGGGACGTTGATGCGGATGTTCTGGCGGGACAGGGCGTTTTCCAGATCCACCGAGATGGACATGGGGGTCAGATCCAGGAACTCATAGGACTGGATGACCGGCCAGATAAAGGCCGCGCCGCCGTGGATGCACTTGGCACTGCGGGTGGAGCCGTCCTTGTTGCTGCCCACCTTGCCGTAGATGACCATGACCTTGTCCGAGGGGCACTTCTTGTAGCGCTTGATCAGGAACAGCAGCAGGGAGAAGACGATGACGACGATGACGCAGGTAAGGATAAGTCCAAAGATGTTTGGCATAAGTTCCTCCTTATTCTGTCTCTTTTGATTCGGATGGGATGGGTTCCACCAGCAGGGCGCCGCGGCCGGCCAGACCGGTGACACGGACAGGGCCTGTCTCTTATACACATCTCCGAGCCCAC
>ENA-OXEC01000561-OXEC01000561.1-human-gut-metagenome-genome-assembly--contig:-NODE-561-length-13065-cov-25.8959_pt1 | contig 13065 bp, 8 predicted proteins | sample MGYA00249351_ERZ652235 | MGnify/ENA primary metagenome ERZ652235 (study PRJEB26925, sample SAMN05826906) | human gut metagenome | biome: ENVO:2100002; feature: ENVO:00000062; material: ENVO:00002003...
CCGCACGTACGGATCTGTGAGGGGCTAAGATTGAGAGGTCTTAGTCTACTCGACTTATTAATTGTTTTTTGGTAAGGAGAAAATAGATGAATCAGAAAAAGCCTATTGGTTTGAACAGCCATATATGCCACGGATGAAAAATATTGCGGTGGCGCCTGTTATTTTGGAAGATGGAAGGCTGTTCTTCTGTGTTCCGGGGGATGATGGTCCTCCGTGGTCAGGGATATAGAATCTGACAGGAAAGGTTGTTCTGGACGGGGATGATCGTTGCCAGAGGCGGAATGACGTATAAGTTCGGGGCAAAGGAGATCGTGAAGGGTTCCGGGTATATTTCCAGACAGTGCTGCGGAAGTACCGAGATTGAGCTGGGGACGGTGTATGCGGCGGAGATGGGGATCACGCTTCTGAGTGATATTGACAGGTATACGCTGGAGGATGCACAGGTGACGCTGGTGTTTCATCTGGTGCTAGCGGATGGTTCGGTGGAAGATGTGCCGATGGGAGTTTTTGAGGTCAGCGAGGCGAACCGTCTGGCGAAGTGCCTGGAACTGAAAGCGTATGATTTTATGCTGAGGTTTGATGAGGGTTTCAACGGGTTTGAGACCTGCCGGGACGTGCTGTTTTATGTGGCACAGGTTCTGGGAGGTTTCTTTATTATTAACAGAGAGGGAAAGCTGGAACTGAGAAAGTACGGGAAGGATCCTGTGATGAAGATGGAGCAGAGGCACAGTTTTTCTTCCAGTTTTTCTGATTTTATCACCAGGTACACGGCAGTGAGTTCTACAAATAAGCAGACACAGATCGCGGAGTATTATGCCCTGGATCCGGGGAATGTGCTGACGTTTGCGGGAGGACAGGCAGATGAGGGACAGATCACCTGTATCAAATGAGCAGGAAACAGCAATGTCAATGCTTCGTGGACTTCGAAACTAGAAGAACAGTTCGAGTATATGTATCGGCTGTTCTTCTTTTGTTTTTGAACGTTAAAACGGTATTTTTTTCTTGTGCATAATAGAACGTTAAAGTATAATAAAATCAGTTTTTTGCATAAGATTAAAGCTATCATAAGGAAATTGGCAAACCAGATGAAAGTCTGGGACGCAAAGCTACAGGGCCTGTAAAATGGCAGCCAGTTGCATGAAATGAGGTGCACTGTCTGTTTGACAGTGTTTTTTTACGGTGTTATTTCATAGACGTAACAATAATGATTTTATCAGGAAAGAATGAGGGAAATAAAAGTATGAAAAAGGTAAAACGTTGTCTGATAGCAGTGCTGTCAGGTGTACTTGTAGCAACTGCTGTCTTGTCTGGATGTGGACAGTCAAAGAAAGAAGTATCTAAAAACGATGATCATCTTACCGTTTATCTGTGGGATAATCGTTTGATGAAAAATATTGCACCCTATATTCATGAACAGTTTCCTGATCAGGATATTGAATTTATTATTGGTAACAATGATACCGATTTATACAGTTATTTTAGAGAACATGATGAATTACCGGATATCATAACAGTACGTCGATTTTCTGGAACAGACGCACAGGACTTACAGCCTTATCTTATGGATTTTGCTTCTTATGATGTTGTTTCTAAGTATTATTCTTATGCGTTGCAATATTATAAGAATGCGGAGGATGAAATCCAGTGGCTGCCAATCTGTGGCATTCCGCAGACGATCATTGCCAACAAAATACTGTTTGATCAGTATGGAGTTAAGATTCCAGAAAATTATGAGGAATATGTACAGGCTTGTCAGCAGTTTTATGATAATGGCATAAAACCGTACTCCATGGATCTTGGTGAAGACTGGTCTAATAATGAAATCATTCAGGCGGCGGCAATCGGTGAGTTTACAAGCCTGGATGGTATTGAATGGCGAAATGGTGCAGAAACTGCAGTGGATGAAGTAAAGTTTGATGATGCATTATGGAAACGTATTTTTTCAGAAACCAGTCAGTTTCTTAAAGACTCGCACTTTGGTAAAGAAGATATCAATATTGACATCGATACAGGAACCCAGATGTTTGTCGAGGGAAAATCAGCAATGTTTCATGGACATCCGACGATTATGCAGCAACTGCAGAAACAGATGGATGCGGAGCTGATCCGTATTCCTTACTTTTCACAGACATCGGATGAATCCTATGTGTACATGCATCCGTCCTTAAACATTGCATTTAACAAAAAACTGGAAAAAGATCAGGAGAAACTGGATACTGCACTGGATGTGCTGGATTGTATGATTTCAGAAGAGGGGCAAAAGCTGATTGCGGATGGAAGCGGCGTTATTTCATTGAATACAGATGTTCCAACCATGATGCAGGATGTGCCTGGACTGGAAGAGGAAATTAATAATAATGCTGTTTATATCCGATATTCCGCTCAAAAATCATTTGAAGCAAGTCTTGAGGCTGTTCACGGATTACTGTCAGGGGAAATGGATGAAACACAGGCTTATGATACTTTGCGCAGTGTAATGAATCGCAAAGATCCAGAAGAAAAAGCAACGGTGAATTTTGAAAATGAATATTCCATTTCACTGAACGATAGAAATGGTCGTGATGCAGCATCTTCCATTTTAACTACGATCAGAGAAGAAAATGATGCACAGCTGGCTCTGGCACCATATTATTATTTCACTTCTTCTATGTACAAAGGAGAATGCACCAATAGCCGGGTTGGCATGATGACAGCGAAGAGTTCAGATACAGCATTATATTTTGCAAAAATTAATGGTAAACAGGTTTATGAACTCGTGGAAAATTATTTTGCTGATGCTGATGAGAATTTTTACGTAACCAATAAATACGAATTACCAATTGCATCCGGTATGAAAATAATCGTTAATCAAGAGGAAAGTGGATTTTCCTTAAAGGACTTAACAGTTAATGATAAGAAAATAGACAAAGGAAAGGAATATTCTATTCTTCTTGCAGACACCACAATGTCTGTTTTGAAAAAAATAAATCCGGATTGTGAGATTGGGCAGCTTAAAGATACAACATTATCAAGTGCATGGATCGAAGCAATGTCAAAAAGACAGCAGCCGTCAGCACCGGAAGACTATATAGAGGTTGAATAGTAAAAGTGGAGATAAAACAAACGGTAAATAAAAGAAAAAAAATCACAAGGCTGTTGCTTATACTACTTATTATTCTTTTAAGCTTAGCAGGAACAAAGTATCTGATAAGCAAGTCTGGCAAGTATATCAGCGAAAATGGAAAAAGCAGTATGGGAGCTGTTGTTGAACAGATACAGCAAACCTATGATCTTCAAGTGAGTGGATATTACAGCCAGTTGCAGTTGGTTGAGGAATTTTTACTTCATGAGAGGGAGCTGTCTCTTGAAACAGATACGAACAAACATTTCTTTGAAGCATGGGAAAAAGAATCGGAAAGTACCCTTATATTCCTTCAGGAAAATGGTCGGGCAATATCAGCAGGTGGAACAAAAATGCGGATTGATATGCCAAGTAAACTTCTGCTGGACTTAAAGAATGGATACAATATTGGAAAACTGGTGCGTCTTGATTATCATCAGAAGAAAGAAGACGGTTATCTGGTTGCGATTCCATGTCAGGAATATACGATCAATGGGGAAGCTTATACGGCAATCGGAATTGTGTACGATCATTCGAAACTGGATTCCATGTTAAAACTGAAAGGTTATGATGGAAAAGCATATTTGTTCATGCTGGATAATGATGGAAATATTACGTATACGAACCAGAGTGGTGATAAATACCTGCGAAATTATTCTTTGTTAAAACATTTAAAAGGGGAACAGGCTATTACAGAAGAAGAGGCAGATTTGTTCAAAAAGAAGTTTGATAACAGAGAATTCGGAGTTGCACTTTTGGGAAAACAGAACCCCTTTTATTTGGGATATTGCCCGATAGAAAGCAACAACACCATTTTGGTATGCATTGTGGCAAAGAGAGTTATTGACAATGTGCTGATGGATTACCAGAAAACGGTGTTGTGTACAACAATACTCATGGCAGTTTTTATACTTTTACTTTTTGTCGGTTTATTCTACAGTATTTCCAGACTTAGTCTTGCAGATCAAAAAGCAGAATTTGAAAAAAGAAATAATGAGCTTCATTTACAAACAATGAAGGAAATGGAAGTAGTCAATCAAAAACTGAAAAAGGCAAAGAACGTTGCAACAGAGGCTTTACAGACAGCGGAAAATGCAAATAAGGCGAAAACGGATTTCCTGTCTAATATGTCACATGATATTCGTACACCTATGAATGCAATCATTGGTATTACGTCTTTGATCAGACATGATGCAGGGAATAAAGCAAAAGTTATAGAGTATGCAGATAAAATAGATATTTCATCACAGCATCTGTTAGGAATTATTAATGATGTTTTGGATATGAGTAAGATTGAGGCAGGAAAAACTGTTTTCAAGTATTCTGACTTTTCTATTTTGGATTTTATACAGGAACTTGACACCATATTTCATTCTCCAATATATGAAAAGAAGCAGACACTTACAATTATAAAAGAAAACATCCATCATGAGTGGGTGAATGGAGATCAGGTTCATTTGATGCAGATTTTCAGCAACCTGCTTTCCAATGCAGTGAAGTATACCCAGGAAGGTGGGGAAATTCAGTTCCTTGTAGAAGAATGTGAGACAAAGTCATCCGTCTATGCAAAGTACCGTTTCTTAGTCAGCGATAATGGAATGGGAATGTCTGCAGATTTCAAAGAGACAATCTTTGATCCGTTTACTCGTGCGGAAAGTTCCCTTACAAACAAAATACAGGGAACCGGACTTGGAATGGCTATTACTAAGAACCTGGTTGAGGCAATGGGAGGCACCATTGATGTGGAGAGCGAACTGGGACAGGGAAGCTGTTTTGAAGTCCTCATAGATCTGAAAATTGCAGAGGATAGAACGGCTGCTCTGGCGGCGCAGGCAGAAACAGATGAGCAGGATGGTAATATCCTGCAGGGAATGAGGTTCCTGTGTGCAGAGGATAATGAGCTGAATGCAGAGATCCTGATGGAGCTGTTAAAGATTGAAGGTGCAAAATGTACCATCTGTGAAAATGGTAAAGAGATTTTAAAAGCATTTGAACAGTCTGCTCCAGGTGATTATGATATGATTCTGATGGATGTGCAGATGCCTGTAATGAATGGCTATGAGGCAACGAAGGCAATCCGCAGAAGTTCCCATGAGCTGGCAAAGACGATTCCGATCATTGCCATGACTGCCAATGCATTTTCAGAGGACATTCAGCATTCTCTGGCAGCTGGTATGACTGCACATGTTTCAAAACCAGTTGAAATGAAAGTACTGGAAAAGACAATCAGAAGTATAAAATCCGGCAGTGTGGGGGGGGGGTACCAAACCGCAGGTTACTGAATAGTGACAAATGGAAAATAACCGGACATAAAAGAATCGAAAAGGATAGTTAGGGATAGATAGAAAATGAAAGGAAAAAGAATGATTGCAGGCATTCTGCTTGCGGGAATTTTAGCAGTCACCCTGGCAGGGTGTAAAAACACAGATAACACGAAAGAAGAAACCGAAAAGCCTGTTATTACCCTCGGCAGCGACAACTATCCACCATACAATTATCTAAATGAGGATGGTGTACCGACGGGAATTGATGTAGAACTGGCTACGGAAGCTTTCAAAAGAATGGGATATCAGGTGGAGGTTGTCCAGATTAACTGGGAGAAGAAAAAAGAACTGGTGGAGAGCGGAGAGATTGACTGTATCATGGGATGTTTTTCCATGGAAGGACGCCTTGACGATTACCGCTGGGCAGGACCATATATAGCAAGCCGTCAGGTGGTTGCTGTAAATGAGAATAGTGATATTTATAAACTGAGTGATCTCGAGGAAAAGAATCTGGCCGTTCAGTCCACAACCAAACCGGAAGGCATCTTTCTGGACAGGACGGATGAGAGAATTCCAAAACTTGGAAATCTTATCAGTCTTGGACATCGGGAACTGATCTATACGTTTCTTGGGAAAGGATATGTAGATGCAGTTGGCGCACATGAAGAATCTGTCGTCCAGTATATGAAAGATTATGATACAAGCTTTCGTATTCTGGAAGAACCTTTGATGGTTGTTGGGATAGGAGTTGCTTTTGCAAAAGATGATGACAGAGGAATCTGTGAGCAGATGGACCAAACACTGGAAGAGATGCGGCAGGATGGCACGTCCCTGAAAATCATTGAAAAATATCTGGATGATCCCCAGAAGTATCTGGAGGTGGATGATCTTGGATATTAAGAAAAAGACAAAAGAAAAACGAATCCAGCTGCTCGGCGGTGTGATTGGAATCTGTGTGGCTGTAGTCTCCCTGTTTTATTTCTTCCACGCAGAAAAAGCGGAAGCAGAGAAAAGAATGGTGGAGATTGTAAACTATGTCAAAGTGCAGTGCTCCACCTACACCCATTATAATGAATCTTCGGAATCCAAAAGTCTCCTCCGTGCAATTGAAAGTGCCAGACAGATGAGTACAAATATTAGCATGGAAACAGAAAACGGCGGGCAGTTAAGTGAGGATTTTCTGAAAGAAAACCTGCAGACTCTCTGGGTGGATGGTATCCTTGTATTGGATGCAGATGGAAAGACGGACTGTGAATACAGCACAGATGAGTTTTTGACCAATGAGATTACGGAGTATCTGCAAAAAGACATTATCATGGATTTTACCGGATATGAAGAAAGATCTTATTCAGAACGGTTTGCCAGAGAAGATGGATCCTATATTGACATTGCAGCCTGTGCCAGAAAAGATGCACCGGGTATTGTTGCAATCTACTATTACACATCTCCTGAATTTGCCAGAAACTATACACTGACAATACAGGGACTTTTAAAAGGTTATTGTACTCAGAAAGATGGAACGATTATTGTTGCTGACGAGGGAGTTGTTGTTGCCAGCAATGATGAGAGTCTGCTGGGGCAGAATACAGCTGACAACGAAGTTGTTCAGGCAATGAAAAAGCATACAGACAGTCAGCATATCCATCATTTAAAGACGGAAGGAATCGGATGTTATGGAGTCATGCTGAAGCAGAGTGATTATTATATCTATGCATATCTTCCGGATACGGAAGTGTTCCATAACCTCCCATTAAGTGTAGCAGGTGTTATTTTTCTTTATTTTCTGATGTTCAGCATATTCTGGTTCTGGACCTACAGAACCAATCTGGCACACCGGAAACAGGAACAGGAAAAAGATGAAAAATATAAAGCAGAACTTCTGATAGCTGCAAAAAAGGCAGAAGCCGCCAATGAGGCGAAAACAGAGTTTCTCCAGCGGATGAGCCATGATATCCGGACTCCGATCAATGGAATCTGCGGCATGATTGATATGGCAGAGCATTATGCAGATGATATGGAGAAGCAGACGGAATACAGGACAAAGGTTAAAGAGGCATCCAATCTACTGCTGGAACTGGTAAATGATGTTCTGGACATGAGTAAGCTGGAGTCAGGTGATATCGTTCTGGAAGAGAGTCCATTTAATCTGAGCATAATTTTTGAGGAAGTGCTTGTTGTGATTGAACAGATTGCTGCAGAACAGAATATCCGAATTGTATGGGAGAAAAAAGAAATCAAACACCGTGATCTTATTGGAAGCCCGAGGTATGTGAAACGTGTGATGATGAATATCCTGTCGAATGCGGTGAAATATAACAGAGAAAACGGGCAGATTTATATCAGCTGCAGGGAAATTTCATCCGAACAGCCGGAAATGACGATAATAGAATTTGTCTGCCGGGATACCGGAATCGGAATGACAGATGAGTTTCAGAAGCATATTTTTGAACCATTTGCACAGGAGCATGCCGGAAGCCGCACAAAATTTGCAGGAACAGGTCTGGGAATGCCGATTACAAAGAAACTGGTTGAGAAAATGGGTGGTACCATTACTTTTGAAAGTGAAAAAGGCGTAGGGACGACATTTGTGATTCGGGTTCCATTTAAAATAGATCCGGATGCGGATAAACGTGAAGAACAGAAGGAGGTATCCGAAAAATCTATAAAGGGACTGCATATTCTTCTGGCAGAAGATAATGAGCTGAATATGGAAATCGCCGAATTTGTGCTTCAGAATGAAGGCGCTGACGTGTCAAAAGCCTGGAATGGACAGGAAGCTGTTGAAGTATTCAAAAAAAGTGAACCTCGTGAATTTGATGTCATTCTTATGGATATTATGATGCCGGTCGTGAATGGTTATGAAGCCACAAAGATGATCCGGTCTCTGGAAAGAGAGGATGCAAAGGAAATACCGATCATTGCAATGACAGCAAATGCGTTCACGGAGGACAGAATAAGAGCAAAAGAAGCAGGGATGGATGAACATGTTGCTAAGCCTGTTGATGTGGAATTACTGGTAAGGGTAATTCATAAATTGGTAGGATGATGAAAAATATGGATAAAAGACAAAAAATACTGATTGTAGATGATGCAAAGTTAAACAGAGATATATTGAAGGAGATTCTGGGAGATACTTATAATTATCTGGAAGCTGAAAATGGAAATCAGGCAATCGAGATGATAGGAGAAAATATTGGAATTGATCTGATGCTTTTAGATATCAATATGCCACAGATGAATGGTTTTGAAGTCTTGGAAATAATGAAAAGAAGCCAGTGTATAGCTGAAACTCCTGTGATCATGATATCTTCTGAAGATGCTGTTGATACTATGCGTAAGGCATATGAGCTGGGAATCACAGACTATATCACACGACCGTTTGATTCTGTGATTGTAAAGAAAAGAGTTCAGAATACCCTGGGCCTCTATACGAACCAAAAGCATCTGATCAATGTGGTTTATAATCAGGTTTACGAAAAAGAAGAAAATAACAATATCATGATTCGGATTATGAGTAATATATTGGGATCCCGTAACAGCGAGAGTAGAGAGCACATCCTGCATATAAAAACAGCAACGGAGATGATGCTGAGACAACTGGTAAAAGTAACAGATGATTATCCTTTAACAGAGGCAGATATTGCTTTGATTACAACTGCTTCTTCCCTTCATGATATTGGTAAGATTCGTATTCCGGAAGAAATATTGAATAAACCGGGCAGACTTACCGATGAAGAATTTAAGATTATGAAAAAACATAGTGAGCTTGGCGCAGCTATAATTAAGGATATGGACTTTCCACAAGATCATCCACTGGTACATACCGCATGGGAAATCTGCAGGTGGCACCATGAAAGATGGGATGGAAAGGGCTATCCGGATGGATTGAAAGGTGAAGAAATACCAATTTCCGCACAGGTGGTATCGATTGTTGATGTTTATGATGCACTTACAAGTGAAAGATGCTATAAGAAAGCATTTGATCATGACACAGCGATTCAAATGATCCTGGATGGACAATGCGGACAGTTTAATCCAACCCTTCTTAATTGCCTGAAAGAACTGAGTATTCAGCTTTCAAAAATGCTTAATAAAGAAATGGACGATAATAAATATTCTCATGAAATACAAAGGCTTTCGAATGAAATACTCAGTGATAAATCCTTACCGAGCCAGATTTATTCACAGAGTCTTGTCAAGGTCATGCAGGAAAAAATCGATTTCTTCAAATCGAACAGTGGCATGAATTCGATTGATTACAATGCGGTTTCAGGTCAGCTTACTATATTAAACGGAAATCAGCAGATATTATGTCAGAGAAATAATCCGAAAATTGATCTGTTCAAAGAATTCGGAGTAAATGAAGAAGATGTTCAATATATTCGGGTTTTGTTACACCAGACATCTGTACAAAATAAAGAAATCTCTGTGAAGATAAAAGCGACAGTGGAAAATAATAGTCAGATGTATAAAATGAAATTGCATACGCTGTGGTCGCCAATGAAGAAAGACGTATGCATAGGAATTATCGGGTATTTTGACACTGTAAAATAGAAAATGCAAAGCAGTTGAGGGGGATATGGCATATCCTGTTATGGAAAACACTCTGTTTTATAGCAATTGTTTTGATGATTTCCCAGTATTTTAGATTTGTATCGAAAACTGTTTACGATATGTTAATTCATCAGTAATTGAGTGGTGGGAGTATGTAACCCCTATCATTTTGTGCACATTCTGTCTCATAAAAGATATGGAGTTTTCCCACGCATTTTTGTATAGTAGTTACAACGTATTGAAAAGGCAGGATGACAAAGACTATTATATGAAAAGGGGATTAAAATGGAAGAGAAGACATACCTGAAATGGCATAACAAAGTGGGGTACGGAAGTGGTGATATCGCAGGAAACGTAGTTTATGCGTTCCTGTCATCTTTTGTCATGATTTACCTGACAAATACAATTGGCTTAAATTCAGGAATCGTTGGCACATTAATTGCAGTATCCAAATTATTTGATGGTATAACGGATATCTTTTTTGGAACCATGATCGACCGGACAAAGAGCAAAATGGGTAAGGCAAGACCCTGGATGTTTTATGGTTTCTTTGGCTGTGCTATCACGCTCTACGGAGTTTTTGCGATCCCTACTAATATGGGTAAAACTGCGCAGTATGCCTGGTTCTTTATTTGCTATACCCTGTTAAACGCAGTATTCTATACGGCAAATAACATCGCATATGCAGCACTGACTTCTCTGGTAACAAAGAACAGTAAAGAACGAGTGCAGATGGGTTCTTTCCGTTTCATGTTTTCCTTTGGTACAAACCTTGCAATTCAGTCTATTACTGTAGGAGCAGTTGAGCTTCTTGGTAACGGTGCAGCAGCATGGAGAATCATTGCGCTCATTTACTGTGTGATCGGTATCATCACCAATACGCTTGCTGTATTTTCCGTAAAAGAACTTCCGGAAGAAGAATTGAAATCTAATGGTTCTATGGGGATTGAGGATGATAAGCTTTCTTTCAAGCAGACTGTAAAGCTGCTGTTTGAGAACAAGTATTTTTCCATGATTTGTGTGATCTACATTCTGCAGCAGCTTCGTGCAGCAATGGTTAATGTGGGAATTTTCTTTATGACCTATGTTCTTTTAAATAAGAATTTATTTGGTGTGTTCTCCTGGGCTAACAATATCCCTCTGATCATTACCAATGCTGGTAGCAAAGGCAAATGGAATGTACAAGCTGAACAAATACAGCTATGTATTTGCAAGTTTCTCCCGTCTGTTGGTAGTGTTTGCAGGTTATATGGGAAGTATCCCGTTGATGTTGTTATTTATCGCAATGACCTCCTTAGGTGAAGGTCCGTGGCAGGGAGATATGAGTGCTGTTATTGCACAGTGTTCCGAGTATACCTATTTAAAGAGCGGAAAACGTATTGATGGTTCCATGTTCTCATGCACTTCCATGGGTATAAAACTTGGCGGCGGTATTGGTATTGCTCTTTCCGGATGGTTGCTTGACATCAGTGGATATATCAATATGGACAACGCGGTTCAGCCGGCCAGCTGTATCAAAATGATGTATTTTATGTACCTCTGGCTGCCATTTATCTTTGATATCATCATTACGGTTATCCTTTCTTTCTTGAATGTGGAGGGTGCAAACCGCGAATTAATTGAAAATATGCAGGAATCATAAATCAATAGCCTCTAAAGTTTTCTTTAGGAGCTTATTTTAGAAAAGGAGAAGATAGAACATGAACGCAGATATGAAATGGTTGGATAATCCGGAAGTATTCCGGGTAAATCAGCTGGAAGCGCACAGCGATCATACTTATTATGAAAGCTATGAAGCACTGGAAAAGAAGGAAAATGCACTGATCCAGTCTTTAAATGGACAGTGGGAATTTGCTTTCAGTAAGAATGTTAAGAGCAGACCGGAAAACTTCTATGAAGAGGATTTTGATGCGAAAAACTTTGATAAGATCATGGTGCCGGGCCATATTGAACTGGCTGGATATGATAAGATCCGCTACATCAATACCATGTACCCATGGGAGGGAAAAGAATACCGCAGAGGCGCCTACAGCATGGAGAGCACCGGAGACGGAGCCGGAATGTTCAGCGAAGCTGAGTATAATCCGGTAGGTTCCTATATCAAACGCTTTGATCTGGATCCGGAGCTGTGTTCCAAGAGAGTCCGTATCTGCTTTGAAGGCGTGGAAGAGGCAATGTATCTGTGGCTGAACGGTCAGTTCGTAGGATATGCAGAGGATAGCTTTACTCCTTCCGAGTTTGATCTGACGCCATTCATCCGGGAAAAGGGCAATGTACTGGCGGTACAGGTGCATAAGATGAGTACGGCAGCATTCCTGGAAGATCAGGATTTCTTCCGCTTTTTTGGAATTTTCAGAAACGTTACACTGCGTGCGGTTCCTAAGATTCATCTGGAGGATGTGTGGTTCCGCCCGGAATTGTATAAGGATAATGCGAGCGGCAAATTATCCGTAAATCTGAAAGTATCCGCACCAGAGAACCGGAAAATCAATGCCCGGTTTGTGTTAAAGGATCAGGAAGGCAGTGTTGTGCTGGAAAAATCTGCTGCCCTGCAGGAGAAAAACGGAATCTACACTGAAGAAATTCAGACAGATGATGCGCAGGTAAAAGCCTGGGACAACCATCACCCGTATCTGTACCATGTATATGTGGAGCTGACGGATGAAAGCGGAAATCTGTCTGAAGTAGTACCGTATGACATCGGCTTTAGACGGATCGATGTGATCGACAAGGTGATCCATTTAAATGGGAAACGCCTGGTCCTGACCGGTGTGAACCGTCACGAGTGGAGCCCTAAAACAGGCCGCTGCATCAGTATGAACGAAATGAAATCCGATATTGAATGCATCTTAAGAAATAATATCAATGCCGTGCGCACCTGCCATTATCCGGATCAGATCCCGTGGTATTATATGTGCGACGCAGCAGGAATCTATATGATGGCTGAAAATAACTTAGAAAGCCACGGAACCTTCCAGAAGCTTGGTGCAATCGAACCTTCCTGCAACGTGCCGGGATCAATCCCGCAGTGGAAAGAGGCTGTGGTAGACAGAGCCAGAACCAACTTTGAAACGTTTAAAAACCATACCGCCATTTTATTCTGGTCCCTGGGAAATGAGTCCTATGCTGGGGATGATATCGAGACCA
>ENA-OXEC01000565-OXEC01000565.1-human-gut-metagenome-genome-assembly--contig:-NODE-565-length-12913-cov-6.54915_pt1 | contig 12913 bp, 10 predicted proteins | sample MGYA00249351_ERZ652235 | MGnify/ENA primary metagenome ERZ652235 (study PRJEB26925, sample SAMN05826906) | human gut metagenome | biome: ENVO:2100002; feature: ENVO:00000062; material: ENVO:00002003...
GAGACTTAAGTTTTTATCGACTTTGTCCAACTTTTCGCGGAGCTTTGTCCGTTCGGCTTCCAGTTCTTTTCCGACACCGGAACTTGCGGCGAGCTTGTTGATATTCCGGATCGTCTGGTCAGCGGTCTCCTTTGCTTCGCGCAGGATCCGCTGTGCTTCCTCGTTGGCATTCTTTAAGAGCTTTTCTTTCCGCTCGTCAAGACGCTCTTCCTTCTGCTCGATATTCTTCTTTAAGCGGGAGATTTCTTCTTTATAGCTTGCAATCTCTTCACGCTCTTTCTCGATCGTCACGCGGCTCTGTTCGAGGTTCGCGAGAAGATCCTCAAATGCCTCATCATTGGATTCGAGGTGTGTTTTCGCGTCGTCGATAATATAATCCGGCAGACCGAGCTGCTTGGAGATCGCGAACGCGTTGCTCTTTCCCGGAATTCCGATGAGGAGCTTGTAGGTCGGACGAAGTGTCTCGACATTGAACTCACAGCATGCATTTTCGACACCCGGAGTAGACAGGGCAAATACCTTTAACTCACTGTAGTGGGTGGTCGCCATGGTCCGGCACTTCATATTGTGAAGGAAGGACAGGATGGAGATCGCCAGTGCAGCACCTTCCGTCGGGTCTGTTCCGGCACACAGCTCATCGAAAAGACAGAGAGAGTGGCTGTCTGCCTGATTTAAGATCTTCACGATATTCGTCATATGGGCGGAGAAGGTACTTAAACTCTGCTCGATGCTCTGCTCGTCGCCGATATCCGCGAAGACTTCATCGAAGACGGAAAGTTCTGATCCGTCAAAAGCCGGGATCTGAAGTCCGGACTGTCCCATCAGGGTAAACAGGCCGACCGTCTTTAGGGAGACGGTCTTACCGCCGGTATTCGGTCCGGTCACGATCAGCAGGTCGAAATCTCTTCCCATCCAGATATTGATCGGAACGACCTTTTTCGGGTCGAGGAGCGGATGACGGCCGTCTTTGATATGGATGTAACCTTTCCGGTTGAATTTCGGCATGGAACAGTTATAGATCCTGGCCAGGGCCGCCTTCGCGAAGATGAAATCCAGCTTTGTCAGGATCTCAAAATCTGTTGTGATCGGCTCGATATACGGAACAAGTTCGGTACTCAGGGCAGCCAGGATCATCTCGATCTCTTTCTGCTCTTTTAATTCCAGTTCACGCAGCTCATTGTTCAATTTGATGATCGCCATCGGCTCGATAAAGAGTGTGGAACCAGTGGAGGATTGGTCGTGGACCATTCCGGCAAACTGGCTCTTGTACTCCGCGCGGACCGGGAGACAGTAACGCCCGTCGCGCATCGTAATTACGGCGTCCTGCAGCATGGTCCGGCTGGAATTTAAGATCGCGTTCAGCTGAGTGTGGACTTTGTCCGCGGTGATCTTCATCTGGCGGCGGACATGGTGGAGTCCCGGACTTGCGTCATCGGCGATCTCATCTTCTCCGAGAATACAGCGGGTGATCTCACTGTTGACATTTGTCAGTGGTTCCAGTGTCCGGAACATCTCATCAAGAGAATCGTCAGGCAGCTCTGTATTTTCCGGGTGACGGCCGTAGTTTTTCGCACGCGCCGCGCATGTCAGAAGTCCGCTGACGGAGAGGAGTTCCATAATGCTTAAGGAACTGCCGATCTCCAGGCGTTTTAAGGAATCTCTCACATCCCGGACTCCGGCCAGTGAGAGACTTCCTTTCTGGCGGACACGGGTCACAGCGTCCGCGGTTTCCGTCTGCGCCTGAACGATCTCGTTAAAATCTGAGGACGGGGTCAGTTCCCGGCACATCTTCTTTCCGGGTTCAGACGCCGCACAGTCAGTCAGGCGTTCAATGATTTTATAATATTCAAGTGTTTTTAATACTTTCTGATTCATAGGTCGATCCTTTTTCCTTTCAATGGCAGATATTTGATTTCATTCACTGCCAGTTACAGTGCGCGGGCAGGGACGCCCGTGTCCGGTAACAAGATTCCTTTTTATGGAATATGCAGAGATTTCAGGCGAAGATGCCTGTCTGCACAGAAAAAGTATAACACAAACAGTTCAAATATCATAGGGATTTTTTCCTGTGAAAAGTAACAGGGATGCTCTCACTCAGGACCCGTGGACGCCAAGTTTTTCTTGCATAATAAGTAGAAAAAAATTATAATGGAAAAAAGATAGGCTAAAAGCAAAGAATCCGCAAATGTGACAGGATCTTGATGGATATTTGCCCGCAGCAGAAAGAATTCCGGATTGCTGCGAGATATGAAAAGGAGATTTTTTCATGTCAGATACACCTAACGAAAAAAATTTTATGAGAGAAAAGATCGTAAAACCCCCGATCGATAAGCGCAGGGCCGCAGGCCGGATCCTGTGCTATGTTCTTTTTGCGGTTGTTTTCGGCGGCGTTGCGGCGGTAAGCTTTGTGGTATCCCTTCCGACAGCAAAAAAAATCCTGGGAAAAGACCAGCCGGCAACATCCGCGCCGATCACGATCCAGCGCGAGCAGGATCCGTCCGGCGAACCGACACCGGTGGAGACGATGGCGGAGACCACAGGAGAGGGGATCCGCTCGGAAGACCTGAAGGACGAGGTGGAAAAGATCGTTGGGGATGCCATGGAAAAGTTCCCCTGGACGACGAAAAACCTGACCGAGTTTAACGATGCGTTCCGGAACATCTACCTGGAATCAGAAAAAAGCATCGTGACAGTCTCGGCGGTGAAAAACGATGTGGACTGGTTTGACAACCCTATCGAGACGACGGGACAGTACGCCGGGATCATTATCGCGGTAAACCCAAGCGAAGCGCTGATCTTAACAGAACAGAGCGCAGTGGCGGGAGCTGATTCCCTGCGTGTGACCTTCGGGGATGGATCAATAGCGGCAGTGGAATTAAAATCCCAGGATTCAACAGCCGGGATGGCGGTTGTCAGTGCGAAGATCGCTGATATTGAAGAACAGACGGTAAACTGGATGAAGGCGGTGGAGCTTGGAAATTCCTATTCCGTCCGCACCGGGGACATGGTCCTCGCAGTGGGAAGTCCGTCCGGACATGTCCATTCCGTCAAACAGGGACTGATCTCCTATGTGGCGAAAGGTGTCCAGGCAGTGGACGGTCAGACCCGTATCCTGTATACAGAATTTGAGAGTCATGCGGATGAGGGAACATTCCTTATAAATCTTTCCGGTCAGCTTGTGGGTTGGGCGACGTCCATTTATCAGGCCGGGGACAACACACAGGCGGAAGATAGGACGATGGCAATGCCGATTTCGGAGTACAAGGGCGTGCTCCAGAAACTCACAAACGGACAGTCCGCTCCGTATTTTGGAATCCGCGGCCAGGATGTGACCTCCGCGATGATGGAGAGCGGGATCCCGAGCGGTGTGTATATTACAGATTCCATTGCAGATGGGCCGGCTTATAATGTGGGAATCCAGAACGGGGATATCCTGACAAAGTTTGATGATCTGGAGATCCAGACGATCCGGGACTTCCAGAACCGGCTGGAGGAGACAAAGACCGGGGATACCGTGAAAGTTACAGTAAAACGGAAGTCTATTGATGAATATAAAGAAATAGAGTATCAGGTAACGATCGGAGCCAGGTAAACATACCTGGCTCAGCGATTGTGTGAGAAGTATGACCGATCAGAAAAGGAGAAATTATGAGATTTATTGAAACATTCCGGGAAGGAAATCACATTTCGGATGTATATCTGTGCAAAACAAAACAGATCGCACTTACAAAAAATGGAAAAGAGTACGGCTCTCTTGTACTTCAGGATAAGACGGGAACCGTTGACGCGAAGATCTGGGAGCTGAGTTCTCCGGGGATCAATGAGTTTTCCGCTCTGGATTATGTATATGTCGATGCGGATGTGACCCTGTTCCAGGGACAGAACCAGTTAAACGTAAAGAGGATCCGCAAGGCAGACGAAGGTGAGTACCATCCGGCAGATTATCTTCCGGTGACGACGAAGGATATCCCTGCGATGCAGCATGAACTGATTCAGTACATTACGACGATCAAAAATGAATATCTGAGAAAACTTGCATCCGGTTATTTTAATGATCCGGAATTTATGAAGGCATTTTCCTTCCACTCAGCGGCAAAGAGTGTTCACCACGGTTTTGTCGGCGGACTTTTAGAGCATACGTTAAGTGTCGTGAAGATGTGCGACTATTTCAGCAAACAGTATCCGCTGATCAACCGCGATCTTCTTCTAACAGCAGCGATGTTCCATGATATCGGAAAGACAAAGGAACTTTCTGCATTCCCGGCCAATGATTATACGGATGACGGACAGCTTCTCGGACATATCATCATTGGTTCCCAGATGGTAAAGGAACGGATCGATGCGATGCCGGGATTCCCGAAAAAACTGGAGAGTGAGTTGATCCACTGCATTCTTGCCCACCATGGCGAGCTGGAATACGGTTCCCCGAAGAAACCGGCGCTGATCGAGGCGATGGCGCTGAACCTTGCGGACAATGCGGACGCGAGAATGGAGACGATGACAGAGGTGTTAAGAGGAGCCGGTGACAACATGGGATGGCTCGGTTATAACCGCTTCATGGAGACAAATGTTCGCCGTACGAGCGAAGAATAGAAGATAGAGAATAGAGAGAACCTGCCGTTATGCACTGAAAAAGATGCAGACGGCAGGTTTTGTAAGTTGTAGAAAAATTGGTCCGTCCAATTCGATAAATCGTGCAAAATTTCACTGTGAATTTGCTAGAGACGGACACATAAGAAAGTATGTCCGCTATACAAAGACTTATGTGCGCTGGAAAGCGATAAGAACGTGCAAAGATAAAAAAGAAGCGGTTGACAAAATCAATTTTCTGACTAAAATGATTGTTGTTCATATTCAAATGCGATGAACGGGACAGGACTTTCAATCGAAATCTTATTCAGAGAACTGCCGGATGGTGCGAGGCAGGTAAGAAGGGTGGAAGTTATCACCTGCAAGCAGCCGGGGTGAACAAAACGTTTTAGTAATCCCGGACGGAAACCTCACCGTTAAAAGGGGACCGATTCATCTGAAGGTACTGCAGATACTTGAGGAGGATGGGACTGAGAGGCCGGTTTTCCGGCAACAGAAGTGGTAACGCGGAGAATGTTAGATCCTTCGTCTTCTAAGGGAGCGATCCCTGTGGAGACGAGGGATTTTTTGTTTTGTACGTAGATTCCACAGCGATTTCTGCCGTATTTTCAGGATCGTTTGAATATGGATGGACTACAGGGACCGGAACTTGCGACATTCCGGTATGACAAAATGAATTTACAAAGGAGCGAAATGACATGAACACATTAGTAATCGTTCTCATCGCAGCTGTGTGTCTGTTATGCGGATATATGGTATACGGACGCTGGCTGGCAAAGACCTGGGGCATCGACCCGAAGGCAAAAACACCTGCCTATACACATGAAGATGGACAGGACTATGTACCGACAAACGGCTGGATCGTTTTCTCACACCAGTTTTCTTCTATCGCAGGTGCCGGCCCTGTAACGGGTGCCATCCAGGCGGCTGCATTCGGCTGGGTTCCGGTTCTTCTCTGGATCCTTGTCGGCGGTATCTTCTTCGGAGCTGTCACAGACTTCGGAGCTCTTTACGCAAGTGTAAAGAACGAAGGTAAGTCCATGGGACTTCTGATCGAAAAGTACATCGGTAAGACAGGTAAGAGATTATTCCTGATCTTCTGCTGGCTCTTCACTTTGATCGTAATCGCTGCTTTCGCAGATATGGTTGCAGGCACATTCAACGCTTACACCGTTAAGGACGGCGTTACAGAGCTTGCGGCAGCAGCCCAGACAAACGGAGCTGCAGGTTCCATCTCCATCGCATTCATCGTATTTGCAATGTTCTTCGGCGTTCTTCAGAAGAAGCTCAACCTGGAAGGAAAGAGCGAGTTCTTTGTAGGACTTGCCTGCACAGTTGCATCTCTTGCGATCGGTATGGCATTTCCGTTGATCGGCGGTAAGGACGCATGGACAGGATTCACATTTGCGTATATCTTCTTTGCATCTGTTCTTCCGATGTGGCTCTTAAAGCAGCCGCGTGACTACATGACAACATTCATGTTTGCAGGAATGATCCTCGGCGCTGTTGTCGGTATTGTTGTTGCGCATCCGAACATGAACCTTCCGATGTACACAGGCTTCACAAATGAGAAGCTCGGAAACATGTTCCCGATCCTTTTCGTAACCGTAGCCTGCGGAGCCGTTTCCGGTTTCCACAGCCTCGTCTCTTCCGGTACTTCCTCCAAGACCGTTGAGAACGAGAAGGATATGTTAAAAGTTGGTTACGGCGCAATGGTTCTTGAGAGCCTCTTAGCCGTACTTGCACTCTGCGTAGCAGGCGCCGCCGCAGCTGCTGACGGTACTGCAGCTGCAGGAACTCCGTTCCAGATCTTCTCTGCAGGTGTTGCAGGACTTCTTGAGATGTTCGGTCTTCCGATCTACATCGCACAGTGCTTCATGACTATGTGTGTATCTGCACTTGCTCTTACAAGCCTTGATGCAGTAGCACGTATCGGTCGTATGTCCTTCCAGGAACTCTTCTCCGTAGACGATATGGAGCACGCAGAGGGCTGGAGAAAATTCCTCTGCAACAAGTATGTATCCACGATCATCACACTTGCATTCGGCTACATCCTTACAAGAGTTGGCTACTCCAACATCTGGCCGTTATTCGGAAGCGCAAACCAGCTGTTAAGCGCACTTGTTCTGATCACTCTCTGCGTATTCTTAAAAGTAACAGGCAGACAGAACAAGACCCTGATCGTACCGTGCGTGATCATGCTCTGCGTAACCTTCACAGCACTGGTTCAGAGAACACTTGCTCTTGTAAACGCATTCAGCGCAGGTACTGCAGTATTTATGGTTGAGGGACTTCAGCTCATCGTTGCAATTCTTCTTATGGTTCTCGGTGTGATCATCGTTGTCACATCCGGTAAGGAACTGTTAAACAAGAAGGCAGGTTCTGAGGCGAGAGCATAAGCGAACCAGATAAGCCGCAAAGTGGATTGCGAATACCTGTTTGACATTGCGGTTTACATAATGCTTAACTTATAGAGTTGATATTCGAAAACCGGTTTTCCGGTTCCGGAGACTTCTGAATGGGAGTTTTCGGGGCGCGGGGAGCCGGTTTTTGTATTGACGCAAAAATGTGACTCATTTGAAAGTGCGGATCGGATTCATTTTTCGCTGTCGTTTTGCCTGTATGCGGTATAGGGCAAAGATTTTCACATTCGTTTATGTGATGGGGGTTGCAAATGCGGGAGTAGTTCTTGTATACTTAAGAAAAACTGAGCATTGAGACTCATTTTTAGGTCTGTTCTGTATTTTGTGTATTCGGTATATTCTCAGCACGGGATGTACGCTATTAGTTTGGCTTAGTGAGGTGAAAGGACAGAGTGGGCTCAGCGATAAAAATGTACAACAAGAATATTTATATAGAAGGAACGCAATATGGAAATCAAGAAGAACGATAAATTTACAGTGACCATCGAGGACATGGGAGAGGACGGCGCAGGTATCGGCCGCGTGGACGGATATATCTGGTTCGTGAAGGATGCCCTGATCGGGGATACGATCGAGGCGTCAGCCATGAAAATGAAAAAAAATTACGGTTTTGCCCGCCTCGTGCGCGTCATCACCCCGGCAAAAGGCCGCGTGGAGGCGAAATGTCCGGTGGCGAGAGCCTGCGGCGGATGCCAGCTTCAGGAACTGGACTATAAAGAACAGTTAAAATTCAAGGAAAAGAAAGTATACAATCATTTAAAACGCATCGGCGGCATGGAAAACCTGTTCCTGCCGGAAGAGGCGGACCAGGCAGCAGGAGTGCCGGACGCAGTCATCATGGAACCGATCATCGGAATGGAAGACCCGTGGAGATACCGCAACAAAGCGCAGTATCCGATCGGACGCGGAAAGGACGGAAAACCGACGGCCGGATTCTTTGCCGGACGGACCCACTCCCTGATCTCGGTACCGGAGCTGGACTGTTTGCTTGGCTGTGGGGAAAATAAGGATTATCTGGCGGCAGTGCTGAAATTTATGGAAGATTTCGGCGTTGAGCCATACGACGAGGCGAATCATAAAGGACTCGTCCGCCATGTCCTCTTGAGAAAAGGTTTCGCCAGCGGTGAACATATGGTATGTCTCGTGATCAACGGAAAGAAGCTGCCCCATGAGAAAGAGTTCATCGAGCGGATGCGTGAAGTCGGCGCGGACAGTATCTCCCTGTCCTTCAATATGGAAAAGACAAACGTGATCCTGGGAACTGAGATCAAAAATCTCTACGGGCCGGGTTATATCACGGATAAGATCGGAAACATCGAATATCGGATCTCTCCGCTATCGTTCTATCAGGTAAACCCGGTCCAGACAGAACGTCTCTACGGAACAGCACTGGAATTCGCTGATTTAAACGGCGGCGAGACCGTCTGGGATCTTTACTGTGGAATCGGAACGATATCATCCTTCCTTGCACAGAAGGCGGGGAAAGTCTGCGGCGTCGAGATCATCCCGGCGGCCATCGAGGACGCGAGAGAGAATGCGAAGCGCAACGGCCTCGATAACGTAGAATTCTTCGTCGGAAAAGCCGAAGAAGTCCTCCCGGAACAGTACGAAAAGAACCACATCAAAGCCGATGTGATTGTTGTCGATCCGCCAAGAAAGGGATGTGATGAGCTCTGCCTCGAGACGATCGTAAAGATGGCACCGGAGAAGGTCGTTTATGTGAGCTGTGATTCCTCGACGTTGGCAAGAGATGTGAAATATCTCGGGGAGAACGGTTACGCTGTAAAACGCGTCAGAACCGTTGACATGTTCGGAATGTCAGGGCATGTAGAGACGGTAGCATTATTAACTAAAAAAGATATCACGTCTTGCTGACAAGAATTAACTAAAAGTTCAGCGGTTGCAAAATTTGCAACAACGGTAGAGGAAATTGAAAAATCGAAGGGATATAAAATGGAACAGGAATACATTATTCTCCAGATCCAGGAAGATGATTACGGCTGTGAGGAACGCTCTGCAGGGGCAAAGAAAACCGTTCTCGTCCGGCTGAAAGACGCTAAGGAAAGCGAGCGGATGATCCGTCAGGAAGATGACTGGCTTTATGAGCAGGGGATTGATGAAGGTGATCTGGTAGTATTAACGGAGAATCACCTGTATAAGAAAATGGAAGAGAGGTAAATAAAGATGGAATTACAGACAAAACGACTGATTTTAAGACCATGGCAGGAGAGCGATGCAGAGAGCTGCTATGAATACGCGAAAGACCCGCAGGTCGGTCCATCTGCCGGCTGGCCGGTACACACGAGTGTGGAGAACAGCAGAGAGACGATTAAAAACGTATTGTCGGCCGATGGAACGTATGCGGTCGTATTAAAAGCTTCCGGAAAACCGGTCGGCTGCGCGGGATTAACTGTGGGAGCTGCCAGCAATTTAAAGCTTCCGGAAGATGAAGGTGAGATTGGCTGCTGGCTCGGCGTTCCGTACTGGGGACAGGGAATCATCCCGGAGGCAGTACAGGAGCTGATCCGTTATGGATTTGAGGATCTGGGATTAAAACGGATCTGGTATGCGTTTTTTGATGGGAATGAAAAATCAAAGCGCGTGGCGGAGAAATGCGGATTCAGCTATCATCACACGAATGAAAACCTGGAGTGGAAATTACTGAACAGGACAGTTACAGAGCATGTGTATGTTCTTGACAGGCATAGAAAGTTATCTGGTGCGCAGTAATTCTGAGAGAAATTTGTCAGCTTGCGCTGACAGGAATTAAACGCCAAGTCTTACGTGTGCTCGACTTAAAAGAAAGAAGGAACCCCGAGAATGAAAAAACTTATGATCGCGTCCGACATCCACGGCTCCGCATACTATTGCCGGAAAATGCTGGAGGCATTTGACCGGGAACAGGCAGACCGCCTGTTGCTTTTGGGCGATATTTTGTACCATGGACCGAGAAATGATCTTCCGAAAGAGTATGCGCCGAAGGAAGTCATCAAAATGTTAAATGAGCGGAAAACGAAAATCTTCTGTGTCCGCGGAAACTGCGATACGGAGGTTGACCAGATGGTGCTGGAGTTCCCGATCCTTGCGGATTACGCGGTATTTCCGGCGGCAGACCGCCTGATCTACGCTACTCATGGCCATCACTTTCATATGAACCAGCTCCCGCCTCTCCAGCAGGGAGACATTCTCCTCCACGGCCACACGCACATTCCGGCGTGGGAACCGTTCGGGGATGGAAATCTGTACCTGAATCCGGGTTCCGTGTCGATCCCGAAAGCGGAAAGTGAACATAGCTATATGCTCCTTCAGGATGGGAAAGTGATCTGGAAAACACTGGAAGGAACTGCTTATCATAGTGAATGTTTATAAAAACGTCTCAATGGTCCTTGCATAATAAACCCGAAGATGCTAAAATATCTCCTATAACAATTGAAGAGGCATCCGGTGCTGCTGCCGCCCTGAAGGGGGCGGACAGCAGGTAAAAGGGAAACAGGTGAAAGACCTGTGCGATCTCGTCACTGTGAGCAGGGAATACAAAGCCATGCGCGAACGCGCGGTCACTGAAAAAACGGAGCAGCCTGACAGGACTGTTTTGAAATATTTGGGAAGGCGGCTTTGTGTGATGATCTGTGAGTCAGGAAACCTGCCGGAATGCTGGTACAGGAAGAAAAATTCCAGATCACGAGGCATTGATCGTACCGTTTATATGTCGGCTGATTCCAGCGGACATCTTTTTCTGATGCTTAAGCATTCGGTATTCGAAAAAATTCTCAGATGGAACATCTCCATACTAACTCCGAAATTGTAAAAACAATGAAACTGTTCAGAACTTTCATGATTACGGGCAAAAAATGTATTTCAGATGGCTGAACCAATAGGACTTTTGCTTTAAAACCAATGGGGTTATTACAGTCGGCGCAGCAAGTGCGCAGGCCTGGTGAACAGTTGCAAAAAAACATTATAATCTTTACACAACATGGAGGACAACATGAAGAAGAAACATGTAAGTCTGCTCTTAGCGGCAGCAATGGCGGCATCCGTAATTTCCGGATGCGGAAGCAGCGCGAATAACAGCACGGCTGAGACGGCAAAAGCAGAAGGAGCTGCAGCGGAGACAACGGCTGCAGGAGAGACAGAAGCCACAGCAGAGGCAGTGGAAGACACAGAGAAAAACGAGACAGATGAGGTTGTCATCGCGACTCCGCGTGATGCTGTGCAGGGAAGCGGCGATGCGTATTACTGCTGGGAAGGCGCTTATGTATGGGAAGCTCTCACAGCAAACAACGGCGGTGTGATCGATCCGTGGCTTGCAAAATCCTGGGAACACAACGATGACTGTACCGAGTGGACTTTCAGCCTGCGCGATGACGCATATTTTACAGACGGTGTTCAGTTTAATGCCGATGTGTGCCTGGAAAACATTGAGCGTTGGGGCCATGGGATCAATTCTACATACACAACACTCAGCATCGAAAAATCTCTCCCGAATCTCGACAAGATGGAGAAAGTCGACGACTACACTGTAAAGTTCACATTTACACAGCCGATCACAACACTTGAGTATGTCCTTTCCGACTACGGCAGCCCGATGTACAGCCCGAACTGCTTCGACGAGGAGACAGGTGTGATCTCCGACTATGCGATCGGAACCGGTCCATATAAGATCGTTGACCATGTGGAGTCCGAGTATGTGACACTTGAGAGAAATGACAACTATTATGGCGAGAACGGCAAGGTAAAGACCTTCAAGATCCGCTGCATCCCGGATGCCGAGACTCGTGTATCCGCGTTAAAATCCGGCGAAGTCATGGGACTTGCAGACAACGGCGCGATCACCATGGATGCTGCAAAGAATCTCTGCGACACAGACTCCAACTTTGAGATGGACAGCACTCCGAGCCATATGACTGAGTACATCATGTTCAACGATAAAAACGAGTACCTTGCGGATAAGCGCATGAGAGAGGCGTTCAACCTTGCGACAGATCGCGACAGCATCTGCAGTGTGATCTACGGAGGACTTTTACAGCCGGCATACTCCTTCTTAAGCACCCAGTCCACCTTCCATCTGGACATCCAGGGAACTTATGATATGGAGAAGGCAAAATCTCTCGCAAAAGAAGTTCTCGGAGACAAGACGGCCGACATGACCATGATCATCCGTTCCAGCACCGCGTCCGATTACAACTGCAAGGCTGTTGCAGAATACTTAAAGCAGGTTTACGCGGAGCTTGGCGTCAACATCAATATTGAGATCGTGGACTCCTCCCTCTACAAAGAGAGACAGCAGGAAGGCACCTACGACATGACACTTACTGTATTCGGTATCAACAATGCGGATCCGACTTCCACATTTAAGCAGTACTTCGCAAGCGAAGGAAACAGCAACACGACATTAAACTACAACTACTACAACGAGAAGATCGATGAACTTGTCGCAAAAGCTCCGACGATCGCTGATGTGAGCGAGCGCAGCAAGATCTATGATGAGATCCAGCAGGAACTCTTCGATGACAGCGCGTGCGTTCCGATCTGCTACCAGATCAACGTAAACATCCACAACAAGGCGATCACACACTATGCAGGAAAGACCTTCGGTGTTGGACTTCCGACAATTTCCTGGGTGAAATAATCAATATGTCACTTTTAAAGTACATCCTGAAAAAAATGCTGATGCTTTTGCCGGTGCTCGTCGGGATCAGTATCATTGCATTTGCACTTGGGATCATGTCACCGGGGGATCCGGTGGACCAGGTGTTAAATCCAAACGGAAACGAATCCTACACGCAGGAAGAATATGATGCCATGGCTGCAAAGATGGGGCTGGACCAGCCTGCCGTCGTCCAGTATTTTAACTGGGTCGACGGCCTGGCTCACGGCGATCTGGGCAGGTCCTTTTT
>ENA-OXEC01000571-OXEC01000571.1-human-gut-metagenome-genome-assembly--contig:-NODE-571-length-12853-cov-32.6361_pt1 | contig 12853 bp, 11 predicted proteins | sample MGYA00249351_ERZ652235 | MGnify/ENA primary metagenome ERZ652235 (study PRJEB26925, sample SAMN05826906) | human gut metagenome | biome: ENVO:2100002; feature: ENVO:00000062; material: ENVO:00002003...
TTATAAATCTATATCTTTTAAAAAATGGTAAAATATTAACTTTTTAAATCTTTAATATCTATAAATAACTAATCCTTAATTTAAAAATGTATTTATGTATAGCAGCAATAATACGGATACTCTGAATTTAGATGAAACAAAGAAATAAAGCTCTTATGTGTGCGGTGTCTTGCATTCAAAAATTGAGCTTTAGAATTCTTCATGTAGACTTGTTCCAAAATTGTTTGTCCAATTTTATATTGGAGCAAACATTTGTGGGTGCAAGTCTGCATGTTTGAATTCTTAGCTTCATTTTTTTAGCAAGCGAGCACCTCATAAGAGCTTTATTTCGGTTATTCACACTAAACTCAGTACGTCATTTATTTTTGTTGTGAGGCATACAATTTTAAGAAATGATATGAAATATTAAACCATACTCATATATACTCATTATGAGTAATAGAATTCCAGTAATCAAAATGTTATATCTTAAAATAAATCTAAAGAATTTAAACTTAATTATGAAACATTCAAGGTAAAATGAAAGTAGAGAAAATAAAAAAATAAAAATCAAGCATAAATCCAAATTTATATGAATTACTCCTGCACTAAAAAATAAAGAAAAACTGTTTATTACAATTGCATATGCAAAAGGAATGCTTTTAGGAATATCAATTAATTTAGAATTATTTTTATCTAAACATTTTGGATTTTCCAGTATATTTTTATATTTAAGGTTAGTTTCATAATAAAATGATGTATCATATCCTAAGAAATATTCATGATGTCTTTTATATTCACAAAGAAAATATATGCTTATGATAAACAGTAATACAATTCCAAAAATATTTGATATATAAGAACCTAATAGAATACTAATTAAATTACCTAAAAGCATAGAAAGAAATGTTCCAATAGTTACAAGTATACTTATAAAAGTAGAACTTGATTTATGGATGGATATTGAATTTACTTTTAAATTGTGAGTAGCACTTATAATAGGTAAACATGCTGTAATGGTAAGTAAAATAGGCGAAAAATAATTCATATTTTCTTTTTCTCCTAAAATAATTGCTATATTGCTAGTATATTAAATTAAGCATAAAAGGGAACTTAATTATAAAGAAAAAAATGTTGATATTTATAAAAAGGTTATGAATTTTATAAAATAACAGGTTATATATTAAAAAAGTGATGGCTATTTGTATAAAATATTTACATACCTTCATCGGTGTGTTAAAATACATTTAATATTCAAAATACAAAGGAGTGATTCTTGTGGGGTTAATAACACCGTAGATAGAACGATTATATTTATTATGAAGATACGTGGAGTGGTTGAGGGGCTATATCTGCGATTTAAAAATGCATGTGGAAAGAGCTTTATAATAAATATATTTTGGGGGGCAAAAAATGTTAAATTATAAAAAGTATAAGAGATTTGAAACAATAAACTATAAGGAAAGAACATGGCCAAATAATGAAATAAAGAAGGCACCAATTTGGTGTAGTGTTGATCTAAGAGATGGGAATCAAGCACTTATTAATCCTATGACTGTGGAAGAAAAAGTAGAATTTTTTAATTTACTTGTTAAGCTTGGATTTAAGGAAATTGAAGTCGGATTTCCTTCTGCATCACAAATTGAATATGATTTCTTAAGAAAATTAATAGACGAAAATCTTATTCCGGATGATGTTTATGTACAAGTTTTAACACAAGCAAGACCTCACCTTATAGAAAAAACATTTGAAAGTTTAAAAGGCTTAAATAAAGCTATTGTTCATATATATAATTCAACTTCAGTTCTTCAAAGAGATGTTGTTTTTAATATGAGTAAGGAAGAAATAAAGCAAATTGCAGTTGAAGGAACTAAACTTGTAAAGGGATATGTAGAAAAATTTGATGGAAAGATAGTACTTGAATATTCGCCAGAAAGCTTTACAGGAACAGAAGTTGAATATGCTCTTGAAATCTGTGATGCAGTTGCAGATGTATGGGAAGCTACTAAAGAAAATAAAATAATTATAAATTTACCATCAACTGTACAGATGGATACGCCAAATGTGTATGCTGATCAAATTGAATGGGTGTCTAAGCATTTTAAAGACAGAGAAAGAATCATATTAAGTGTTCATCCACATAATGATAGAGGTACAGGTGTTGCTGATGCTGAGCTTGCTCTTCTTGCAGGTGCAGATAGAGTAGAGGGAACACTTCTTGGTAATGGAGAAAGAACCGGTAATGTTGATATTTTAACTGTGGCTTATAATATGTTTTCGCATGGAGTAAATCCAGAGCTTAATATTGAAAATATTGATGAAATAGTAGAAGTATATGAAAGATGCGTTAAAATACCTGTACATGTAAGACATCCTTATGCAGGTAACTTAGTATTTACAGCGTTCTCAGGATCTCACCAAGATGCTATAAATAAAGGAATGAAGAAGTATGAAGAAAGACATGATGGAATATGGCAGGTTCCATACTTACCAATAGACCCAAGTGATTTAGGCCGTGAATATGAGGCATTAGTTAGAATTAACAGTCAATCAGGTAAAGGTGGAGTGGCATTTGTAATGGACCATTGCTATGGATTTAAGCTACCTAAGACTATGCAGAAAGAGTTTGCAGATGTTATTCAAAAGATTTCAGAAGGAAAAGGAGAAGTTTCACCTACTGAAGTTATGGATGCATTTACTCGTGAATATCTAGAAAGACAAGATGCTCTAAAGCTTGATAAATGTCAGTTCTTTGATTATTCTGAAACTAATGGGGATAATGATACTAAAGTAAATATGAATGTTGTTTATGATGGACAAGCTAGAAGTATAGAAGGTATAGGTAATGGGCCTATTGATGCATTTAAAAATGCTATAGGAAAAAATATTGATATAGATGTTAAAATAATTGATTATAATGAACATGCTATGAGTACAGGTTCTGAAGCAAAGGCAGCATCTTATGTTTATATGCAAAGAAATGATAATAAAGAAAAAACATTTGGTGTTGGTGTAGATAGTAATATTACAAGAGCATCTATTAAGGCAATGCTAAGTGCAATCAACCGTTTATACAGTAAATAAATTACGAGTGTCAGAGGTTAGTGGATAATAACCGAAATTCAATATATGATATACTCGTATTGTAGGAAAATTGAAGTTGAAAATTCAAAAGACAGAGGTTGTGCCCAAAACTGATTGCTCCAAAAAACAAGTTTTGGACAAACAATTTTGGAACAGCCTCTGTCTAAGAATTTAATAACTTCAATTTTTAATACAATACTACGTATATTCATATATTGAATTTCTTTGTTTTCTATAAAATCATAAATACTAAGTTTCTTTTGTTCATGCGTGAAAATACAATTCTGGTAATTTATAGAGTCGCTTATTACATAATAAATGCTAGCGATTCGAGCCAAATACAAGATTTGGGTTCTCGGCTCATGGGTGTCTTAAATTCAAAAATAAAGCTATAGAATTTTTACATTAATGATTGTTCCAAAATTTTTTGTCTGATTTTAGATGACTCAAACAGTTTTGGGTACAATCATTGATGTTTAAATTATTAGATTCATTATTTGTAACAAGTGAGCACCATATAAGTGCTTTATTTTGATTATTTTACTTTAAACTTAGTATATCTTATATTTATATTATGGAATAAATAAGTTAATATTATAAATTTATCTAAAGAATATATTGACATTTTAAGAAAATAAATATATACTAAATTCATCAACTAACAATTGAATATATAACTTATCAAGAGTGGTGGAGGGACTGGCCCTATGAAGCCCAGCAACCGATATATTAGTTCATTTACTATATATAATGGTGCTAATTCCTGCAGTTATTTTTTATAACTGATAGATAAGAGGATGAATTTTATGGTGATTATTACGCTAGAGTTTATTCTCTGGCGTTTTATTTTTATTTAATTCTTAGTAACTTGATAGCATTAGAAGGGGGCATATATATGGCAAAATTAAGTGGAAGATTAGATGGATTTACAGAATCAGTCATTAGAGCTATGACAAGAGTTTCTGAAGAATGTGGTGCTATAAACTTATCACAAGGATTTCCGGATTTTGATCCACCAAAAGAAATAACAGATAGATTAAAAGAAGTGGCAGATGAAGGACCTCATCAATATTCAATAACATGGGGAGCACAAAATTTTAGAGAAAAGCTTGCAGCTAAGCAAGAAAAGTTTATGGGAATTCATATTGATCCTAAAGAAAATATAGTAGTTACATGTGGAAGTACAGAAGCAATGATGGCTGCAATGATGAGTGTTTGTAATATAGATGATAAAGTAATTGTATTTTCACCATTTTATGAAAACTATACAGCAGATACAGTTCTTTCAGGTTCTGAGCCAATATATGTTGAGCTTAAACCACCAACTTTTACATTTGATAAAGATGAATTAAGACATGCATTTGAGCAAAATCCAAAAGCACTTGTTCTTTGTAATCCATCAAATCCAACAGGAAAGGTATTTACAAGGGAAGAACTTCAGTACATTGCAGATCTTGCCATAGAGTTTGATACTTTTGTAATAACAGATGAAGTGTATGAACATTTGGTATATCCTCCATATAAACATACTTACATAGCTTCACTTCCTGGAATGTTTGAAAGAACAATATCATGTAGTTCATTATCAAAGACATACTCAATTACTGGATGGCGACTTGGATATATAATTGCAAGCAAAGAAGTGATAGAACAATGTAAGAAGGTTCATGACTTCTTAACAGTTGGAGCAGCAGCGCCACTTCAAGAAGCAGCTGTTAAAGGACTAGAATTTGGACAAGATTATTATGATGGATTAACAGATCTATATGATAAGAAAAGAAAATTCTTTTTAGAAGGTTTAGATAAAATAGGATTAAAGTATTTTGAACCACAAGGTGCTTATTACGTTATGGTTGATATATCAGAATTTGGATATGAAGATGACTATGAATTCTGTATATGGCTTGCAAGAACAATAGGAGTTGCAGCAGTTCCAGGATCAAGTTTCTTTAGAGGCAATGTTAATAATTATATAAGACTACATTTTGCCAAAACAGAAGCAACTCTTAGAGAAGCACTTAAAAGATTAGAGAATTTAAAAAATTATATGAAAAAGTAAATTAATATATAAATGTAGGTGTAATTTAAATTAAGATTCTGATAAATAAAATATAATAATATATTGTGATTTCAAGAAAAGGTAAAGAATAAAAGAAAGTACATTGAAATCACAATATATAAATAAAAAATCAAAATAAATATGACTAATTATATAAGAATTATTATAATTAAAAAATAAAAAGCAATAATAATTTAGTGAAGATTATAGGGGGAATAAAATATGAAAATTTTAAAAAAATTAGGAGCATTATCATTAATAACAGCAGTAGGCATTAGTTTAATTGCATGCGGAGGAGCAAAGGATAAAAGTACAGAGAGTAATAACCAAGCTTCAAGTGGAAGTTCAAAGGATATTATTGTAGGTGTTTGCCCTGGTCCTTATGGAGATATGATTAAGGAAGTGTTTACACCATTACTTGAAAAAAAGGGATATAAAATCACAGTAAAGGAATTTAGTGATTATATTCAACCAGATCAAGCTTTAAATAATGGAGAAATTCAAGCAAACTTAATGCAGCATACAGAATACTTAAAGAAATTTAGCGCTGATAATAATTTATATATTTCAGCTGTTAAAACTGTACCAACACTTGGAATGGGTATGTTCTCACAAAAATATGATTCAATTGACAAAATTCCAGATGGTGCAAAAATAGCTATTCCAAATGATGCATCAAATCTTGCAAGAGCATTAAACGTGTTGAGTGCTAATGGATTAATTAAGTTAAAAGATAATGTTGATGCAACAAAAGCAAGTACACTTGATATTGCAGAAAATACTAAAAATATTGAGTTCGTTGAAGTTGAAGGTGCTCAACTTGCAAGAAGTTTAGATAGTGTAGATGCTGCACTTGTTCCGGGAAATTATGCATTTGCATCAGGTTTTGATTATAGCAAAGCATTAGCTGTAGAGCCATTAACAGAAAATTATAAAAATGTAGTAGCAGTTAGAACAGAAGATTTAAATAAAGAACTAGGAAAAGATCTTTTAGAAATAATAGAATCAGATGATTTTAAAACAGCAATAGAAAACAGTAAGTTTAAAGACTTTTCTAAACCAGAATGGTGGAAATAATATAATTAAGAAAAAAATTTTAAATTATATTAGAGTGTAATATAAACTAAAATATAAGTAATATTATCATATTAATGCAGAAATCTAGCTTACGATAATGGCAATATTATTGTAAGCTAGAAAAAATTATATGGGTGGTGATAAGAATGATTGAATTAAAAGATATAAATGTTGAATTTAAAATAAAAGGAAAAAAAGTGCAAGCGGTGAAAGATGTGAATCTAAAAATAAACAAAGGTGAAATCTTTGGAATTGTTGGATTAAGTGGAGCGGGAAAGAGTACACTTGTCAGAGTAATAAATTTACTTCAAAAACCTACATCAGGACAAGTAATTATAGATGATGAAGATATAACTAATATAAGCAGAAGCAAGCTTAGGGAAAAAAGATTAAAAATAGGAATGATATTTCAACAATTTAATTTAATAAGTGGAAAGACAATATATGAAAATATAGAGTTCGTTTTAAAAGCAAATAATTATCCAAAAGATAAAAGAAATGAAAGAATCAATGAATTACTAAGCTTAGTTAAACTTGAAGACAAAAAAGAAGTATATCCAGCAAACTTAAGTGGCGGGCAAAAACAAAGAGTAGGTATTGCAAGAGCTATTGCTAACAATCCAGAAGTGCTTTTGTGTGATGAGGCTACATCAGCATTGGATTTAGAAAATACTGAAGAAATACTTAATCTATTAAAGGATATACATGATAAGCTAAATATTACTATTGTATTTATAACTCATGAAATGGAAGTGGCAAAGAAATTATTTAATAGGGTAGCAGTTATGAGTAATGGAGAAATAGTTGAAGTTAATGATGTATATTCAATTTTTTCTGATCCTAAACATGAAGTTACTAAGTCTTTAATTAATAAAAATTCAAGTGTTGATCTTCCAAGGGAAATTTTTGATTTATTAGGTGAAGGCGAAATAATTAAAATAAATTATAAAGGAAATGATAGCTTAAAACCTGTAATATCAGAAGTAGCTAAAAATTATAATGTTGATATTAGTATAATTCATGGAAAGATAGATTATATAGATAATAAACCAATAGGAACTTTGATTGTAAGTATAGTTGGCGATAAGGAAGAAATAGCAAGAGCAAAGCAGTTTATAAAGAATAATGTGGTAAAAACTGAAAGAATAATTAATGATTATTTGGAGGTGATATAGATGGAAAATACAATAGAAATTTTAAAAGTGGAACTTTTGCAGGCAGTTTTAGATAGTTCTAAAATGATTGTTACAGCTATGATTATATCTTTGTTTGTAGGGGGAGCAATTGGACTTATACTTTATTTAACTTCTAATAAACTATTTTTTAAAAACAAGATAATTAATGGTATTGCAAGTTTTATTATAAATATAATACGTTCACTTCCATTTGTAATATTGTTAGTGTTATTATTACCAGTTACAAAATTAATAGTAGGATCAAGCATTGGACCTGAAGCTGCAACAGTACCTATAACAATTGCATCTATTGCATTCTTTGCAAGACTTAGTGAAGGGGCATTTAGTGAAGTTGATAGTGGAGTAATTGAGGCGGCAATATCATCTGGTGCAAGCTTTAAATTAATATTAACAGATGTTCTTATTGTTGAAGCTCTTCCAAGTTTAATAAGAGCAATAACTGTTAATCTTGTAAGTTTAATAGGTTTTTCAGCAATGGCTGGAATTGTTGGTGGAGGCGGGATTGGAGACCTTGCCATAAGATACGGATATTATAGATATGAAACTGGAGTCATGATTGTAACTGTGGCTATATTAGTAATATTGGTTCAATTTATTCAAATTAGTGGTGATTTAATAGCTGGAAAAGTTTATAGAAGATAGAAAATTATGATCAAATATTATTTAGGAATAAGCAATATTGATTTTAACATAGGAGGGGAAATATGGATATTAATGAACTTAAAAAAATAGTAAAAGATGAAAGTCAAATTGTCATTGGAGATAAAATTGAAAAAAAGTATTTAAGTGATAGTTTACAAAGAGAATATGGACATGCCGATGCACTAGTTTTTGTAAAATCAACACAAGAAGTTCAAAATATAATAAAGTATGCGAGTGTAAATAAAATTCATATAACTCCAAGAGGTGCAGGAACTGGACTTACTGGAGCAACTGTACCGCTTCATGGAGGTATTGTATTAGATTTTTCAAAAATGAATAAAATACTTGAAATAGATGAAGAAAATTTAACATTAACAGTTGAGCCTGGTGTTCTTTTAAAAGATGTACAATCTTATGTTGAAGAAAGAAATTTTTTTTATCCACCAGATCCAGGAGAAAAAACTGCTTCAATTGGTGGAAATGTCAGCACAAATGCAGGCGGAATGAGAGCTGTTAAATATGGAGTTACAAGAGATTATGTAAGAGAAATGGAAGTTGTAACTGGTGATGGAAAAGCTATAACTGTTGGTGGTAAAACTATAAAAAATAGTACAGGACTGGATTTAAAAAACTTAATTATAGGATCAGAAGGAACTCTTGCAGTTATTACTAAGATAGTTTTAAAAATAATACCAAAACCAGAAAAGTCAATAAGTGTATTAGTTCCATTTAATAATTTGGAAGATGGAGTTAATTCTGTTATAAAAATTCTTAAAGCCAGTGCAAATCCTACAGCCATAGAATTTATGGAAAGAAATGTAGCTGAAAATTCAGAGAAATTTTTAGATCTTAAACTGCCTTCTGATAAAGGTGAAGCATTTTTACTATTAACATTTGATGGAGATGAGTCAGAAATTAAATCAAATTCTGAGAAAGCAAAGAAAGTGCTTTTAAACTCTGATGCTTTAGATTTTATTATTTTAAATGAAGAAGAAGCAATAAATACGTGGAAAATAAGAGGAGCTTTGTGTAATGCTATTGAAGCAAATGATGAAAGCATACCTATTGATATAGTAGTACCAATAACAAAAATATCTGAATTTGCTAAGTTTACAAGCGAACTTGGTAGAAAATACAACATTAAGTTAATTTATTTTGGTCATGCTGGTGATGGAAATATACATGTAAGTGTTTTGAGAAACCATTTAGAAGAAAAGGTATGGGAAAAGAAATCTCATGACTTTTTATATGAACTTTATGGGAAAAGTCATGAATTTAAAGGACTTCCATCAGGTGAGCATGGAATTGGACTTCATAAAAAAGAGTATTTTATTGAAGTTACCAATGAAGATAATATTGAATATATGAATGAAATAAAACGAATTTTTGATAAAAGTGGCATATTAAACGTAGGAAAAGTTTATTCCTAAAAACAAGGATGGTATAAATATATTACGCAATATCAAAGTTTAGTGGATAACAACCGAAATTCAATATATGATATACTCGTATTGTAGGAAAATTGAAGGTCAAAATTTTAAAGACAGAGGATGTGCCTAAAAATGTTTGCTCCCAAAAAACAAGTTTTGGACAAACATTTTTGGAACATCCTCTGTCTAAGAATTTTAGAACTTTATTTCGATTATTTCAATCTAAACTTAGTACATCGCTATTTATTTAACATATATTTTTTCCAGTCTCCATCTGGAATATGTATAGCTTTTTCGTTAAAAATTGAATCATTATCTAAATTATAAAAGTAAACATAGCAGTCTTCTTTTATACCAGTATCTAAATGCTCAACAGTTAATAGCTCTTTATGGTATTCATTTTCAGGGTGCCTATGGTCTATAACACCTTCCATTTCATCTATATCTCTTATAGTTTCATCATAATCTTTAACAACGACTATTTCACCAAAGACTTTACTGTGCTCATTTGGAACTATAGCTGGATATCCCTTATAAGGCATATGATATAAATCCATTCCTTCTAAAACAGCAGGAATATTTTTTATTACTTTACCTTTCAAATATTTATCATAATTAAAAAAACCTTCTCTTAGACTTCCATAAACAAAAATATTTATATTATTCATTAACAAATTTCACCACCAATAGTTTTTACATCATTATTATTAGTTAGAGCCGCTTTAATACAGATTTCTAAGCCTTTTGTTATATCAAGTAGTGACATAGAAGGTGTATTAGGTTTATTTACTACTTGGAAAGGCAAGTATGGAACGTGTATAAAGCCACCTTTTATGTTTGGATATTTTTTATCTATCATATAAAGTATGCCATACATAACATGATTACATACAAAAGTTCCAGCGGTATTTGAAACTGAAGCAGGAATACCAGATTCGTTCATTTCCTTTACCATAGCCTTTATAGGGAGGTTACTAAAATAAGCATTTTCGCCATCTTCAAATATTGCAACATCGATTGGTTGATTTTTTTCATTATCTTCAATTCTGGCGTCATCAATGTTTATTGCAACTCTTTCAGGTGTTATTCCAAATCTTCCACCAGCCTGACCGATTGAAAGAACTATATCTGGATTATGCTTTATTATATTTTCTTCAATTTTTTCTGATGATTTTCTAAATACAGTTGGAATTTCTAATTTAATTATTTCTGCTCCTTCTATGGTATCAGGAAGTTTTTTTACAGCTTCTAAAGCTGGATTAATACTTTCTCCACCAAAGCAATCAAATCCTGTTATTAAAACTTTCATTATTATCAGCTCCTTAAGTATTATGCTGAAATCTACATAGAATTATGTGGATTTCGCTTATTTTAGATATATAGAGTAAACTCACTACTAATATACATTCGTAGTAGTAAGCTTGGGCAACCAAATACAAGATTTTGGCTCTCACTTAAATGAAACTCACTACTTACATTACATTTGTTCGTAGGAGTAAGTGATTGGATCCAACGTGAGTACACTTTGTGTAAGTAAAATAATTAAATCAAAGATTTAAATTTTTGACTAAACTGGGTCAGACAAATACAAGATTTGACTATAATTTAAAAACCTAAAGTGTACATAAGTACAATATGTATTATTAATAAAACTATAGCTAAAGGTGCTTGAGCCTTTATAACTGAGTTTTTATCTTCTATGTCAAGAAGTGCAACTGGAAGCATATTAAAGTTTGCAGCCATAGGTGTAAGTAGTGTTCCACAGAATCCAGCTGTTAATGCTAAAGCAGAACAAATTACAGGATCACCACCTTGAGCGAATACAAATGGGATACCGATTCCGACAGTTATTACAGAGAATGCAGCAAACCCATTGCCCATAATTGCGGTAAATAATACCATACCTACGCAGTAAGCAATAACTCCAAATAATACATTACCTTCTGGTATAATTCCAGATATAAGGTTTGAAATTATATCACCAACTCCAGCAGCTGTAAAGAGTGCTCCTAAAGCAGCTAGAAGCTGAGGCAATATTGAAAATACACCTACGGATTGGAACATTCTATTACTATCTTCAACAAATTCAATTGGTTTTGCTTTTGTTAATATAAATGTAAGTATTAAAGCAACACTTGAAGATATTCCGATAGCTACAGTTCCAGGAAGTGGAGTAAATGAAGCTATAATCATAGCAACAAAGGCAATAGTAAGTGATGGTATAAATATTTTCAAACCTAATTTTTCAGCTTTTAAGTTAGTAAAAGTACTATCTAATTGCTTTAAAGTTCCTATATTAATTTGTTTGAATGCGGATAATAAAGCTATGATTATAATAAGAGTACCAGTAATTATTGAAGGTATTAATTTACTAAAAATAAAAATTACAGATACTATACCCCAAAATAAAGCAGTACCTATTCGTGTTTTATGGTTTTTGTCTTTTAAAGTAAATACCATAGTAACAGCCATATATAATCCAATCATTATGTAAAATACTTCAAGAAGTATATTTGAAATTGTCGATATATCCATGATCTTTTAATCTCCTTAAATTTATTTGCTTCTAGCAGAATATTTTTTTTGAAGTTTTTTATCAAAAAGGTAGTTTCTTATAGCACATAAAACAAATGCTGTAATAGCAACCGGTATTGATGCTTTAGCAATTTGAAGTGGATCTACATTTATTCCCACACCTTCTAAAGTGCTGACTATTAAAAGAACACCTGAATTGGCTAAAAATACATTTTGACCAAAAAAGTTTCCGATGTTATCAGAAGAAGCTGAGTAGGCTCTGATTTTATCAATATCTTTTTGATCTAGTTCACCATATTCTGCTATTGAAGCTCCTTCTGCCATTGGACTTATTAAAGGTCTTACAAATTGAGGATGGCCTCCAAGTGTAACGCCCATAGCTATTGTTGCTTCTCTTATTAATGTGTATCCGCTTAATAGCTTTCCAGTAGATAAACCTTTTGCTTTTTTTATAAGATTAATTGCTTTAGCTTTTAAGCCATATCTTTCACATAAACCTATTATAGGTAAAGTTAACATAAATAAACACGTAGTTCTATTTGTCACAAATGAATCTCCAAGTGTTGTAAGTATTTCTGTTATGCTCATACCAGAAACAAGCCCGGTAATTACACCAGCACCTACAACAACTGCTATTGTGTCGAATTTAAGTGCAAACCCTACTATAATTATTAAAATTCCTATTAATTGCATTAATATCTATCCTTTCGCTTTTTAATTTTTTATTATTATACTATAAAATGAATAAAAAATCACTGGAAATTTTAATAAATACTTATTTAAAATCTGTAATCAATAATATATCGGTTTTAAAATACGGCATTATATAACAATGGTTGTGATAGTAATAT
>ENA-OXEC01000572-OXEC01000572.1-human-gut-metagenome-genome-assembly--contig:-NODE-572-length-12820-cov-6.33216_pt1 | contig 12820 bp, 6 predicted proteins | sample MGYA00249351_ERZ652235 | MGnify/ENA primary metagenome ERZ652235 (study PRJEB26925, sample SAMN05826906) | human gut metagenome | biome: ENVO:2100002; feature: ENVO:00000062; material: ENVO:00002003...
AAGAAGAAGGGGCTGCCGCACCAATTTTGGCAAGCGGCAGCCCCGTTTTCTATAATCATGTTTCTTTTTTATCCCAGTCTTCTCACAAATTCCTCATACCCAAAGGTTTTCACCACACTGCACTCCCCGCTCTCATCCATTCGCGCGATGGACGGCAGGCACATGCCGTTGAAGGTGTTGTTTTTTACCATGGAGTAGATCGCCATGTCCTCGAAATAGAGTCTGTCACCGATCCGGATCTCGTGGTCGAAGGAATAATCACCGATCACGTCACCCGCAAGGCAGGTCATGGAGGAGAGGCGGTAGGTATACTGCTTTTCGCCTGCTTCTCCGGAGTCTTTTAACGGCGGGCGGTAGGGCATCTCCAGCACATCCGGCATATGGCAGGCGGCGGAAGCGTCCAAGATCAGTGTCCTGATGCCGTTATCCACAATGTCCATGACTTCCGTCACAAGATATCCCGCATTTAACGCCACGGCTTCCCCAGGTTCCACATAGACAGTGATGTCATATGTCTCCTGCATATGGCGGATGCAGCGCTCTAAACGGTCGATGTCGTAATCGTTTCTCGTAATATGGTGTCCGCCGCCCATGTTGAGCCATTTGATATTCGGAAGCTTCAGATACTTTCCGAATTTATCTTCCACAACTTTCAGAGTCGTCTCCAGATCATCTGAGTTCTGCTCGCATAGGGTATGGAAATGGATCCCGTCAAGCTTTTCCACGAGATCTTCCCGGAAATTGGCCAGGGTCACGCCGAGTCTGGATCCCGGCGCACAGGGATCGTAGATCGCGTGGTCGCCCTGAGTGGAGCACTCCGGGTTTACGCGGATGCCGATGCTGACGCCTTTTTCCTTACAGAAGTCCGCGTATTTTTCAAGCTGGGAAAAGGAATTGAATACCAGATGTTCGCAGATATCGGTGAGTTCCCCGATCTCCGATTCCTTGAAGGCCGGAGCGAATACGTGATTTTCTTTTCCCATTTTTTCATATCCAAGCTTTGCCTCGAAAAGACCGCTGGCTGTGGTTCCGTCCAGATACTGCCCGATCAGCGGGTACTCGAAGAAGTTCGAGAACGCCTTCTGGGCAAGGAGGATCTTGCAGCCGGTGTCGTCCTTGACCTTTTTTAAAATTTCCAGATTCTTCCGAAGCTTTCTTTCATCAATTACATAGCATGGAGTTGGTAATTCATTAATTTTCATTTATTCTACAATCTCCGGATCCTCATCCACAACCCACGGAAGTCCCCACTTGTTCAGTGCTTCCATATACGGATCCGGATCGAACTCTTCGACGTTGAATACGCCTGCGCCCTTCCAGGTTCCGTCAACGACCATCATGGAACCGATCATAGCCGGTACGCCTGTCGTGTAGGAGATGGCCTGGGAGCCGACTTCCTTGTAACACTCCTGATGGTCACATACGTTATAAATATAGATCGTCTTCTCTTTTCCGTCCTTCACACCGGTAAAGATACAGCCGATGTTTGTCTTTCCGACGGTTCTCGGACCTAAGGATGCCGGATCCGGAAGAAGAGCCTTTAAGAACTGGATCGGAACGATCTCCTGTCCATTAAAGTTTACCGGGGAAGTGGAAAGCATTCCAACGTTCTCTAAGCATTTCATGTGGGTCAGGTAGCTCTGTCCGAAGGTCATGAAGAAGCGGATGCGCTTTACGCCCGGAATGTTCTTTGCAAGGGATTCGATCTCCTCATGATGTAAAAGGTACATGTCCTTCTCGCCGACCTGCGGGAAGTTGTACTCACGCTTGATCTCCATCGGCTTTGTCTCTACCCAGTGGCCGTTCTCCCAGTAGGAGCCGTTTGCGGATACCTCACGGAGGTTGATCTCCGGGTTGAAGTTTGTAGCGAACGGATAACCATGGTCGCCGCCGTTGCAGTCTAAGATGTCGATGGTATGGATCTCATCGAAATAGTGCTTTAACGCATACGCGGAGAAGACGCTTGTGACGCCCGGGTCAAAACCTGTTCCTAAGAGTGCCATAAGTCCAGCCTCTTTGAATTTCTCCTGATATGCCCACTGCCAGGAATAATCGAAGTATGCGGTGAAGCCCTCTTCCTTGCAGCGTTTCTCATAGATCGCGCGCCATGTCGGATCGTCGGTGTCCTCCGGCTCGTAGTTTGCGGTATCGATATAGTTCACGCCAGCCTTTAAGCATGCATCCATGATCGTCAGGTCCTGATACGGGAGTGCAACGTTTAACACTGCATCCGGCTTGTAGCTTTCCATTAAAGCCACCAGCTCGTCCACGTTGTCAGCATCCACTTTCGCGGTCGTGATCTTCGTCTTTGTAGTTCCCTGAAGTTTCTCCTTTAAGGCATCGCACTTGGATACGGTACGGCTTGCGATCATGATTTCTGTGAATACATCACTGTTCTGACAGCACTTGTGGATCGCTACGGACGCAACACCTCCGCAGCCGATGATCATTAATCTGCTCATGTTTATTTTTCCTCCTCTTTTAAAAGATCCTCAACATACTTCGGCAGCATGAATGCGCCCATGTGAAGATGTGTCGTGTAATACCAGGTTTCGATATTTAATGCATCCCATTCCCGGGGTTTGAAATCCTTGATGGGATGATATTTCTTTGAAGCGAAGCCGAAGAGCCAGTATCCGGACGGACAGGTTGGAATATGCGCCTGATACACACGGCTGATCGGGAAGGAGCGGAATGCCTTGCGGTGCATGCTGCGGCAGGCCAGCTCGTCCTCATCGTAGAATGGGCTTCCGTGCTGGTAGACCATGATTCCATCTTCCTTTAAGGCACTGTAACAGCTACCGTAGAATTCCTTCGTGAACAGTCCCTCAGTATGGCCGAAGGGGTCTGTGGAATCGTTGATGATGAGGTCATATTTTGCCTTCTTGTTTCTTAAAAATCTCAGACCGTCATCATAGTGGACCTCGACACGCGGATCATCTAAGGCACAGGCTACCTCCGGGAAAAACTTTCTTGAAACCTCCACGAACATCTCATCCGTCTCCACGACATCGATATGTTCCACGCAGTCATACTGCAAAAGCTCTTTCGCGACACCGCCGTCGCCGCCGCCGATGATCAGTACGTCCTTCACACACGGATGGACCGCCATCGGCACATGGGTCACCATCTCGTCATAAATAAACTCGTCCTTCTCGGAGAATACGATCTCCCCGTCCAGAGAGATAAATTTTCCAAATTCCTCGGAATCGAACACGTCGATCCGCTGATATTCACTCTCCCCGGAAAACAGCTGCTTTTCGATCTTGATGGACAGCTTGACATTTCCGGTGTGCAGTTCTGAAAACCAGAATTCCATATCTTGTGACTCCTTGTATCGTATTGGCCAAAGCCTATATGTTTGCCAGCACCATCAGATGATCCACCGCCGGATCCTCCGTTCCCTGCATGGAGCATCCCTTTTTCTTCGCATACAGGATATACTGGACCACGTCGTCCGTGATCATCTCCCCCGGTGCCAGAATCGGGATTCCCGGCGGATAACACATAACGAACTCCGCACAGACTCTTCCTGAAGACGCTTCCACCGGAACAGAGACCTTCTCGGAGTAGAACGCTTTCTGCGGGGACATAACAACCTTTGGAGAAATGTACTCGCCAGAGAGCAGTCCGGAGCTGTCTTTTTTGTAGAGACGCTCGATATCATCCAGAGCACCAACAAGGCGCTCGATGTCCTGGATACGATCTCCGATGGAGATGTAAGCCAGAATGTTGCTGATGTCACCGAATTCGATCTGGATATCATACTCGTCGCGCAGAAGATCATAGACCTCGATTCCCGCAAGTCCGATGTCTCTTGTATATACGGAGAGCTTCGTCACATCATAATCGAAAATGCTGTCCCCGTTCACCAGTTCTTTTCCATAAGCATAATAGCCGCCGATGGAGTTGATCTCTCGTCTCGCGTATTCTGCCATCTCAACGACCTTCGCGAAGGATTCCTCACCGCGGAGAGCCAGATTTCGTCTTGAGATATCAAGGCTGGAAAGAAGCAGGTAGGATGCGCTTGTAGTCTGGGTCAGATTGATGATCTGGCGCACATAATCGGTATTCACTCCCTTATTTAAAAGAAGAAGCGAACTCTGGGTCAGGCTTCCGCCGGACTTGTGCATGGATACTGCCGCCATATCAGCTCCCGCTGCCATTGCGGAGATCGGAAGATTCTTTCCGAAATACAGGTGGGTTCCATGAGCCTCGTCCGCGAGAACCTTCATGCCCCTCGCATGGGCAAGCTGTACGATCGTTTTTATATCAGAGCAGATGCCGTAATAGGTCGGGTTGTTGACGAACACCGCAACCGCGTCCGGATTGTCCTCGATGGCCTGTTTTACTTTTTCGACCTGCATTCCCAGCGAAATACCGAGTTTCTGGTTCATCTCCGGATTTACGTAGATCGGGATTCCGCCGCAGAGCACCAGAGCGTTGATGACGCTCTTATGTACGTTTCGCGGCAGGATGATTTTATCTCCGGCTTTTACCACCGAGAGGATCATGCTCTGGACCGCAGATGTCGTTCCGCCTACCATCAGATAGGCGCTGGCCGCTCCGAATGCCTCCGCCGCAAGTTCTTCCGCCTCACGGATCACGGAGACCGGATGACAGAGGTTGTCAAGCGGCTTCATGGAGTTTACGTCCAAAGATACACATTTTTCGCCTAAAAGCTGTACCAGTTCCGGATTTCCGCGTCCTCTCTTATGTCCCGGTACATCAAACGGGACAACTCTCTTCTTTTTAAATTCCTCGAGCGCTTCATAGATCGGGGCTTTCTTTTGTCTCTCTCTGTCCATGGTTTTGTTCCTCACGCATTTTATTGATTGCGCATCATCTGAATAATAAAAAAAGCAGATGACGCCAAAACCATCATCTGCTCAAAACGATTCTATTCCATTGGGGTCTGGGGCGCGTCACTCCGCTCCCGTCTGCCTCTGAGCTTTATCGTTTTTTCTTCCAAGTCTGCAATCGCAAATATATTGTCCCTGCACTTATTGACCGATTCACAAGATGATGTGTTTTTCAAACACTGATTATAAAGTAATCAACTTATAAATTTGAGCTTTTAACTCAATCAATAATGTGGGCTTAACCCCACGCGGCGCTTGACCCGCCTGTCCGATGGGCTTAACTTCCGTAGTCTGTTCTGCGGGAGTGGTCATTACATACATTTGCATGAAAACGATAAATGTCTCTTCACACTATTTCTATCATACATGAAAAAACATAGAACTGTCAAGTAAAAATTTCCATTTGTCCTATGAGAAGATAAAAGCAGGGATCCATCAACCATAAAAGTTGATGGATCCCCATGAAACAGAATCACACGCTATCATTCTGTATGTTTCCGGTCACCATTGCACCGGTCTTTGGATCCAGATAATAGAGATGTCCATCCTGCGGATCTGTAAACCAGCCGGTCTTCATCGCTCCCTGGGTACCGTCAGATACCGGGTTCAGATAATACCAGTTTCCATCCACATCCTTAAACCAGCCGGTCTTCATCGCTCCCCGCGTACCGTCAGATACCGGATTCAGATAATACCAGTTCCCGTCTGTGTCCTTAAACCAGCCGGTCTTCATGGTTCCCTGCGTGCCGTCGGATGCCTGATTCAGATAATACCAGTTTCCATCCGCATCTTTAAACCAGCCGGTATCCATGTACCCGTCCGCACCAAAGTGATACCAGAACATGGTTCCCTCGTACAAAAGCTGTTTCCATACATTGAATACACGACGTCCATCGCTATCATAGTAGCTCCATCTGACTACGCCATTGACTTTCTTTGTTTCCCATGCATTTCTGGTCACATTCCAGTCAGTATCCTCTCTGTCACTGCCGGAACCGGTGTTCCTGTCACCTTTCGGATTATCAGGAGTTGCAGAACCAGGTTTATTGTCTTCCTTCGGATTATCAGGAGTTTCAGGACTGCTGCTTTCCAGAACTGCCTGCGCCGTCACACGATGTCCTTCTGCCTGATCCAGCACATCCAGGAGTGCTTCGTTCACAGTTGTATACAACGTGCCGTTGATCTTCCAGCCCTTGAACACAACTCCATCCTTGCTGACTGTCGGAAGCGCTTCATCCATCTGCTCCAGGCTATAGCTCCGTTCTCCGACTCCATGATCAAATGCAACCGTTCCCTTTCGGCTGTCTGAGAGCAGCTCAAAGGTACTAAAGCCATCCTTGTTTACAAACTCTACCATCACACTTCCCTGCGTTTTCTTTACTGTTACCGGATAATAAGCAATTTTTCCGCTATGTAACAGATGCCGGATAAAGAGATCTTCGGTCGGATAATCTGCCGGGAGCGGCAGGGTGATCGTAACCGGGATTCCGACCTTCTGCGGGATTGCTGTGCCGATCAGAATGGTATTTCTACCGGTTCCTTCCTCCTGCATGGTCTCATTCTTTCCGGCTGTTGTGGCTTTTACATTGTATAATGCAGTGATTTCAAAAGTGATCACATTCACTCCCTGTTTTTCGGTCACACCCTTTACTTCCACCGACATATACGGCTCAACCACCAGTCTTACCTTCTTTCCTGCGGTATTGACTCCTTCCTTCTGAAGTTTTTCCTTCGCTTCCACTCCGGAAATCGTCTGATCTTCTCCTGTTTTTACGATCACATCCCCGTTTTCTGTTTCCCGGATCAGATCTGCTGCCACAGTATCCAGTCCGGTAATCTCCGGGGTCTTCTCTTCCAAGAGGTTAGCAATCTCTTTTACCTCCTCCGGTGCATCTGCCGGAACCGGTGCAATCTTCGGCGCTGCCACCGTAACCTCCGGGGTCTGTGCCTTTCCAATGGTAATCTCTCTTGTTACCGTTGTTCCATTGTAGCCAGTATCCCCGGCAACCTCAGCTGTCACGAGGACCGTTCCGGCTCCGATGATCTTCGCCTCTGTTTTTCCGTTCACTTCGGATAACTCCAGAACTCCATTGTCAGCAGGAACGGAGAATTTCACAGCTCCGGTTCCCTTCTGTCCGGTAAGTTCCAGTTCGAATGGATCATCACCGTAAAGCTTCCCGTCCACTTCTTTGATCTGAATCTGATCCTCATCTGCTTTTTCGACCTCGAAGCTGCAGCTTACCTGTGCAGGATCATTGTAATTTTCCTTCTCTGGGCCATCGGCCGGAAGCACATATTCTGCCGAAATTTCATGCGTACCGGCAGAAGGAACCGAATATTCCATGGACGCGGTTCCATTGGTCAATGGGATCGGCGTCTGATTGAGTTGCTGTCCATTTTCATAAAATATTACCGTTCCGGCCAGCACATCCTGATAAGCTCCCTTCGCTTCCAGAGTCAGAACATAAGTATCTTCCACATTTCCAAGAACTGCCAGGAGTCTCTGCATCAGATCTGTTTTCCTTCCGGCTTTCAGATTCAGGGAAATGGTTCCCTTCTGAACGGTGATCGGTCTGGAATTATTACCTGTCGTGTAATTGGTGCCACTTGCCACACTTATCGTTACCGTTGCCGTACCCGCGCCATGGATCGTTGCCCGGCCATCTGCATCGACCGTCAGTACATTCTCAGAGTCGCTTGTCTTGGTCACCGCTCCGTCTCCAACGGTGGTAACTCCAGTCAATGAAAAATCAGGATCGCCATATGTTTTCGTTCCCGGCCACTCTGCATCATTGATCGTGATCGAAGATGCTGCTTTTTTGATCGTTGCGGTTGCATTGGAAGGAATGTTGACCTGGTAGTTATCCGGATCGGCTGTTGCTCCGCCACCGCTCGCTGCTGCTCCTGTTATCACTGCCTCCGAGGCATCGATCACAACCTCTTTATTGGTTCCGGCATTTTCATTCTTAAAAGCGGCTGTTAAGCCTGTAATCTGCAGTTTTTCATTTCCGGCAGCTGTATTCACACCAGTGTCTATCATGAGTGGTTGCTGTACAGTTGCTGTTGTCGTGCCATCATAGGTCTTATTTTCTACCGCAACTGATGATAATTGCAGTTGGTACTTAGAAATTTCCGGTACCACGGAATCTGTTAATGTCCTATCGTATGAAACACTTGAATCTGTCGGTGTAAATTTCACGGTATAAGCCTTGTTACCTTTTACATTCGGATAAATACCAGATGCTGAACTACTATTTTCCGGTTCCCAGCTCCAGGTTCCGGCTACCAGTTGATTTGCACCATTATACACACCATAACCAGAAGCCGGGGAAACCGGAATCTGAGCAAGTGAAACCCCATAAGTCCCCTTCGCATTCCACTTTTGTGTTCCGTTTCCTACAATTCTCAGTGTATCCTTGGTAGACACATTAAGCGGTTCCGTTCTCTCAGAAGCAAATGCATTCTCTTTCGCCTTTATTCTGCTGGTTACCTGATATCCACGTGCCGGATATAATCCCTGAATTTTCGTGCCGACAATCCATGTAAATGCTCCGTCTGAATCTACATCACGGTATCCATACTCAATGTCATTTTCCGGATTCGTTCTGTTTATGGTAATCGTCGTACCGGTTATATCCACCTCACCCTCAGTTATTGCAGCCGGTGCTGCCGTTCTTTTAGGAATCGTGATACTTTCGGGTTTTCCGGCAAATTTCTTATCCTTGCTGCTTGCAGCATACCGATAATAAACCGTACTCTCATGATCGGAAGAAATGATGTCTGTAATCGAAATTCCTGATCCACTGCCCATTTTTGCAGATGTCCAGTTTGGAGAGGTATTGGTTCCGTTTACAATCACATACTGTAAAGATGAGGAAATTGTGATTTCTTCCTTCCGATAATCAATATTCGGCTTGTTCGATTCTTCCGGAATCGCCTGTGTTTGCAAATCCGCCACCAAAACCGCTTCACTGGCTGACATGGACGAGGATGCTTTCTTGCGAATATAGAATGGTACAGGCCCACCATTTTCACGAATGTTATCCAGCAGGCTTGTCAGACGAACCTTAGCACCCTGTCTTATCGTTGTCCATGACTGTGCATCCTTAGAAGCAGCATACTCCAGATCGCAGGAAGCTTTATTCTCTAAAGTCTCCTGTTCGTAATTGATAGAAACATCCGCAGCATTAGGTGCCTCCTGCTGCACTTTTTCTGTCTGGAAATTTACATAGGTTACATCAAGAGATAATTTACCATCCTTTTTAATCATCAGTCTGACATGATGTTCTGTGTCCGGAGCTAAATCCGTAATAGTATACTCATAGTTTCCGGAAGAACTCTCCGTAAGTAACGTTCCTTTCGAGAACATATCATCTAATGTTAATGTCCGCTCATCCTCGCCGGAGGTTAAGAAAAACTTAACCTCTGCTCCAGGAGTTCCTGTTGCCTTAAGTGTAGCAGTCGCTTTTGTGTCAGAAATCGTCTTAATATCCGTGACAGTTGCGGAAGTGATACTTGCCGCCTTATTATTAGAATATGTCTTAGCAGCTGGATCATAATATACCGTCTTACTGTACTTGCGGAAATGCGGGTAATCCTCCGTTCCGATCACCTGTCCCCACGTACCATCTGATCGATCACCGTTTAATTTATAGGCAATTTCTCCGGATTTCAGTTTTTTCAGTTTTTCTTCGTTATCTAGAGTAGTAATACCCGGAGAACTATAATTACTCTTTGTTGTCTCATAACAGTTCGTAAAAGTAGCCCTATTATCATTCGGGTACTTATTTCCTTCCAGTTTTCCTGATACAGCCAAGCAATTAGTCACCGTTCCGTTTGAACAACTATCTGAAAAATCTGTTCCTACTACAAAACAATTCTGAATGTTGATAGCATAAGCGTTACGACACAACCCGCAAGTCCAATTACCTTCCAACACCAGCCCTATATTTTGTACACTCCCATGTCTAATCCATGCCACCAGTCCCCACTTAAAACTTGTACCGTCATTAGCAGGTCGCAGTCCGGAAATTACATGGTAATTTCCCTCAATAGTCCCCTGAAAGACTTACCATCAGCTATGGCTCCAATGCTTGTCCAGGCATATCCGTCCGGGATCTTAATATCCTTCATCAGCTTCAGATTGCTCGTATTAGGGATTTTACCATCATTAAACTGCTTTGCAAACCAGAAAAGCTGACCGGCATTATAAATCTCATAATATCCCTTCCAATTTTTGGGCTCCTGATATGCACCACATGCTTCACAAAATCCATCTGCATTATAGTGCTCATGACTACAAGAGGTATCACGCTGAAACATCGTAATTTCATTTAGTGTTCCTATCGAAATCGTCTCACCTGATTTTGTGATCGGATTGCCGTCATTTAAGCCCGGTACCGTCACCGAAATCTCTGTTTTATTCTTATTTTCCGGCAGATATACCGTCAGATGTCCCGTGTTCACTTCATCATACGAAATCTGCTTGGAAGGAATGACCATAGCTGCACTTTGACCTTCTTTATTGATCAACGGTTCACCATCCTGCTTGATCGTGATATCGGTTGCCTGTAATACCTGATCGCTCGTGATCGCCGTGGAAACAAATTTTAATCTTGTCTCATAAAGAGGAATTCCGGTCTTCAAAGTGATCGTTGCATTCCCATCATCAACGTCAGCAACGTCAGCTTCCATCTGATAAACATAGTCTCCAACCGTCACCGTTACCGTTACCGGTGTCCCTGGCGTTAATGGCTTCAGATAATTGGATGCCTGAAGTGTGCCTTGATAATCGCTCACCTTCATCGTCCCTGCATTCCAGGTAATCTCTCCCACGCTGATTGTCACCGGATAAGAGCTTTCGGTGAATCGTCCATCCGCAATCGTGCCCTGAATGGTATACTTTTTCAGTCCGGAATTTTCACTTTTCGGGAAATAATCGCCGCCATTTAAGTTGACTACTGCCTGATCACTGATGGAAATGGAGCCCTCCAAGATACCCTCCTGCAGCGCTTGGCCTGGTTTCACTCCGATACCGATCGCATATACTTCATTATTATATGCAATGGCTGAAACCGTTCCGCCATTGATCACAATATCACCATACTTGTATTTACCTTTGTCTATCGGTTTTGCTCCACCGCCGCCAGTGCCGATTCCGGCTCCGGGGTGTCTTCCTGCGTTCGTAACATATCCTCCACAGGCTGTCACATTGCCACCGTTGATCTCAATCTTATCCACGCAGCCGAACGGTCCACCGCCAATTCCTGCTCCACCGTATACATTTTTAATATCCTTGGGGTAGCTTCCATATCCGCCCTTGGCATAAACAGTTCCGCCGTTGATGACAATGGTACCGATGCCGCCCTCTAAACCGCCGCCAATACCTGCTGCCATCCCGCTGCCATAAGCTTCGATATTGCCTCCGTTGATCTCAATCGTCCCCAAGGAACCCTTTCTCATGCTCGACGCACCAATTCCGGCGCCTCCTCCACCGGTTGCTTTTAAGCTTCCCTCTCCGCTGATCGTCAGGGTACAGCCTTCCGGCACATCAATAGCCGCACACATATCACCGCCCTTGAGTGTATTTTTTCCCTTCAGAATCAGATTCAGTTTTGCACCATTTGCCAGTCGGATCGCCGGTATCCAGTTACTTGTTGTCGTAGCGTTATTGTCGATCGGAATCTGGATATCCAGATCCGAAATCGTGATTGTAGCCTCCACACCACTAACCAGAATAACATGGGTCGTACTGCTTCCCGTGATAGTCGCATCCTTATACTGTTCCAATGTGTCGCTGTTGATGACGATACCGCCATTCGCAATATCATAAGTACCTGTTGATGCCAGCAAAGCGATTCCGCCGTCCATGCTGACCTCGATCTCCGGAAGCTCCACGCCCGCTGCCAAAATATACTCTCTCGGAAGAACCGGAAGATAATAATAGAAACCACTTTCATCTTCCCGGTTCTCATCCGGCTCCCAAGTAACGCTGATATCCGTCAGCACCGGGATATCTTCTGAGATTTCCTCATCTTCAAACTCATAATCCTCAAGAAAATCCCCGGCATTGCTGTCGGTCGCGATCAGAAACGTACCCTGCTGGTCTTTCTGCAGGTCTTTCTCCTGAACTTCCTGTTTATCTGCTTTCTCCTCATCATTGCTATCCGGCACGTTTTCTGAATTTTCTGTTTCCGGAGTTTCCTCCTCATTCAGATTTTCTTTCTTTGCATTACTGCCGGTAGCAATTCCAAAGTCTTCTTTCTTATCACGGTCGTCTGTTGCCGCTTTCTCATCTTCCGCGCCCTTATCGCGATCCGCATTATTTTTCTGATGATCCACGTTCTTATATTCCACCACCGAAGCCTCGATCGTCTCCGGAAAATTCAGATAATCCTCAAAGTTTTCTCCGGCATCCGCAGGGATCTGAATATGCGCGACCTCCTCCGGTAATTCCGTAAATCCCGTGATCACTTTCAACTTTTTTGTAGGGACTGCAGCAAACGTTGCAGACGGTATGCATAACTGCATCGCCATCATTGCCGCCAATGCTGCAGATATGATCTGCCGTTTCTTCTTTTTATACCTCATATCCATTTCCTCCTGTTGTCATTATTTTCTATATAGCGTGACGGTTTTGTTCTCTCCGGTAATATTTTTTATTCATACTTTTCCTCCTCACCTGATTCATTACTTCCCCTTCTTCCCTGAAGAAGCCGGAAGACTGCTTCCCCCTTCTGACTATAGCTGCATAGCGCAATTCGCATTTCCATACCTCCGTTTCCTGATGGACTCCATCGCCTCATATAGCTCCTGATCACTACAATCTATGGAGAGGAATGCCGGGATACGAAGCTGATACGCGATCAGGGCGAAGTTTTCATCATCGCTCCACCAGACAAGCGGTACTTCCGGTGCCAGCCGCTTCACCTGTATGGCCGCCTCCAGTCCCTTTGCTC
>ENA-OXEC01000573-OXEC01000573.1-human-gut-metagenome-genome-assembly--contig:-NODE-573-length-12797-cov-47.3317_pt1 | contig 12797 bp, 12 predicted proteins | sample MGYA00249351_ERZ652235 | MGnify/ENA primary metagenome ERZ652235 (study PRJEB26925, sample SAMN05826906) | human gut metagenome | biome: ENVO:2100002; feature: ENVO:00000062; material: ENVO:00002003...
GCGCTATGCTTGGTACTGTAATCGGAGTTATTATTGCTGGAATTTTTGCAGCTGGTTTTGGATATTTAGCCAAAATATCTGGCTATAATGTATCTGAAATCGAAGAACTGGTTTTTGTTGCAAATAACACTAATCTAAAAATTGGAGGCCTTCTATTTGCAGGTATATTAATTGCATCATTAGGTGCAGTAATGGATGTTAGCATGTCTGTAGCCTCTACAATTAATGAAATATATGATAAAAATCCTGATTTATCTAGTAAAGAGCTCTTTAAATCTGGAATAAATGTTGGTAAAGACATGATGGGAACAATGTAAAACACACTTATATTAGCATTTACAGGTGGCTCTATTAATACTCTTATTTTAAATTATTCCTACGATATGCAATATAACCAGATTATTAACATGTATTCAATTGGAATTGAAATAATGCAAGGTATCTCAGGAAGTATTGGTGTTATATTAACAGTCCCTTTAGTATCATTTATAACTTCCTTCTTATTAACTAATAGCAAATTAAAATCTGGTAAAATTTTAAATGTTTAGTCATTTTAAGAACTCTCCTGATAATTAATATAAAGTCAAAATAGTATAATTTTATACAACAAGATATGTAAAAACATGTAATTATAATTCAATATAATTTCCAAAATAAAAAACACATTTTGGAAGACTAATAAAAAAACAGAGGGAGGGATAAAATTGGTAGTTAAAATTATACATATAAAGGATTATATGTTAGTGTTGATTGTTCCTATAAATTTCATATCTTTCACTGATAAAATCAAAATAAAACATTAAATTTGTAACCTAGTCAGCATATCTTTAATCCTATCTGGTGAATCAATTACATGTAGATGTTATGTTTAAACTAAAGCTTATAAAAATGACATTTTAAAAAATAATTGTTGTGCATAGTAAAAGCCATATAAAAAGAAAGGAATTTCTATTTTATATGGCCTTAATTTTTTAAATTTATAAATATATATTGAAAATTGAGCTATACATGAAAAGTATATTATGGTTGTTGCTTTGCTATCTGTAGACTTTTAGACTGTTGATTTAATTTTGCAACATATATACTAAAAAGTAAACTATCATTTATTTGTTAACAATATGAATAACCTTATCAACAACATTTTCTACTGTAAATCCATATTGTTTAAACAATTCATTTGCATTTCCTGATGCTCCAAAGTGATCTAATGAAATGACTTCTCCATCAAGACCTACATATTTATGCCATCCAAATGAGCTTAAAGCTTCAACTGCTACTCTTGCACGAACTTTATTTGGCATAACACTTTCTTTATAAGCTTCATCTTGAGCATCAAATAATTCAAAGGATGGTATACTTATAACTCTTGCATCTATTCCTTTATCTGAGAGTTCATCAGCTGCCTTATAGATTAATTCAACTTCTGATCCTGATGCCATAAGAAGTACATCTGGAACTTCTTTCTTTGAATCTTTTAGAATATATCCACCTTTTAAAGCTTCTTTTCCGCTTTCTTTATATGAAGGTAGATTTTGTCTTGTTAATACTAATGATGTTGGAGTTTCCCCATTAGTTATAGCATAATACCAAGCTGCTGCAGTTTCTTTTGAATCTGCTGGTCTAAATACTGTCATGTTTGGCATACTTCTAAGTGCTGCCAATTGTTCTATAGGCTGATGAGTTGGACCATCTTCTCCAACCCCAATGCTATCATGTGTTAAGACATAAGTTACTGGAAGTTTCATTAATGCTGATAATCTCATAGCACCCTTCATATAATCACTGAATACGAAGAATGTTGCACAGAATACTTTAAGTCCGCCGTGAGCATACATACCATTAGCAATAGCTGCCATAGCATGTTCCCTAACTCCAAAATGAAGATTTCGTCCACTTCTATCTTCTGCAGAAAAATCGCCACCATCATTCATATATGTTTTATTAGATGGTGCTAAATCAGCTGATCCACCCATAAGATTAGGAATTATTTTAGCTAATCTATTAATCATAATTCCTGAAGATTGTCTTGTAGCCATAGGCTTGTCCTCAAAATTCCAGAAATCTTCACTATCAAGAGCTTCCTTATTAATTTCTCCACTCATCCATTTAACATATTCTGCTGCAAGCTCTGGATAATCTCCTGAGTATTGTCTAAATAACTCATCCCAGTTTTCTTCTTTCCATATACCTTCACCAATATACTTATCCATATTCTTGTATACTTCGTCTGGCACATAAAATGAAGGTTCTAATTTCCATCCTAAATTTTCTTTCAATGCTATAACATTTTCTGCTCCTAGTGGCTCACCATGGGCTGAAGCTTTTCCTTGCTTTGCAGGGCATCCAAACCCTATTACGTTTTTAACAATTATAATTGATGGTCTTGCCTTATCTCTCTTAGCTTCATCTATTGCATTAGAAACTGCATCAATATCATTTCCATCTTCAACTTTAAGTACTTGCCATCCATAACCTTCATATCTCTTAGATACATCTTCTCTAAAGGCTATATCTGTGTTTCCTTCAATTGAAATATTATTTGAATCATAAAGCACAATTAACTTTCCAAGTCCAAGTGTTCCTGCTAGTGATGATGCTTCTCCTGAAATACCTTCCATAAGACAGCCATCTCCGCATATTGCATAACTGTAGTGATCTACTATATTATAGCTTGACCTATTAAACTTTTCTGCAAGATAAGCTTCTGCTATAGCCATACCTACTGCATTACAGATGCCTTGTCCAAGTGGTCCTGTTGTAATTTCAACACCTTTAGTGTGACCATACTCTGGATGTCCCGCTGTAAGACTTCCTACTTGTCTGAAATTTTTAATATCATCAATAGTTATTCCATATCCAAATAAGTGCAATAATGAATATTCAAGCATCGAACCATGTCCTGCGGATAATATAAATCTATCTCTATTATCCCATTTAGGATTGTTTCCATTATGGTTCATTTTTGTCCATAATGTAAATGCCATTGTAGCTGCACCAAGTGGCAATCCTGGATGTCCAGATTGTGCCTTTTCAATAGCATCTGCTGAAAGTACTCTTATTGCATTAATACATAGTTTATCTAATTCTTTACTCATGTCTTACCTCACCTCTATATTATTAATTTTATATAAAAAGCCATAGTAATACTATGGCTTAAACCTAATTATTACTATACTCATATTATTTTCCTTTCTAATATAATTATAGCATTATTGTAGAATCATATGTTTTAAAAATTCTTTATTAATCTTATCTGTTCATAATATTTAAATTAAATTATTGTAAAATCATATGCTTTGGAACTCCATCTCTATATTCTATTTGAACTTCACCTTGAATAAGAGGAAGCAAATACTCTATCATTTCATTTTGAACTCCATTACATTCTTTATTAATCCAATTTAGCGGTACACTTTTTTCAACGTTAGCAACTTCAGATACTGGAACACTATCTAATCTAATTTCATAAGGAGTATTGCTTTTACGAATTATAGTAGACATCACACCTGTATTACCATCTACTGCACACTGGCATGCTTTCATACCTAAAAGTTTAGATTCATCAATATCAGTTCTGCTTAAAATATGAGCACTGCATCTTTGCATTAAATTTAGCTCTATTGATCGTACCTTACAGCCTATCTCTTTTCTTACAAAGTTCGCTAATACAGTAGCTGCACCTGATATATATTTATGTCCAAATGAATCTTTCATATCACTTTGAACTTCTTCTGATATATATCTTCCATTTTTGTCCTTGAGTCCTTCACTTATTGCGACTATTACCTTTGATTTGCTTTTTAATTCTTTTTTTACATCTTGAATAAAACCTTCAATACTAAACTCAGTTTCACATAAATATATTAAGTTTGGACCATTTCCACCTGCAAACTTACTTAAAGCTGCTGCTGATGTAAGCCACCCAACATCTCTTCCCATCACTTCCACGATAGTAACTGATTTATTATCATATACATTTACATCTCGCTCTATTTCAGCAAAAGTGGTGGCAATATATTTTGCAGCTGATCCAAAACCCGGACAGTGATCAATTTTTGCTAAATCATTATCTATTGTTTTTGGTGCACCCACAACCTTAATATCATCTATTTTATTTAATTTACAATATTGAGATATTCTATTTACTGTATCCATGGAGTCATTTCCTCCTATATATATAAAATATCCAATATTATATTTTCTAAAAATATCAATAATATTTTTAAGCTTTTCCTCATCCTCTTTTCTATTTCCAAGTTTGTATCTACATGATCCAAGTGCAGAAGATGGTGTGTTACAAAGAATATTCATAGATTCAGTATTTTTAACTTTTTCTTCAATGTCCATAAAGTTCTCTTTAAATACTCCTTCTATTCCATTAATAGCTCCATAGATTGTTCCTATCATATCCTTTTTTGTATATGCATAAGCTATAATCCCAGCTAACGTTGAATTTATTGCAGCTGTTGGGCCTCCAGATTGCGCTACCAAAAGATTCTTCATCCTACATCCATCCTTTCTGCAAATTTTATATATCATTTGCCATTAACTATTTCAACAAGTTCCCTTGCATGATTAGTTAATGTTTCAAAATTACCTTCATTAATCATATTTTTATTTGTTAAATAATTACTGATTCCAGCGCCTACAAATCCTAAATTTAAGAAATCCCTTAAATTTTCTGGAGTAACTCCTGCAGTTGCTATAAACTTAACATTATTAATAGGTCCTAATATATCTTTAATATATTTAAATCCTAATGTAGCGGCTGGAAATAATTTTACAAAGTCTGCCCCAGCATTATGTGCAGATAAAATTTCTGTTGGTGTCATGGCACCTGGAATAGTAACTAAATCTAATTCATTAGCTATTCTTACTATTTCAGTATCTGCATTAGGAGACAAAATATATTCAGCTCCTGCATTTTTTGCTGCAAAAACTTGTGATGGTTTAACTACTGTTCCTGCTCCAACTTTAACTTTGTCATTAAATTTAGAGACTATAGCGCTAATAGCTTCTGATGTCTTTTCAATACATTTTTCGTCATTTTGATCAAATGTAACTTCAACTAATTTAACACCGCCAGCATATAAAGCATCTACTAATTGAAGTAATTTTTCTCCATAAATTCCTCTACAAATTGCTATTATTTTATTTTCTTCAATAAATTTAATTATATCTTTTTTCATTTCATAACCCTCCAAACAATTTAAAATTTATTATAATATCCTATTTAGCAGCCTCTTCTAGCTTAGGTCTCAATAAGCCTAAAATTATTCCAGTAACACAAGAACCAACAATAATTGCAACGATGAACCAAATTTTATGCTCAACAACGGGTAGAACTATAAAACCTCCATGTGGAACATAACATTTTACTTTTCCAATAGCACCAATGATGCAACCTACTGCTGTTCCAATCATTGTTGAAGGAAGAACATGTTTTATATCAGAAACTACGAATGGAATAGCTCCTTCAGTAATTCCAATACAGCCCATAATACCTGCTGCCGCTGCAGTATTTCTATCTCCTTCATTAAATTTATTCTTGAAGAAACGAGTTGCTAAAAAGATTCCTATAGGAGGAACTGCTACTGCAATTCTAAACATACCGTTTGGCTCATATATTCCTTCATTCATTAAAGCTAAAGTAAACATTGATACAGATTTTGTTACAGGGCCACCCATATCAACTTCTCCAAATAATCCAATAAATACTGCAAGTAAAACTGCACTAGCACCATTTAAGCTTCCCATTATACTTGTAATGGCTCCCATAAAGAGAGATATTGGTTTAGCAATTACATAAATATAAAATATACCAAGTACAAATACTGAAACACTGGGAATTATTAAGATTAGCAAAATTGTTTTAATTTGTTTATTAACTTTCCAACCTTTCATCCATTTTACTAGATATCCAGCAGCAACACCTAATACCATTGCACCTAGAAATCCTGATTTTACCTCAACATCGTTTATAGTGACTGAGTTATTTGCTACATAACCTAATATCATACCAGGCGCTAATCCTGGCTTACCAGCAATAGAATATGCAATATAACCTCCCAAAACAGGAATCATCATTGCAAAAGCAGCTTTACCTAGAAGATTAATTTGTTGCATAAAAGGATTTGTTATAGTTACGCCAGTTGGAGTTTTTTCTCCAGTAGCTAAAGATACTGCTAACATAATACCTCCAGCTACAACAACTGGCATCATAAAAGATACACCACTTAGAAATGACTTCTGAATTTCTTTTAGATATTTTTTAACTTCCATTGTTTTCATCTCCTTTTCTACTATTGTTTATCTAAACGTTTTCTACTGTTTGTCTAAAAATTCTCTGCTATTTACATTCAAGCTTTTTACTGTGTGTCTAAAATTTTTTTCTATTTGTCTACAAGCTTAATTGCTTCATCTACAACTCTTTCTGGATGAGAGATAGTTTCATTAACATCTGCATTAAAAATTGTTTTTTCTTCAAAACGTTCCTCACCTTCTATAAGTACTGCAACTGCTAATATTACAACATCTGCTTCATCTACTTCTTCTTGCGATAATTCATTTTCAATTCCTATACTTCCTTGAGTTTCAATTTTTACGTCATAACCTCTTCTTCTACATTCTTTTTCTAATGCCTCCTGAGCCATATAAGTATGTGCGATTCCTGTTGGACATGCCGTAACTCCTACAATTTTCATATTAATTCCTCCTTAAATTTCTTTTTTTATATTTTCTTCTATTTCCATTAATAATTTAAAAATTTCATTGTCATCTTCTACTAATAAATTGTTTCTAAAATCATCATTCATAAGTTTTCTACTAATTTGAGCTAATATCTTTAAATGAAGTGTTTGTTTTTTACTTTCAGGGACTCCTAATAAAAATATTAGTCTAACTGGTCCATTGCCTTCTTCATCCCATAAAATAGGATCTTTACTTCTCATAAATGCAATAAATGCTTCATTAACAGCTTCAGATTTTCCATGTGGAATACTCACTCCATATCCTATTGATGTTGAAAACTCCTTTTCTCTAGTTTCTACTGCCTCAATATATTTGTCTAAATCAGTGATATATCCCAGATCATAAGATTTTTTTCCTAAAAATCTAATAATATCTTCTTTGTTTTTCAATTCTGAATCTAGTACAATTAACTCTTTATTGATCATCTCCAATGCCTCCTAACTGTCTGAATATCTCTTCTTCGTTTTTTCCTATTAATAAATGACTGATTTTTTCCTTGGTCTCCACAATATGATATACCTCTGATAACATATTTTTCACTTTTTTCATATCTTTAATTGAAATACATATTAAAATAATAGTGTTTACATACTTGTTATCCCAGCGAATAAAATTCTTTAAAGTCATAATTCCTAATTTGCTCTCTTTAACAGTTTCAGGGGATGCATGTGGTATTGCTGCACCTGATGCTAAGGATGTGGTTCCAATTTTTTCTCTTTCCAAAATAGATTCCTTAAAACCATCATTTGTCCACTTCTTTTCTTCCATAACTTTTATAAATTCAGATAAGCACTCTTCTTTAGTATGATAGTCACGTTCTGTAAAAATGAGATCCTTATCAATAATCTCTGATATATATTTAAAATTGTACTTTTCTGTTTCAGGCTCTAAAGTATTCTCTCTATAGAATATATCTGCATAAAACTTAGATATATTTTTCAAATCAGAGTTAGTTACTAAAGGTGAAACATATATTACTGGTTTCTTGCTTATATCTAATTGAACTGATGAAATTATAAGATCCACATTATCAATATCATTTTCATAAATTTTACGTATAGGAACAACTTCCACAATATCCTGTGATGGTAAAAATCTTTTTATTTTATTAGCAATTAATTCTGATGAGCCTATGCCTGTAGGACACACAATTAGGATTTTCTTAACCTGTATTTTTCTATCAATTGCTGCTTGGAAGTGTACCATAATAAATCCCACTTCATCTTCTGTAAGAGTTATTCCTAATTCCTTCTCTGCTATAGACATTGCATACCATGTTGAACTAAAAGTTACTGAATATTGGATTTTTATCTCACTTAATAATGGATTTTCTATTCGCATTCCCATCTTCAATCTATATTCCATTGGGATTAAGTGAAACATGATACCATCGAATAATTTTTGATCTTTTGTAAGATCCACATGCATTATAGTACTCATTTCATTTATTATGTCAGCTACGATTTTTTTGTATTTTTTTGTTTTAACTTTATTTTTTAGCTGAGACTTTAAACCATGTGCTATAAGCTGTCTATTTAAATAATCTATATCGCTTTCACTAAAACTAATATTTAACTCTCTAGCAATAACTTCTAATATATTTTTGGCAATTGGATACGTATCTAAAGCTTTTATTTCTTCAAAAACGAAATTTCTCTCAAAATACATATGATTTCCATTTGCAATTCTATATATAAGTACTAGTAAAGTTACAATCAAAGATTTAAAATAATGATCTGATATAGATATATTTAAAGTATCTTCAATTTCATTAACTATTTTAAATGACATTTCTACAATTTTAATTGGGTATACTTTTGGTAATACTTGTGGTGCAACTTTAAAGAAATCCTCCACTGTTAGAACTTTTCTTTCTTCTAAAAGTAAATTTGTAAAGACTTTTAATGAGTGTTGCTTCTGAAATTCTGTTCCAATAATTCTGGTTCCTTTTTTATCTGATTGTATTGAAACAGTTTCCTCATTTAAGTAAGAACTAATCACATCCATATCTTTGATTATAGAGGTTTTACTTACTAAAAAATGCTCTGATAATTTCTGATATGATATGGTTTTCTCCTCAACCAATAGAAGTCTTGCTATTTCTAGCTGTCTTTCTTTCGTTGTAATAGCTTGTTCCTTTTCATTGCTCAAGTTTAAGGATTGTAGTAATTGGATTTTTTCTTCTAGGCTGCCTACTAATTTAATTCCTTGACTTGGTTTTCTATCAATCTTCACATTAAATTGATTAATATAGACATTAATTGTATTAATATCGCTATATAAAGTTCTTGGAGAAACATTTAAAATACTAGAATAGTAATTCATGGATTTATAATCATCTTCATTGAACATAATTTTTATTAAATCTTTATTTCTAGTAGTTAAGTTTACCATAATTTTTTCCTCCTTTATATAGAAAAAGAAAAGCTTTTCTTTATGCTTTTATAATATCATTATTTCTTTTTTTAATATATTACATCTTATTTCTACAACAATCTTGCAATTTATATAATATTTTATATATAATATTTTACATTAATTTATAATATTTTCGATAATTAGTAAGCTATATTTTTTGAATAATATTCATTGACAATAATTCATTCGAGATATATACTAAGCTTAGATAGTAAAATCTTCTATATTTAGAAAGAATTGTTAACATGAGAATATCAAAAGATCCAGAAGTAAGAAAGCGGGAAATGATAGATACAGCTATGAAAGTATTCTCTCAAAAAGGATATGAAGCTACTTCAATGACTGACATCGCCAAAGAAATGAATGTAGTTCCAGGACTATGCTATAGATATTTTAAATCTAAACAAGAGCTATATGATACAGCAGTTTCTATATATGCAAAAGAATGCAGCGCTCCAATTATACAAATTCTAACTAAGAAACATCTTCAGCTAGAAGACTATTTTAAATTAATCAGTGAAAAATTTATTGCCTCAGATGGAAATGAACAATATCATGATTTTTTTCATAAAGAAGGTAATGAAATGCTTCATAAGCAGTTAGAAAATGAAATGCTTAAAATAATGCTGCCTTATGTAGAAAATTTTTTTGAGAATTTAAATAACAAAGGTGTTATTCATATTGATGACATAAAATATACTTCCGCTTTTATCTTATATGGACAAATGCCAATTATAAACGATGATACTCTTTCTTCTGAAGAAAAATCAGAAAAGATGATAAAATTTATAAGAAAATTAATAAGCTAATAACCTCAGTTTTTAAACTGAGGTATTTAAATAAAATACGAGTGAATAATCATCAATGAAAAATATTCAATAAAGGAGTAATAAGTATGGAAAATAATATTAAACAAACTACCAAGCTACACTTTGATGAAATTGCCGAAGATTATAATAATAGTTCCAATGGCAGGTTTGTAAAGTGCATGTATGAAGAAATAATAAACAGAGTTTCAGAAATACAGCCTGAAAATATCTTAGATTTAGGCTGTGGAAATGGCAATGTTTTAGATGCTCTTGCTAAATGTACAGATTCAAAGTTATTTGGATTAGACTTATCTGAAAACATGATTAATGAAGCAAAGAAAAGACTTAATGATGATATTGAATTAAAAATAGGTGATTCTGAAAATTCACCTTATGAAGACAATAAATTTGATGTTGTTATCTGCAATGCTTCTTTTCACCATTATATACATCCTAAAAAAGTATTAAATGAAATTAAGCATGTACTTACCCCTAATGGCATTTTTATATTAGGCGATCCAACAATCCCCTGCAATTTGTTATTAAAAATAATAAATAAATTCTTGCCTATGAGCAATTCTGGAGACTATAAACTCTATAACCAAAAAACAATTTCTTCATTGCTTAGTGAATGTGGATTTACTCCTTCTAATTTTAAAAAATTAAATTATAGATCATTTGTAATTAATGCTAAAGCTATAGATTAAAATTTATATCCTGTTCTTAAAAAATAAAATCTATGGTTCTACACAAATACTGCAAAAATAACTTACAACGAATATAATTTCTAATAAACATAAATAGAATATAGTATACTATCCTTAAGGGCATTATACTATATCTTTTATGAGGTTTATATTATGACTATAAGGCATTTAAAAATATTTATGACAGTTGCTGAATGTGGCAAAATGAGAAAAGCTGCAGAGCTTTTATACATATCTCAGCCATCAGTAAGTCAGGCTATTCGTGAGCTTGAAGAATACTACAATGTTAAGCTTTTTGAACGAATTTCTCAGAAACTCCATATTACAGAAGAAGGTACGTTGTTACTATCCCATGCTCAGCATATTGTTGATTCATTCGAAAATATGGAACTTGCTATGAAAAACATAGGCAAATCAACTAAAATAAGAATTGGCGGAAGTGTATCTGTCGGGACATATTTAATGAATGATATTATTGAACGTCTTGAAAGTAAAGTTCAAAATATAGATACTTTTGTTACTATAAATAATACATTTGAAATTGAAAATATGATATGTAAGAGCGAACTTGATGCGGCCATAGTTGAAGGTATAATTAAAAGTCCAGATATTATAAAAATCCCATTTTGCGAAGATGAATTAGTTATGGTTGTGGGAAAAACTCATCCTTTTTATAATAAGAAAAAGCTAAATCTTTCTGATTTAGAAGGCCAATCTTTACTTTCAAGAGAACCGGGAAGTGCTGATAGAAATCAATTTGAACAATTTTTATATGAGCATAATATTAATGTTATAAAAAAATGGACCTGTACAAATACAGAGGCTATCAAAAACGCTGTTATTAATGGCAAGGGAATTGCAATTTTATCAAGAATGCTTATAAAAGATGAATGTGAAAAAGGACTTCTAAAAATATTAGTCTTTGAAAATATAAGCATAAATCGTCAGATTAAACTTATATATCATAAAAATAAATATATTTCAAAACCAATCGAGGAGCTTATTGACATATGCTCTAACTTTAATATGATTTCTAAATAACAAAAAAGTATCAGATAAATAAATCTTGTAATTACAAAATTCATTTTCTGATACTTTTTATATCTAATATTTAAATGACAATTTCTAATCTTTTATTATGCTATATTTCCTTATAATTTATTATGTTATATTTCTTTATAATATAAGATTTCAACTATAGCGATATATTTCTATTATTTTAAATAAACCTAGAATATAAAATCTTTTATTAAATAAAGCAATGTTCCTACTAATCCACTTCCAAAGATAATTGTAATAGCACTTGCTTTATATTTTCTAAGTATGTATAAACATCCTCCAAATAATATAAACTCTATCCCTCTAAAATCACTGACTGCAAATGAAGAAATATCACTTTGGAATAAGCCAAGCATTAATATTGATGCTCCTGCTGATCCAATAAGAGCAACTATTGCTGGTCTTAGTGCAGCTAATACAGTTTTAATTCCACCAAAGCTTCTATATTTATAATAAAAATGAGCTAAAGTCAAACATATTATAAATGATGGAATAATACATCCAAGTGTACATACAAATGCTCCAAATTGTCCTGCAACCTTTGTTCCAACAAATGTAGATGCATTAATAGAAATAGGACCTGGCGTCATTTCTGCAATTGTTACCAAATCACTAAATTCTGCTATTGTCATAAGTCCATGTATATTAACAATTTGTGCCTGTATAAGTGGAATTGCTGCAATCCCCCCACCAACACTGAAAAGCCCAACTTGTATAAATGCAAAAAATAGCTTTAATAATAACGTCATCTTAGCTATGCCTCCTTCCTGCTCATTGATACAAATACATCAATAATTCCTATACTTAAGCAAATTAATATTATAAGCATTGCACTTACACTAAAGAAGTAAGTACTTATAAAGGCAATAACCATCATAGCAATGTACTGATGTTAGTATAAAGTAGTGGACACATTAAGTCGAACTAAGTAAAATAATATTTAGTTAGAAAGGATGTGTCCATATATGGGAAAGGGCAGAAGATATGATCAAGAATATAAAGATATGATAGTAGACTTATTTAAATCAGGAATTAGCTTAGCAGAGCTAAGTAG
>ENA-OXEC01000576-OXEC01000576.1-human-gut-metagenome-genome-assembly--contig:-NODE-576-length-12777-cov-48.4247_pt1 | contig 12777 bp, 23 predicted proteins | sample MGYA00249351_ERZ652235 | MGnify/ENA primary metagenome ERZ652235 (study PRJEB26925, sample SAMN05826906) | human gut metagenome | biome: ENVO:2100002; feature: ENVO:00000062; material: ENVO:00002003...
ATCTGCGCATGTCTCGTGGGCTCGGAGATGTGTATAAGAGACAGATATAATACTGTACTGAATTGAACCTACTAGAAGTGTATATTTCTTTCATATTAATAATTAATAAAAAATAGTGTGATATATATAATTAAATACATCACACTACATTTCTACAATAATTACTTTATCTATGATTTACTCCCAAAATGTTCTAAAAATCCATTTTCTAATACCAATTCCTGCTGCGCCTCCTACTATTGCTCCTATAAGTAATTCTCCATTTAGAAGACCAAAAATTCCTCCAATAATAGCTCCCCATAAACACCATTTAAAAATCATTATCATACACTCCTTTAAATTTATTTTTAATATATATTTTATTTTTAATTTTTAACTATTTCATTGGTTCAGAATAAAAGTACTCTGTAATTGATTCTGTTTCAGGTATATACCATGAAGTATTAACACCATTAGAATACAATAATCTAGAATCATATTTTTTAGTATCATTATAATAAACTTTAAATAAACTTCCTGATTTTCCATTAGGTTCATCATAAGTTTGATCTGTCATTTCTAATTTATAATTGGCACTTATGCTGTCCATTGCCTTACATCCATTGATAATTCGCTTTATATTGTATGAAAAGTCTATATAATTAGAATCAATTATAGGTACAGGTACTTGTTGTCCCATTAAATTTTGCATACTCTCTATCCTATCAAATGCACCTAATACAGTAATATAATCATCTACTAAGTATCTAGGCTGACCTTCCTTACGTTCATATAATATATTAACCATTTCTCCATCAATATCATTTTCAATAATTATATTAGTTGGATATTCATCGTTACCTTCTAACACTTGAATTATTTTCCCTGTATATAAAATATTTTTTCCTTTAAATGAATCTGGATTCCTCAAAAATTCTTCTGTTTTAGGTTCTGATGATTCTTTATATAGATTATATATTTCTTTAATTAAATCTGATGATTTATCTATCTTTTCATCATTAATTTCTTTACCATCATCCTCTATTTGAAATGTAGTACTATTACTGTTATCTATTTCCTCTTTTGGAATTTCATTTTCTTGAGATTTACTATTGCTCTCTTTATTCCTTATTTCAATTTGCTGATTTGATTTTTCTATTGCTGATTGAGGATTAATTATTGCTATCCAAAAAACTATTTCAATAAATGTTATTGGAACTACCAGTATGGATAAAATAATTCTTCCAGCTTTATTAAATATCTTATTTTTCCACATTAAAAATACTCCTACTGGGCAAATTAATACAAACATTATTAAAGTAAACCATTTTGTTTCATAAAACTTTTTCATATTTATTCTCCTTCCTTATTAAAAATTTAATATGCTTTATTAGATAAATTAATATACTATCCCCTACAACTTTATTACTCTTCTAATTTATCTATATCTTCTCCTTCCCCCAAATTAATTTGCAATAAATTTAAATTCAATTATTATTTTACATTTTAACATGCCTATTAGTCAATATTTTTGACTAATAGGCTATTAATTCTTTTATCTTTTACATCTAAAGTAATAGTTATAGGAGTGATATTATGATTTATAAAAAACTAGGTGAAAGTATAAAACAAGAGAGACAAAAATTAAATTTAACTCAAGAACAGTTATCAGAAAAACTTGATATCTCTATCTCTTATCTAGGCAGAATTGAACGCGGTGAAAGGAATATCCCATTAGATACATTAGTTAGACTTGCTAATATATTAAATGTTTCTATAGATTATTTACTTAAGGATTCTAAACCTAAAAATAATAATAATGTTTTAACTTGTGAAATTAATCAACTTATCTCACAATTATCTAATAGTGAAAAGACTGTTATTTTAAACATGATTAGATTAATGGTTTCTCATTTTGAAAATAAATAAACTATTTATTTTCTTAGATTTTGTACAAAATTAATATCTTCAATAAATCTATTTAATGCTTGTTCAACAATTACATCTAATGATAAGTCAAATCTATCTGCTATATCATTAATTTTGTAAAGTAATTGATTATTCGTATTGATATAAATCTCTAAACTTATTTTTGCTTTTAAATTACTATTATCCTTCATACTAATCCCTCTTCTTTTAAACTTATATAATTATTGTTGCTACCTATTATTATATGGTCTATCATTTCAATTCCCAAAATCTTTCCAGATTCTTTTATTCTTTTAGTAATATTTATATCTTCTTTAGATGGTTCTACATTTCCTGATGGATGATTATGAGCTACTATTATTGATGCAGAATTGCTCATTATTGCTATTTTAAATACTTCTCTAGGATGCACTATTGAACTATTTAATGAGCCTACTGATACTGTACTAATATCAGTAGGCTCATTTTTTGAATTTAAGCAACAAACTATTAATTTTTCTCTATCGCAGTCTTCTAATAAATTTCTCAATAAATCTACTGCTTCATTAGGTGATGATATTTTTCTATTTGCATATAAAATACTATCCTCCCTTACCATTTTTAGTGATACAATATTAATTCTTTTAGCATGATACTTTTTCATAATTTATCAATCCTTTCTTAATTTATGATCCTATTGCAATGGTCTACTTATTATCTAAGTATCCAAATATATAATATATACTCAAATTTTTTACAAATACTTATTATATATAAATTTAAATAACAGCACATTTTAATAAATCAATAAATTCATCTGCTTGCTCTCTTGTTAACATTTTACTTTCTGTTACATTATAACGTTCCATCATTATGTCTTTTGCATAATCTACTGATATTTTGTTTTTATTTATAGTTAGTATAATTTGTGTCTGCTGATCTTTAGTAATTGTCTTCTCCTTCGCTTTATCTTTCTGCTCGATTTTTTTATAATTTTTTGTATACGGCATATTAATTTTAGCTTCTAATGATTCATTATCTGATAATTCTTCAATATCCTGTGTAAATATTCCAGATGATCTAGTTGCTGATAATACTGCATCTACAAAAGCTCTTTTCTTTGCCATTTTTAAAATGGTATTTATTATACTATAGCTGTCTTGTTTAATATATTTTCTTTCCTTACTGTTACAGCTTCCAATACCTTCTGCTTCAATCATTCCAGTTCTTTTATTTATTAGTATGGTTTTTACTTCATAATGAAACAAACCTTTCTCCCAGTCCTCAACTCTATTAAGTATCTCTATCTGTTTTGAAAAACCAAATATATCGCATAATTTTTCTGCTCCTGACTTAAATAAAGCTGGCTTATCACAATTAGGTATAAAGCCGTAGTCTACTTTAGGTATCATCATTTCTTTTACAAAGCCTTGTAACATATTAATTCTTTCTCTTGCTTCATTCATAGTGATTGCAAATTCAGGAACATAGGAAAATTCAACTTTATCTTCTGGTTTTATTACTATTAAATTGCTATCTTCTTTTACGCTTTCTGCTGTAATATTATTTTCATTAATATTAACTTTATTATCAATTTTATCTTCAATCTTCTGTGCTAACTTAGCTTTTAAGTTTGACATATAAATACCTCCTTTAAAAAGAAAAACACTAGATACTCATAATAGTATCTAGTGCATAAATTTATACTTTATTAACTTATTGCTTCTCTTATTAATTCGATTTTTTCTATTGTAAGTCCTGTTATATCTGCTATTGTTTCATTATCTAAGCCCTTTTGTATTGATTTTTTCACAACTTCTATTTTTCCTTTTTCTATTCCTTCTTTTCTACCCTTTTCTAGTCCTTTTTCTATTCCTTCATTAATCAACATTTCGCCTAATTCAGTCATATTAATTTCTTTTACCTAATTACTTATTGATTGTCTAATTATACTTACCTGTGATTCTGTAAGTCCTGTGAGTTTTGCTATTAATACATCTGACATTCCTTCTTTTATTGCTGTTTTTGCAATTTCTATAGCTTTTCTCTCTTCACCTTTTTTGATTCCATCTTCAACTAGCATTTCTCCAAGCTTTGTCATACTTATCTCCTCCTTTACTTTCTCCAAATCTTTTCCTTCCAAAAACTTATCTGCAAATGCATATAGCATTGATTCAACATCATATCTATATTCATTATTTATTTTTTTTACAAGCCTTATAGATTTTATTATCTTATCAAGTTTACTTAGCTTTCCACTCATTATAGGTGTAAATGTTAACGCAATCAAATCTTGCTTTGTTATATCAACATTATCATTTATTTTTTCTTCAACTTCTTTAATTACGATATCGCCATCTCTATCATACATTGATACTGCTTTTACATTATATTGATTTATTCCTGTATCTAACATTACCTTCGCATTTTGAATTCCATTAGAATATACAACATAAGTTACTACATCTTTTCCAGTTTGAAAACTTAGTAATGATTCGTAGGCTCTGAATCTTCTAAGATCTCCTTTCCCTTTATCTGTTGTTTGAAATTCAATATGAATGTATGTATCATCTTCCATTAAAAATGTATAGTCCATAAACATATTTTTAGTTTCTAGTACGACTATTTCTGTTGGTGCTATCTCTTTTACTTTTCCTTGTATTCCAAAAAACTTTAAACCTTCATTAGCAAATACATTCATAGCTTTTTTCATTATCATATCTTCATAATTTACAGTTTTCATAATAGTTATACTCCTAAATATTAGAATATCTTTCTTAATTAAATTATATCATTATATTATTCTTTTATATAGCTAGTTTTGCATAATAGTATTTATCATTATTCTTATCAGTGCATATAAGCTCTGGTGATATATCTAAAATGTCTGCATACTCTGATTCGTTATCTAACAATTCTCTACCTATATCATCTATGCTTTTACCATCTATCAAATAGTCAATTATAGTATCTTTATCAAAAATCCTATCCACTTCATATGAATTACTTAAAATATCATGTATATTATCTTTAACATATTCTCTGATATCTTCTAATCTTGAATAGATTATTATATCTTCATCTGTATAATATCCATTATAATTAACTTCTTCATATATCTTTTTAGCTTTCTCAATATCTATGTATTCATCATTTTTATTCATAAATACATAAATATTTAATACTGTTTCTTCCAAGTCTTCATCAATCTTATTTACAAGTTTTATTACTTCATCAAAATCTGAATATAACTCTTGTTTAAAATACTCATCTGATATTTTATTCATTAACACTTCAATTTTGTTTATTTTATCAGAATCTAATTTATTATATTTTTCAGTTATCTTGCTTAATTCATTTGTAAAAAACTTATTTATTATTTGTGAATTTCCTATCATCTTCCTTACCTCCTAATATTCTTGTGCTAATAACATTGTTGAATGATCTATGTCATCTATAACAAATAACTTTAATTTCTCTTCAAGTTTTACATCACCCATATTATTTATCTCATATAATTTTTGATATTCTGGTACTTCTTGTTTATGCTCTAATAAAATTTTGTCCTGCTTCTTATAAATATTAAATACCTGCAAATAGTCAACTTCAACATCCTTGCTTTTATTGAGTTTATCAATTAATTCCCACATAATAATCTGTAATCGTATATCTACTTCTGAATTTACTCCTCTTGTAACATATCTATTATTATTAAACATTTCTTTTTCTCCTTTCAGACGTAAAAAATCCTAGTACCTTCTATTTGGTACTAGGACTTACTTAATCATAAATCTTCTCATATTAATTTTCTTTAAATATTTTATATATATTTCTGGTTGTTCTTCTTTTAACTTCTTTGTATCAATTCTTTCACTAACACTACTTTTCCATGTTATAGTTGAATTATTAATTGTAGCAACTTCATTATCTTCCATTAAACTCTTTAATTTATTTATACATTCATTTTTCTTTTCTGTATAATAACTTTCTTGTTCTTTATTTCTATTATATTCCTCTATAATTAGTTGTGCTTCATCAGGTAGTATAATTGAATTTCCTTTTTTAGATGAAGCATATAAACTATTTAACATATTTGTACAACTTTCAGAACCATCAACCTCTGGTGGAATATCATTAACTACACAATCCCAAAACTGCTTTTCTATCTGAATTATCATATTAATTAATTCTTCATCTTTATCTACTACTTTATACTTAAATGTATTACCACCGATTAAAACTGCTATGTATGCTCTTTCGTATCCCGTTACTAACATATAGTGTTGTATTTGCAACATATAGACTTCTGGAATTTCATCATCTTTCCATTGATCTGCTTTATAAGCTGATGCTGTTTTTGCTTCAAATATACACTTTTTACCCTCTTGGTCTATAACTATCCCATCTACATTAGCAAGCATAAATTCATACTTGGGATGCTTTAACATCAAGTTTATTGTATCAACTTCAAGTCCACTTCTTTTAATAAACTCTTCTCTTACTATATGCTCTAAAGTAGTTCCCCAATAAGCTGATTCTCCAGCTTCTTCATCTTGCTTATATCCTCTCTTTTCCATCCACAACTCTAATGCTGATTTATATTTATTTAATCCACATATCGTTGCTACATCTGAACCTCCTATTCCTTTTTTTCTCCATTCAAGCCATTCTTCATTTGTCATATCTTTAGTATTAGTTAATATTTCTACCATATATAAAACTCCTTTCAAAATATATTACTTCTTAAATTTCACATATATAATATATATTTGAAAGTATAATATATTCGCCTATATATTCTTATAATTACACTTACACTTAATTAATAATTCTTTTATATTATTTATATCTAAAATTCCTTATTTTTTATTGTTTGATTTTCAAATTATTTAAAATTTTACTTCTAACATTAACATCACTCATTTACAAATTAACTTCGAAAACACTATATTTTGTTTATTTTGATATTAAATAAACATATTATCTATAATACTTTCCTTGTTTAATTTTGGTAATAGTTGCTTTGCTTACATTAAACTTTTTTGCTATTTCTGTTTGATTACATTCAGAGTTGTGTAACATTCTCTTAATCTCATTAACTTTTTCTTCTGATAACTTATGGCATTTAACACCTCTCTTTATAATATAGATATCCTCAAGAATATCATCCTCTAAATTTAGACTCATTTTTCTTAATATCTTTATTTCTTCCTTTTTATATTTCAATTCTTTTGGTATTATATAAAAATTATCATAAAATTTTTTGAAACTTTTATCTGCAATAATATTTTCTAAAAAATATAAATCATTAATATACCAACCATTATTCTCCATTTATTCCCTCCATAATTCAATAATCATTTATTATAATTTAAGTATATTTTATTACTATTATATAGTATATAGCTATATATACATTTTATTATATTTCATAATACAAAGGAAACAATTATTCCAATTATATTTATTTAGTATAAAAATAAACATTTTTATTATAAAATATTTAATCTAAACCATTACTGCTAATCTTCAACAACCTTATCATTATATTTATTAACCAACTTATAAAAAGTATTTCTCTTTAATTTTAATATCTCCATAGCTTCTTTAGCTGTTATTTCTCTACTTTTCCATCTTGAATAAACTTCACTCCAATTTTCAGGATAATCTATAGGTTTTCTTCCTCTAAATTTTCCTTTTCTTTTTGCTATTGCAATTCCTTCTCTTTGTCTTTCTAAAAGATTTGCTCTTTCAAATTCGTTAATAGCTTCAATCATTGTAAGCATTAATTTTCCTGTAGGTGTACTTGTATCTAAACTTTCTTTTATACTTATTAAATTTATCTTCTTCTTTTCAAGTTGCTCCACAATATTCAATAAATCCTTAGTACTCCTTGCTAATCTGCTAAAATCCCAAACATAAATTGTATCTCCTTCTCTTGCAAAATCTAACATAGCTTTCAATTGAGGTCTGTTTGTATTTTTTGCTGATAATTTTTCTTCAAATATTTTATCAATATTATATTTCTTTAATCCTTCAAGTTGTCTTGCTTCATTTTGTTCTATTGTACTTACTCTTATATAAGCAATATTCATATGTTTTTCTCCTTTCAAACGCAAAAAATCCTAGAGCTTTTTTGCCACTCTAGGATAAAATTTTTTATTCATTAATCTATTTCTTGCTTCTGAAATATTTATCGTTTTTGCACCATCTATACGTTCTTGTTCTGCCCGTAATATTTTCTCTCTAAACTGTACTATTTGTTTACATTTTTCAAAAGTATCCATACTCATAAGCACAAAATTCCTTTTTACATTTTTTGTTATCAATTGAACAATAAATTTTAATTATCATTATAATGATATCTACAAGCTAAAATATATACATTATTTTCATCAATTTTATATATAAGCCTATCTTTATCATTAATTCTTCTGCTCCAAAAACCTGATAAATTTCCTGTCAATGGTTCTGGCTTTCCAATCCCTTCATTTCCATTTCTACATATATCATCTATCAATGAATTTATTTTCTTTAATGTCTTCTTATCTTCAGTCTGCCAATAAGTATAGTCCTTCCATCCATTATCTGTAAATATTTTATTCATTAATATCTTCCTCTATAAGTTCATGTGTTGAAAACTTCCCCTTTTCTAATTGCGCTTTTGATTCCATTAACCAATCATAATTAGATTTATTACCTAATACATGTATATTCTCTATGAGATTATTGTACGATTCTTCTGACAGCATAACAATATTTCTATTATTTTTTCTTGTAACAATCATTGTTTCATAATCATCTGTTACTTTATCCATATATGCTTTCATATTATCTCTCAAATTTGTATAGTTTACTGCTAACATAATATCACTCCTTACGTACACTTTTCTGTACTTATATTGTAGTGTACAATAAATTGTACGTCAATACTATTATATGCAAATTCTTTTAATATAGTTCATTAATATCAATTTTTTTCTCCTTTCAATAAAAAAATCTGCTTCGCAGACTGTGTGTTTCTGCTACTTTTTAAAGTTATCCACAGATTTTGCTTGATTATAATTTCCTAAAGAAAAACAAAAACCATAGAGATTTCGAAATCCTATGGTTTTATTACTTATATTGAAATTTAATTATTTACAATTCTTTATCAGTAAATGTTAATGTTACAAATTGAGCTAAATCCATTCCCTTAAATTTAGACGGCTCGAAATAATCTTGCAATGAATAACTTTGTATGCTTGACCCGCTATCATAGGCCATAACCGCAACTGGTATTTCTTTATTTAGCTCAATATTATGGAACTCCATTAAAAATCCTCTAGTAGAGACAATGCCTTCAGGATTAAAAGTTAGTTCTCCTGTCTTATATAAAGCTCTACCATTTGTATTTATATTAATATCAATAGAATAGTTTTCTTTCAATAGCATTGTAAATGTTCCTGCTGATTGCTCATCTACTTCTCTTTCACTTTTTCATTTTAGTCATGCTTATATTTATCTCTTATAAATGGTTTTTGCACTTTACTATCTAATAAATCTTTATAAGTTTCAATTTTCCTAGGAAATAGAACTATGTCAGCTCCTGGCTTTTTTGCTTCACCTATATATTTCAATCCTAATTCTAAATTCATATTAATATTATTTGCTATTGCTTTATGTTGTATTAACCCAACCTTTAAACTTTTCATTTATTTAAATCTCCCTATGTTAATTTATTACCTATTTAGTACTTTTAAATTATTTTATTATATCCCTAAATAAATCAATTATTGTTTGAATAAATCCAAATATTTTATTTCCTAATAATCTGAGCAATCTTGAAAAAATAACTCCAGCTATTATGAATATTAAGATAAATATTATACCATTAGCATCCATATATTATAGACCCCTCTCTTATTTTGAGGAAATTTTATATTCCCAATTTCTAACTTTATTTCGAAATTTACTGCTTTATATAAAATAAAATATTATATATTATAAAAAAGCAATTTAAAAATATTAAGTATGAAATTTTAAAGATATCTAAACTATTGTAATATATAATTATAAATAAAAGCCATAAAAGGAAATATATAAACTTTGAATTAATTAATTTAACAAACTTATCATATTTATTAAGATAACTGCTTAACTCCTGGCTCTTGAAAAATAATATAACTGAAATTGCAAGAGCCATTATTGATATTAAAATAGATTCTTTAATAAATAACACTTTTAACAACATTCCTTCTACTAATGCTCATGTGCGATAAAGTAACACACAAAAATTTGATAGACAGCCATCCAACTATTCCGAGTATTACTCCATTGAGTTATTGAAAAATTTGCAGTATGATACTGTCATGGAGGTGATAGGCTATGAAAATGCGTAAAGAATTTACCTTCCCTTTAGAGCTTGTCCATGACATGATTAAAGGCAAATGGAAACCTATCATTTTGTGGCGGCTGCGGTTAGGAGCAACTTCACTTTCCAAGTTGGAAAAAGACATTGACGGTATTACGCAAAAAATGCTTTTAGAGCAGCTAAAGGAACTGATAGACTATGGATTTGTAGAGAAAAAATCATTCGAGGGTTATCCGCTTCATGTAGAATATTTTTTGACAAAAAAGCAGGGATATGAATTGTTGGAAGCCTTAAAAATTATGCAGCATATTGCCATTGAATATCTCAAAGAACAGGGCATGGAGAATGTGTTAATTGAAAAAGGTGTAGTATCAGAATGATACCAACAAAAAAGTGGGTAATTTACTTTTTACCTCTATGTGGTAGGATTTTCTTGAAAACAAACCACATGGAGGTATTTTTTATGATTGTTACAAGTACAGGAATTGTTAATGGAATGATTCAAGACAAGTTTGGTGGTCGCGGAACGCAACTTAATGAGAATGGTGTACCAACCTATTCTCTCCCTCTAAAAATTGAAAATGTACCAAAATGCACACGTTCATTTGCGCTTGTTTTGGAAGATAAGGACGCATACCCGATTACGGGCGGTTTTGCATGGATTCACTGGTTAGCTGCCAATATTACACGCCATGAATTAAAAGAAAATGAAAGTCAAACCGCAAAAGATTTTGTTCAAGGTTGTAACAGTTGGACAAGCATACAGGGAAATAATCAAAGTAAAGAACTGTCAAGTTTTTATGGAGGAATGACACCGCCAGACCAGGCGCACATTTATGAATTACATATTTTTGCATTGGACAAATTATTAAATCTAGCTCCTGGATTTTATCTCAACGAGTTGTATCGAGAAATGGACGGACACATTCTGGAGACATATACGTTAAAAGGTATATACAACAAGGTATGAAGTTTCATCCTATAATGCTCATGTGCGGTAAAGTAACAACAAACCTGAGATAGACAGCAGCCCTCACTATTCCTAAAATTCAGAGAAAATGAATAGCTTTCTTAAAGTCTGTATGGTAAAATATGATTATGAACAAATCGACAAATCGGAATAAAAAGGATGGTGCTGAAATGACCTATGCTGAGTATCAGGAATACATGAGAAATTTTTTTGAACAGTATTATCAGAAGCTTTCACAGGAAGAAATCGGTGTGACACTTCCTCTTGAGGAAGAGGAAAAAGAAATGTGGAGCGATGATGTGAACCCTAATGATGAATGGAAGAGATGGAAGCTTGTTCCGGCTATGATTTCGGATGGGGAAATCAAGAAATTGGAAAAAGAAATAGGAGTTGAACTGCCTCTTTCTTTGAAAGCATTTCTGACTGTTACCCATCATTGCTTTGATAATCCCATAGGACGTAATTCTGTAGCTGAACATTTTCAAGGCGTGAAAAACGCATGGAATCCTATCCTTGTTAGATGTGGGTATTTGCCTTTCACATGGGATGAAGATGGCTACTTTATCCGTTGTATTCGACTGGAAAAAATGCCAGAAGAAGAGAAATGCGGAATTTACCAGATTGACCACGAAGTATTGTTTGATTTTGACGAAGACATAGTGACACCAGAAGAAATAGACCAGCGCATGGTGTTTATTTCCGAGAATCTGTTTACATATCTTGATGAGATACTTCATGATAGGGATTGTGATTCTCTGCGAAAGGCTTCTCAAAAAAAGGTTCTTAGGGTATTGAAAGAAGAATGTGGGTTACAGAATTATGATGAATTATTGGACAAAATAGATGATGACGAAGAATTTGATAAAATAATAACTGCGCTGAAACCGCTTCAGAAACAGTATTCCATTTCAGATGATGATTTGGAGGAAATGTTGTGGAGCATGGAATATTCTACTGACTGGTGAGAAAGGCTCACATAAATTGTAGTAGATGGATATGCAGAACCGCCTACAAAAGAAGAATTTGAAATCGATAGCTGGATACCTGTTATTGAATCGGTTAAAGATTGGGGAAAATTTGGACTATAGACACAAGTACCGTTTCCAGTTTATCGAACAGATAGCAAATCCAGCCGAGCCAGTCAACGGCAAGTAAACGGCTTTTCAAGCTGCTATTGACAGCCCTGTCCGCCCAATGTCGTCAACTTAAGAAGATATAGAAAATTTAATAAAAAATACTTGACAATATGTAAAAAAATGTAGCCTTGCTATAGATATTAAATTTATAGTGAGGTTTGATTTTATGAAAAATATTAAATTACTATCACAAATTTTAAAACGAACAAATAAATTAATTGTTTCAGATGAATATAAGCAGTCATATAGTTTAGGAAATTCTTTTTCAAGGAAAAGAAAACTATCGTTTTCTAATGTAGTTTATTTAATTTGTTCTGTATTACGAAAGTCTATACCTTTAGAAATAGATAATTTTATTGAAAATCATACATGTTTAAACTTTCCTAATATATCAAAGCAAGCATTTTCTAAAGCAAGACAAAATATTTCAC
>ENA-OXEC01000580-OXEC01000580.1-human-gut-metagenome-genome-assembly--contig:-NODE-580-length-12726-cov-38.8051_pt1 | contig 12726 bp, 7 predicted proteins | sample MGYA00249351_ERZ652235 | MGnify/ENA primary metagenome ERZ652235 (study PRJEB26925, sample SAMN05826906) | human gut metagenome | biome: ENVO:2100002; feature: ENVO:00000062; material: ENVO:00002003...
CAAGTGTTTTTCGTAATTTTTGCAAAAAATAACGGGCATGTATTTCTACATCCCCGCATATTCAGCTATTCAATATTAAATTTTCTTAACTTAATGACATTGGACATAAGTCTCACCTTTTATATCACATCCACAACAGATGCTTGTACATATTAATCTTAATTAATACTATTTAATCCAAGCTCCATCTGCTCCTAAAACATAACCACCTACAGTTGTGTTAGAAAGCATAGCTCCTGAAGCGTTGCAGTAGTACCATTTTCCACCAGTTTGAATCCATCCAGTTTGCATAGCACCTAAGTTTCCAGCTGTGTTCTTTAAGAAGTACCAAGCTCCTCCAGTGTAAACCCATCCAGTTTTCATAGCACCAGTTGAATCTAAGAAGTACCAAGAACCACCGTCTTGAATCCATCCGTTTGCTTGCATAACTCCGTTAGCATCCATGTAGTACCATAATCCTGATGTTGGGCTTTGGAACCAACCGATAGCTTTTGTTCCATCAGCTTTTACATAAGACCATGCTCCAGTTGTTGCATCTTGTACCCAACCAGTAGTTGTTACTACATTATCATCATCATTTTTATCATCACTATCGTTTGATTTTCCAGCTATAACAGAATAAACTTCATCATCTTCATTCCAAGCAATTATATTATCTTTATCATAAACTGATAACTTATCAAAAGATCCATCCACTTTGTATACTTTATCAAAATCATCATCATTGTTATATTTCTTAGCATATCCTTTTTCTAATGTCCAAATATTTCCATCAACGTCAGTTGTAACAGCATCATATGAATCTGTATCTGTATCACTTATATCTGTATAGTAGTAACCATTCTTAGATTTTAATGTTAATGCTTGTACATATAGCGAATCTCCTGATTCTTTATATGCAATAACTTTACCATTATTTACTGAAGTATTTGTATATAATTCTTTTGCTTCTCCCTCATCACTAGTAAGGAAATAAGTATTTACTGTTTTAGCAAATTTTGCTCCATCGATATCATCTGAATCTTGAGCTTTTGATATTTTTTGGATAATTTGAACTTTTCCATTAACTAAATCAGGTGCTATATCGTTATTCTTGCTTCCAAATCTAACTAAAGCAGTTGCATCTGATGTAGTAGTTTCACCAGCATCATTCTTACCATATTGATAAATTTGTAATGAAGCTTTTCTATAGATATAATCTTTATCCATTCCGATTACTTCTGGATCTGTAACTACAGCACTTATTTCAACATCTTTACCATTGATTTTTATAGTTTCTTTATCTTCTGTATTTTTAAGAGTTACACTATCTCCAGTTGTAACGACATTGATTTTTCCTAAATTATAATCAGCATCTATATAGTTACCTTTTACATCAGTATAAACTGTATAGCTACCTTGATTTCCATTAGATTTGCTCTTAGCTGAAATTTTAGCTTCATACCATTCTTCTTGGAAACCATTTGATACTAATTTAGCATCTGGATTTTCACTTTCAGCAGAATCTACATATCTTCCATCATTATCTTTTCTGATTTTCTTTCTCAAGTTAGTTTCAGCATCATCTTTTGAATCATCTCTAACTTCATCATCAGTTACTTTACCAGTTTCTAAATCTAAGTAGTAATCACCATTATCTACTTCAATATATTTTTCACCGTATCTTGCAATTTCATCTCCTGAATCTACATCATCTAAATCAGTGTATTTACCGTTAGATACATAGTAAGCAGCTTCATCTTTATCTTCAACTTCTCCGTCAATATAATACTTTCCATCCTTGTAAGCTATAGCATTATATACTGTACCATCTTGAGTATCTACTTTCTTAACATCTGCAGCCATAGCTGGAACCATAGTTGCTATCGAAGCAGCAGCTACTATTAAACTTGTGATTTTTGTTGATCTTCTAAACATAAGTTTTCTTTCCCTCCTAATTTTTCATAATTCAGATAAATTATAACATGCTTGTCCTTTTATGTAAACATGAAATATTTTTATCTAATATAAATTTAAATAACTTTTATTGAAATCACTATACTATACAAATGTAATTTCATTTTTTGGTACCTTTTATTAAAATATTTCTTAATTTACTCAAATACCTTAATTATCTAAATTACATCATATTATACAATATAAAAATAATATTCTGGTACCTTTTTAGAAATTTTATAAAAAATATTTTTATTTACCTTAAATATTTTTTCATTCCTAATATACCTTTATTAACTAATTACACTATATAATACAAGGTATATTTTATTTTTAGGTCCTTTTTTTAACTATTCTATTATTTGCTCTCAAAAATAATAATTAACTTTAGTACAAACAATATGCCTTTGACAAATAATTGTGGAACAAGTCTATATGAAGAATTCTAGAGTGTCATTTTCGAATGCAAGACACCACCAACATAAAAGCTTTATTTCTTTGTTTCATCTAAATATCAGACTATTGGTATTATTGTTGCTATACATAAATACATTTTTAAATTAAGGAATAGTCATTTATATATGTTAAAGATTTAAAAGATTGATATTTTATCATTTTTAAAAAGGTATGATTTTATAAATGAAGGAAATACCTACTCATATAAATTCCCCGGTATAAACGCTTCGCACCAAATGTAAAATTTGTGCTCTCTACTTACGAATGTGCACTTATAAGAAGAGCAGCTATGCTACAATTAGGATCTTTTCTTATTCTATGCTGGTTAATGTAAATTTTATAATTTATATTGTCTAAATCCATTTAAAATACTTGCATGCATATTCAATTCCTTCTTCTACATCTTTTTTAGTTATAAAAGAAGCTCTATTCTTTATCTCTTTTCTTGCATTTCCCATCGCAATAGAGTTTTTTGCATAATCAAACATCCCTATATCATTTCTTCCATCTCCAAATACAACAATATCATCTAGCTTCAAATTATATTTGTTTCTTATGTATTCTATACCATTTTCCTTAAACTCAAATTCAATTGAGGTACAAAAAATATTATTGTAAATAGTAAAATTTCTAATAGATTCTACCTTTTTAATTTTTCTGTAATTATAAAACATAAGCTTTTGTGTTGGTTTATTTAAAAAACTTTCTTCATCTATATGACTAATGTTTTTATAACTATTAAGTACATTTCCATCTACTGATCCAACTTTAAAAAATCTTGTTTTTTGCAATAACTTCATTAATAAAATGTATGGCTTTAGTTTCAAGCCATTGTATGATGTATAACATTTTTCATTTGAAAGACTAACCATTATTATATTATATTTCTTACATTCATCTAAAATATTCTTCAATTTATATCTATGAAAAAATATCTCTTTTTCTATATTATTATTAATAACAATTGTCCCTCCACCTGAACATACAGCATCAGCTATTTCTAATTCCTTCATTATATTAATAATTTCACTATATCTTCTACCTGTCGCTAAAAATACTTTGTGTCCATTTTCTTTAAGCTTTCTTATAGTATTCTTGGTTGTATCAGATATATGACGCCCATATGGCTTTAGTGTTCCATCAATATCAAAGAAAAAGTATTTCATAGTAACAGCTCCCTTAATTTAACTATCAATTATCAATTTTTAATTATCAATCAATGTAGAAATTCTTTTATAATTTCTTAAAAATTATTTTTAGGGACTGTCACACAAAGAATAAAAACTACAATATATTGTATTCGAACTTTGAATTCTACAACAAAATGTTGTAGCTACATTTCTTAATGCGACAAACTCATCCTTCATTGAAAATTGCTTTCCTGTATTTTTTCGAATTCGTCTAAAGATATAAAATGATCAAAGCGTAAATCCATCTTCTCACCTTACCCTTATTAATTTATATTAAAATTATACCCCACTTTTAGGTACTCTAAAACAAAATACATATAAAAAATAACCATAAGAATTAAATAATACTCAAAATATTATTTAAATTCCTATGGTTAGATAATCGATAATTAATTAAATTTTTATTCAAACAGCTCAATCAACTCTTCTTTAGAAAGTGACCCTAAAATATTATCATGTTTATAATCACTATCAAGAACATCCTTTATAAGTTGTTTTTTCTTTTCTTGAAGGCTTAGTATTTTATCTTCAACTGTTCCTTCTGAAATAAGTTTAAATACCTGAACAACATTTTCCTGCCCAATTCTATGTGCTCTATCTGTTGCCTGATCTTCTACTGCTGGATTCCACCATGGATCAAAATGTATTACTATATCTGCACTTGTTAGATTTAAACCTGTTCCCCCTGCTTTTAATGATATTAAAAATACTTTAGTTTCATCATTATTATTAAACTCTTCTACAAGTTCTAGTCTTTTACCTGCATTTGTACTTCCATCTAAATAGAAATGTTGAATTTTATTTTCTGTAAGACGTTTGGAAATATTTTTTAGTACTGACGTAAACTGTGAAAACAATAATATTTTGTGATTTTCAGAAATATTATCTTTTATCATTGAAACCACTTCTTCAATCTTTCCACTTTTCCCATTATAATCATCCAGCACTATAGAAGGATCTAAACACAATTGTCTAAGCTTTGTTAAATAAGAGAATATTGTTATTTTATCATCACTAAATTCATTATTCTCCATTTTTTCTTTTATATCCTTCACATATGATGCATATACTTTTTTCTGCTCTTTAGTAAGCTCAACATAATAGTTTTTTTCTATTTTTTCTGGCAGCTCTGTTATTACATCCTTTTTTAATCTTCTAAGCATAAACGGTTTTATGTACTTTTGAAGTTCAATTGCTGAATCTTCTTTATTTACAAATCTATTTTTAAAATTACTTACATTATCTAAGTATCCTGGCATGATAAAATCAAAAATGCTCCACAACTCAATTAAATTATTTTCAATTGGAGTTCCTGTGAGTATGAATTTATTTTCAGCTTTAATATTCTTAACGCTTTTTGTGCTTTGAGCTAATGGATTTTTTATATTCTGTCCTTCATCTAATATGCAGTAGTCAAATTTTATTTTTTCATATTTTTCTTCATCATTTTTTAATGTTCCATAAGTAGTTAAAATAACATCATAATTCTCCAAATCATTCAATATTTCCTGTCTTTCATCTTTATCCCCATGAAGGACACATATTTTCATAGTTGGAGCAAACTTATTAAACTCATTTTTCCAATTGTAAATAAGTGAAGTTGGTGCTACTATAAGAGATTTTTTATTCTTCTCTGAAAGTAAAAATGCTATTGTCTGAACTGTTTTTCCAAGCCCCATCTCATCTGCAAGAACTCCACCAAATCCAAGATAACTTAAGTTTTTAAACCATCTGAACCCAGTAACCTGATACTGCCTCAGTTCTGCCTTCAAATCCTTTGGAAGCTCATAATTTACTTTATCAAGATTAATAATTTTTTCTGAAATATCATCAACTATTTCTTTTCCTTTTATAAATGAAAGTTCTTTTTCTTTTAAATAATCACTTACAACTACAGCCTTATTTTTACTTAATTTAATATTTCCATCTTTATTTTTAGAATCAATACTGTCTACAAGTTCAAGAAAATCATTAATTTCTTTTTCTTCTAAATTTATAAAACTGTTATTTTTAAGTTTATAATATTTTCTTTTACTTCTGACAGCTTCTAAAATCTTTTTATATTCTGATGGATTTATATCTTCAATCTGAAAATTAAATTCCAAATAATTATTACCAGTATCATTTATTCCTGCAGTTATCTTAGGACTAATATAAACTTTTCTTTCTTTAAATCTATCAGAGTAATATACTTCTCCAAGTTCTTCAAGCTGCTTATATTTTTCTTTTAAAAATAAATATAACTCTTCGTCATTCCCATTAAATTTAAAAATATCATTATCATAATAAAAATTTAATTCATTTAATATATCTAAAATTTTAATCTCTTTTTGATTGTCACGAATTATTATTTTATCATTCTTATTAGTATTTGCATAAAATTTTAAAGTTTCATTTCCATATTTTAAATTAACATTTAAAATAACTTGGTTTTTCCTTAAATCAAGATAAAATTCTGCTTTTAATTCTTCTTTCACTAAGTTTTCTATGTTCTTATCAATTTTAACTTCTGATATAGCATTTTCAAGTTTTGATATAGCTGTATTAAACATTTCAATTTCATTTTCTTTTTTAAATTCTATTGAATTATATTTAGATATGTATCTTAAAAAAATCTCTAATACTTTCATCTGCCTTTTTGATGGAAGATATATACATCCATTATATATAAATACATCATTCTTAGGTGTTAATACTGCAATATATTTATCCACCATATCTAAGAGATACTTATCTTTATTCTGCTTTAATTGAAAATTTAACGGAATATCCTCTTCAATAACTTTAAATTTTTCATCATTTAATGTTATTTCCCTGCCTTTAAGCATTAATAGAAACCTTCTCAAAAAAATACTAGAAACAAAAATAAGTTTTCCTTTGACAAAATTTTTCTTATAGCTTTCAGAATACATCTGATTAATTAAACATTCTTCCATATAATCACATAATGCTTCATCATCAGCAGCAAAAGTATGTCTATTTGAAGAATATGTGAATTCTTTTCCAAAATTCAACTCTTTATTAGTGCTTCTAGCATTTATAAAATCCGATATACTTTTTAACACATACATTTTTTTATTCCCAATTTTAAAGCTGACTTCAAAAAAATCGTCCTGATCATATTTAGTTAAAAAAACTTCAAGCTTTACCTTTTCCTTTGGTGCGTCAAGTTCTTTAAGTTCTGTAATAATATTTTTACCCATATTTTCATATGCTTCTTTTTCTTCTTTCTGCTTTCTTCTCATCTCAGAAATATATAGCTTTATGATAGCAGCTGCATGCTCACAAGTCTGTTCTTTTATTGATTTCTTAAAAAAACTATATGGCTGACATTTACAATCCACTTGTTTTATTTTACTTGTTCTTGCATCAACAAATATATTTGTGTAAGTTGGATATCCATATTCTGATATAACTCTTCCTTCTATTCTAATAAGTTTTGCCTGCTCATTGAAACTTAAATCAGAAATTACTGCTCTCTTATTTTTAATAAATTTTTCTGCCTGTTGTGCTTTAGCTCCTTTTATTTTGCTATTAAGATCCTCTTCTAAATTATCTATATTAAAAGCCACTTTTCCCTCCGTACTTATATCATTTATTATTTCTTCTTTAATTAAAATTGTATTGAGGCATTTTCTAAAACAGCTCCTCAAGATTTACTGAAAAGTATTCCAAAACTTTTGACTTAATTTTACCGCTTAATGTTTTTATATCAAACTGCTCATACATTCCTTCATTATTTAATGTATATACTATGATAGAATTAAGCATTGGATTTACTATCCAATACTCCTCTACCCCATACTTCATATATAAATTAAATTTAGTTATTAAATCATGTGACTGATTTGATGGGCTTAATATCTCCACAATTAATTTAGGAACTCCAACATATTTATTTTCTTCAAATCCGCTTTTATCACATATTACACTTAAATCTGGAATTACTATTTTATTTCCTTCTATATTCTCCTTTTTCAATTGTATATCATATGGTGCATCAAATACCTCACACTCTTTGCCATCTAAATATATTCCTATCTTTATTTGAAGCCTGCTTGATATTCTTTGATGCTTTGTTGATGGCGAAGGTGACATATATACTATTCCATCAATATATTCAATTATATTCTTGTTTTCTTTTCTCATATTTTCATACTGTTCTAATGAAATAAATATATTTTTTACTACTGCCACATTAATTCCACCTTTCAATTATTTTATATCAATATTATATCCTATTTATATATCATCTTAAACAAAATGATTATTTATATTTATCATAAAAATAAGGACTTATAATATGTTAAGTTATATTTATATGTATGAACTCTGATACCTATATAATTATGTTGTAAATAAATGTTGTTGAATAAATTAATCCATAATGATAATCCATAAGAATATTTATTAATATAGACAATAATCTTTGATTGATATATTTAATAACAACATTTTATTAAAACATTTATCTATAGGTTATAAGAATACATAATAATCATTTTATTATTAATTGTTATTAAGTTTTACAATTAAATGTGATAAGAATATGAAAAAATAAATAAGATTAAGTATAAAAACTTCTATATTGTATAAAATAATTTTGAGTATTTACTATTACCATTATTAAAAGCACAATGAAAGGATGATATCTTAATGGTTGAATTTAATACAAGTAAAACAAAAGAAAATTTGATGAGAGCTTTTGCTGGAGAAAGCCAAGCTAGAAATAGATATACATTTGCGGCCTCAGCTGCCAAAAAAGAAGGTTATTCAATACTAGAAGATTTATTTAACTATACTGCTAATCAAGAAAAATCGCATGCTAAACAGTTTATGGGAAAACTAAAAGAATTCTCTGGTGAAGATATAGTTATAAATGCAGGCTATCCAGTTGAAGTTGAAACAAATACACTAAAATTAATAAGATTGGCCGAAAAGCATGAAAATGATGAATTCAGTGCTATTTATGATGAATTTGCAAAAATAGCAAGAGAAGAAGGCTTTAATGATGTTGCTATATTATTTGAGAATATAGGCTCTATTGAAAAAGTACATTCTGATAGATTTAAAAAATATGCTGATAGATTAGAAAATGGTACATTGTTTAAAGATAATACTCAAACTTTGTGGATGTGTACAAATTGTGGATTCATTTATGAAGGTACTGAAGCCCTTAAAGCTTGCCCTGTATGTGCACATCCACAAGGATACTTTATAAAATTTGAAGAATCACCATTTGAATAAACCTAAATTTATAATTCCATCTTGGTAATTAAATTTCTTTAATTTACTCGCTTTTTCTTAGAATATCGTATGCATCTAAATTAAAGTTAATTATTTCTTAAATTTAAGAGCAGATAGGCCCCTATGTCCTACCTGCTCTTACTTATTTGTATAATTAATAAATCTAATAATAAATTATTCTATTTAAAACTTTATAATCCATTATTTTTTATTACATTTTGATACCAATAAAAGCTATCTTTTTTAATTCTTTTTAAATCTAATAATTCATCATCTGTCCTATTTGTATAAACTAATCCATAACGCTTTCTAAAGCCTTGTGCTGAACTTAATAGATCCATAAATGACCAAGGACAATATCCAATCATCTCAACTCCATCTTCTATTGCTAAAGCACATGCTTCAATATGGCTTCTTAAATAATCAATACGATATTCATCATGAACCTTACCATCTTCAGTTAAAATATCTGGTGTTCCAAGTCCATTTTCAGTAATTATAAGTGGAAGATGATATCTCTGCCAATATTCATTAAGTGCAACTCTAAGCCCAGATGGATCTATTGCTGCTCCATATTCTGTTGCTTTTAAATTAGGATTCATTGACATCTTAAATAATCCATACATATTAAAATCAACAGTACCTTCTCTACTTCCAAAAGGATGCTCATCATTCGCCTTAAGTGCTTCTGCACAATTAGTTCTATAATAATTTACTGCAATAAAGTCCATTTTAGCTTTCTTTAATATTGACTTATCGCCTTCTTCCATTACTGGCATTATGTTTCTTTCTTTTAAATAGTTCATATAATATCCTGGATATTCTCCATATTGATGCATATCAAGCATATAGTAAACTTTAAAATTATCATTCATGCGTGCTGCATAAACATCTTCTGGCTTGCAAGTTAATGGATATGTTACTGAAGACGATACAGCAGTACCTATTTTGCTATCTGGTATCATTTCATGACATGCATTAACAGCAAGTGCATGTGCAAGGCACATATTGTAATCCATTTGTGCTCTCATTTTATCTATCTTATATTCATCATTCTCATCATAAATATTAATTCTTTCATTAACTCTTACAATTAAGTTTTGCTCATTATGCGGCTGCCAGTACTTTACTCTGTCTCCAAACTCCTTAAAACAGATTTTTGCAAATCTTTCAAAGGCATATACTGTTTCCCTGCCTTCCCATCCATTATATTTTTCAACTAATGCAAATGGCAAATCAAAATGATACAAGGTAACAAATGGCTCGATATTATTTTCAATTAATTTATTTATTACTTTATTATAGAAGCTTATTCCTTCTAAATTTATTTCACCTTCACCATCAGGAATTATACGTGTCCATGCTATTGAAAATCTATAAGTTTTCATTCCAAGTTCTTTCATCAAATCAATATCTTCTTCGTAGTGATGATAAAAATCAGCTGCTACCTTTGTATCTGCTTGAATATGTGATTTTTTAAATGAATTAAAATCAGCAACGCTTAATCCCTTATTATCTTCATCATAAGCACCTTCAATTTGAAATGCAGAGGAAGAAGCTCCCCATAAAAAGTCATCTGGAAATACTTTTTTCATATATATTCTCCTATCTTTTATCTGTCAGTAATTTTATACATATATATGTTGCAATAATAAAATTTCATTTAAGATGTCTACAAGCTAAGTAAACACTAGCATACAAAACGTTGAAAAGTAATTGCAACATATATATAATTGAAAATTAGCTCAATATTGAAAACTGTTCTTGACAAAATCATGTTCATATATTTAGAACTTAGTATAATCTATATTTATGGGATTCGAAAATGTCAAGTGCACATTTTGATTATGAGCCTGAAACTTTATATATTAATATCTTAATTATATTCTCTTTTCAATACCTTAATTATATTCTCTTTATAATATAAAATGTTTTATTCACAAATTAAATAAATTATATTTAGTTAGTTTATTGTATCTTTAGTTAAACTATTAACCTACAACCTTTTAAAAAATTATATACTACTCAATTATATCTTCAAATCCAGTAATATAAGTCAAAATTGCTGATCCAAAAAATGCAATAGCGCATCCTCCCAAGTAACTTAAAAAGGCAGTCATACCTGCTTCTGCATAAACAGGTATTGTTAAAATCCCTTGGTTAGCAAAAGCATTACCATAAGCTCCACCAAATCCCATTATTCCTCCACCTATTGCTCCACATATTACAGCACATATCATTGGCTTCTTCAATCTAAGATTTGTACCATAAATAGCCGGCTCAGTTATACCAAATAATGCAGTAATAGATGCAGACATAGCTATTGTCTTAAGTGATTTATTTTTTGTTTTAAAGAATACTCCAAGTGCTGATCCTGCTTGAGAGAAGTTAGCCGCACCAGCAAAAGCTAATAAATTTTGTCTTCCTGTTTGTGCTACATCATTAATGCCAATAGGCAATAATGCCCTATGAGCTCCAAATATAACTAATACACACCAAAGTCCTCCAATAAATGCTCCACATAATGTCGGACTAAATCCATAAATAGATTTATATAGCCAGCTTATTGTGTCTCCTAAATATATTCCTATTGGTCCAAATATAAATAATGTTGCTGGAAGCATTATTAATAAACTTAATGTTGGTACTACAATTATCTTTATTACTTCCGGAATATATTTTATTAAGAATCTTTCTACATATGATAATACCCAAACTGCAATAATAATTGGAATTACAGATGAAGTATATGTAGCTTTTGTCACATTAATTCCTAAGAAACTTACAAGCTCTTCACCTGTCATAAGTGCAGTAAATGCTGGATAGCATAAAGTTCCTCCAATTATCATAGCTATTATTTCATTTGTCTTAAATACTTTTGCAGCTGTATATCCCAAAATAATAGGCATAAAGTAAAATACTGCATCTGAAAGTGCATTTAATATAATGTAGCTTTGAGTTTCTTTTATATTAATCCCATGTTTATTCATATAATACATTGCAAGAACTGATAAAATACCTTTTATCATACCAGAACCTGCTATTGCTGGAATAACTGGTGTAAAAATACCTGCTATTGTTGATAATATCTTATTTCCTAAGTTTGTATTATCTTTCTTATTAGAGCTTCTATTTAATTCATTACTTCCTTCTTGTGGTGCAAGCTTTATTATTTCTTCATAAACTTTAGTAACCTTATTTCCAATAACAACTTGAATCTGCCCCATACTTTCAACTACAGTTATTACGCTTTCAATTTTTGATAATTTATCTTTATTTACTTTTGAAGAATCAATTACTTTGATTCTTAATCTTGTCATACAATGTGTTAATTCATTAATATTCTCTTTTCCGCCAAGGTTTTTAAGAATATCTTCTGCTATTCTCTTATAATCCATAGCTTTCTCCTTTCTTGATTAATTAATCATATATTATTAATTAATAATTGTTATCTATTAAATTATTTTACTAAATAAAAAAAATTAAATCAACTAGATCCAATAAATCTACTAAATCTAATTACACAATTATATAATTAATCCAAAAAGATATAACTATAATAAAATGGTTGGCAAGTCCGATTTAATTGCATTATTACATAATTAAACTTGGTTAAATAAATGTTTTTGTCATTATATAGTTATGTTTTAAATAAATGTTGTTATATTTATTCAGTCATAATATCCATGTTGATGTCACACAAATTAGAATTTGAACACTAGTAACTGTGAAATATTAACTAACTACAAATTATTATCCACAAAAACCTCATATTTAATAACAACATTTTATTAAAACATTTACATATGTATAAAAAACAAATTAGATGTCTATGATTTTAGATAAAACAAAGAAATTCAATATATGAATACCCGACTCATATTCATTCGCTGGGTAA
>ENA-OXEC01000585-OXEC01000585.1-human-gut-metagenome-genome-assembly--contig:-NODE-585-length-12660-cov-5.03046_pt1 | contig 12660 bp, 13 predicted proteins | sample MGYA00249351_ERZ652235 | MGnify/ENA primary metagenome ERZ652235 (study PRJEB26925, sample SAMN05826906) | human gut metagenome | biome: ENVO:2100002; feature: ENVO:00000062; material: ENVO:00002003...
GGAGATGTGTATAAGAGACAGAGGGAAATCAGTGGATCCGTTTAAATAAGCAGGTGGAGCTTCTCGACACTCCGGGTATCTTATGGCCGAAATTTGAGGACCAGAAAGTTGGTCTTTTACTGGCGTTTTTAGGCTCCATCAACGATGAGATCCTGGAGAAAGATGAACTGGCTTCCGAACTTGCGGGATATCTTAAGGAGATCACTCCTGGTCTCTTAAAAGAGCGTTACGGGATCGAGGAGGAAGGAAAGAAGCCGTATGAGCTCCTCGATGAGATTGCAACGGCGCGTGCATGCCTGACAAAGGGAGGCGTGAATGATCTGACAAAGGCGGCGAGACTTCTTCTTGATGAATTCCGCGGCGGAAAGCTCGGAAGGATCACGCTGGAGATGCCGGCGGAATAAAGTGTGGAACATGAATATGCAGGGATAAGGAGTAAAGAAATATGGCAAGACGTGTGCTGACCGGAGAAAAACTGGAAAAGGAGCTGGAACGCCTCTCCCTCATGCGGGAGTTCGAGAGACAGTATGAGGACTGTGCGTTTATCTGCGGGATCGATGAGGCGGGCCGCGGACCTCTTGCAGGGCCGGTTGCGGCCGGTGCGGCGATCCTGCCGAAGGACTGCCAGATCCTTTATTTAAACGACTCGAAAAAGCTCTCTGAGAGCCGGAGAGAGGAACTGTTCCTGGAGATCAAGGAGAAAGCGATCGCCTGGTCGGTGGGGATCGTGGGTCCTGAGCGGATCGATGAGATCAACATCCTGCAGGCGACTTATGAGGCGATGCGCCAGGCGATCGCGAAACTTGACCCGGCGCCCCAGATCCTTTTAAACGATGCGGTGACGATCCCGCAGGTTGCGATCCCGCAGGTGCCGATCATCAAGGGCGATGCGAAGAGCGTTTCCATCGCGGCGGCAAGCATCCTCGCAAAGGTCACCAGGGACCACATGATGGAAGAGTATGATAAGGAATACCCGGAGTATGGGTTCGCAAAGCATAAGGGATACGGAACTGCCGCACATATCGCGGCGCTGAAAGAGTTCGGACCGACCCCGATCCACAGACGGACATTTATTACGAAGTTTGTGTGATAAGCAGCCATTTTTCGAAGAAAAATGAGCGGATTATGAATGCTTTTGAGCATTGCGGGAGCACGAAGTGCGGAGCAATGCGGTATCAGAGAAACAAAGCTGAGCGAGTCATCGATGGGGGATTTTTGTGACAAGAAATAATCGGGCAGTGGGCAGCATCTATGAGGAAAAGATCGCTGCCTTTTTAAAACAGAACGGATTTGTGATCCTGGAGCGGAATTACCGCTGTAAACAGGGCGAGATCGATATTATTGCGAAAGATGGAAGCTATTTCGTGTTTATCGAGGTGAAATACCGTGCCAGTGGTTCAGCTGGGTTTTCGCTGGAAGCGATCGACCACAGAAAGGCTCTTCGGATCCGGAATGCGGCAGTCTATTATCTGTATTCCCACCAGCTTCCGGAGGAGACACCGTGCCGGTTTGATGCGGCGGGGATCGATGGGGATGAGATCACATATATCAGGGATGCATTTTAAGGTTCAGGCCGAATGTATGTGGGACTCGCAAAAATCCATTATGCTTTTGATCGTGTATCCGGAACAAGCATGCGTACTTTCCGCATGGCTGAGAACGGCGCATATCGTTGAATGAAAAAATTCTGCATGAGATATCTCGGAAAGGGGAAAATTATGGATCAGTGGATCAGAAAAACAGATGCGGCGGATCATATGAAGGAAGTGACAAATAACGGTGTCACCTACCTGACATTCCCGGCACTTGATGCAACCGGGATCGTCACTCACGCGTTTTCCACGCGGATGGGAGGTGTCAGCGAAGGCTGGTATTCGACCATGAATTTCTCTTTCACACGCGGTGACAACCGGGAACATGTGCTGGAAAATTACAGCAGGATGGCGGCGGCGCTCGGCGTAAAGCGGGAAAAGATGGTCTTAACCTGGCAGACGCACACGACAAATATCCGCGTTGTATCGGAAGATGATCTTGGAAAGGGAGTTGTGAAGGAACGGGATTACCGGGATATTGACGGTCTCCTGACCAATATGCCGGGTGTGACGCTCGTGACGTTTTTTGCAGACTGTGTGCCGTTATACTTTGTGGATCCGAAGCATCGTGCGATCGGACTCGCCCATTCGGGCTGGAGAGGAACCGTGAACCGTATGGGAGAAAAGATGGTGGCGGCCATGAAGCGGGAATACGGAAGCCAGCCGGAGGACCTTGTCTGCTGTGTGGGACCGAGTATCTGCAGTGACTGCTACGAGGTTGGAGAGGATGTTGCGGACAAGTTTTATGACGCGTTTTCTAAGGAAGACTGCAGGGCGATCGTTCTGCCGTCGAAGACGGGCATGATCGGAAAGAGGCAGCTGGATCTCTGGGAGGCGAACCGACGGATCCTTCTGGAGGCCGGAGTCCCGGAAAAAAATATTTCCGTCACTGATATCTGCACGAGATGCAATCCGGATAAGTTGTTTTCCCACCGGGCGATGGGAGAGAAGCGAGGGAATCTCTGCGCGTTTCTTGCGCTTAAGGAGAATTAGGCGTGTGAGAATGCGGGGGTTCGCAAAAAATGACATTTGACGAAAAACCTTCCAGTGTATTATTTTTCAGGACGATCATACTAGGAACGTACCATCAAACATGCCCGATGCGAGAGCAGGAAAGGCATTACACTAAAAGGAGGCGTATCTTATGTCTAACACAAGCAGTTCTTCTTCTAACCGTGTAGTAGTTCCGGAAGCAAAGGAAGCGATGGACAAATTCAAAATGGAGATCGCGGATGAGCTCGGAGTGCCGCTTACAAACGGCTACAACGGCAATCTGACTTCTTACCAGAACGGCAGCGTCGGCGGCTATATGGTTAAGAAGATGATCGAGGAGCAGGAGAAGAAGATGGCGGGCAAATAAGGGTTAGAGCCTGAGCATCTGAGGGAGAGGCCTTCGCGATGGGATGGGATTTCAGAGATTCTATCTGATCGCGGGGGCTTTTTTCTGTGTAAAATTGGTTGGCGAGGGGTACGCGGTGAGCTTCCGCCTGGGAGCGCCCGGGGATGCGGGGATGGTTCCTCTAAGCTTGCGGGAGATTGCTAAAGGCGGAAAAAAGATGATACAACTCGCTGCGCTCAAACAAGTATCATCTTTTTTCCAACGCAGTCACCCCGAGCTAAGAGGAAGCCAGATCCCCGGATCAAGGCGCTCCCAGGCGGAAGCTCACCGCTGTGGGATGGCGGATCGGAGTGAGGTGTGGCAGCGGGGAGGAGTTTATCGTTGGTTTATGCAATGTCTGAAAAAGGCTCAGAAAACACTTGTATAATAGAAAAAATACGATTATAATGGGGCGGAGAATAAAAATTGCAGTGGTATTTTATGAGTTAGAGGTTGAGATATGAGAGTAATCGCAGGCAGTGCGAGACGGCTGCTTTTAAAGACGGTCGAGGGAATGGAGACGAGACCGACTACGGACAGGATCAAGGAGACTCTGTTTAATATGCTTCAGAATGATCTTTACGGGGCGAGATTTCTGGATCTTTTTGCGGGAAGCGGGGCGATCGGGATCGAGGCGCTGAGCCGTGGGGCGAAGGAAGCGGTCTTTGTGGACAAGGGAGACGGACAGATTTCCTGTATCCGGGATAATCTGAAGACGACCCATCTGGAAGAGAGGGCTCGTGTGATGTCCGCGGATGTGACAGAGGCGATCCGGAAGCTTGACCGGGAAGGAAAGGCGTTTGATTTTATCTTTATGGATCCGCCGTACCGGATGGATCTTCCGAAGAAGGTGCTGGAAGCGCTGAGGGACACTTCTCTTGCGGATGAGGAGACGCTGATCATCGTCGAGGAAGCTCTCGATACTGATTTTTCCTGGGCCGGAGCGCTCGGGTATGAGATTGAGAAGAGTAAGGAATATAAGACGAATAAGCATGTATTCCTGAGAAAAAATTAAGAATCATCTGTTCAGGGGACTGAAAAAGGGAAGACAGATCCGGCGGTCAGAGACTGAAGGCTGAAGCCGGGTCAAAATACAAAAACGGAACGATATAAAACGAGGAGAAAAACCGCGGGTTTTCGCGGTGTGAGACAGAAATTATGAAAAAAGCAATTTATCCGGGAAGTTTTGACCCGGTTACACTGGGACATATCGACGTGATCAGACGTGCGTCAAAGCTGTTTGATCATCTGATCATCGGCGTTCTTAATAATCGTGCGAAAACGCCATTGTTTTCCGTGGAAGAACGTGTTAAGATGTTAAAAGAGGTCACAAAAGACATTCCGAACGTGGAGGTAAAAAGTTTTGCGGGTCTTACCGTTGACTTCGCGAAAGAATGCGGCGCGAACGCCGTTGTCCGCGGACTCCGCGCGATCACTGACTTTGAATATGAGCTCCAGATCGCCCAGTTAAACCGCGTGATGGATACGAGTATCGATACAGTATTCCTGACGACAAGTCTCGAGTACGCGTATTTAAGTTCCAGTACCGTGAAAGAGGTAGCGGCTTACGGCGGCGATATTTCAAATTTTGTAACGCCTTATGTGGCGGATGAAGTACATAAGAGACTGCGTGAGAGACAGGGCAGTCAGGCGTAAGGGAAAGGAAAAGGAAACAACATGAGTAGAATTGAACAGTTAATCAATGAAATTGAGGAATACATCGACAGCTGTAAATTTCAGCCGTTATCTACATCAAAGATCATCGTAAATAAAGAGGAACTGGACGAGCTTTTAGTCGAGCTCCGTTTAAGAATCCCGGATGAGATCAAGCAGTATCAGAAGATCATCAGCAATCAGGACGCGATCCTTTCCGATGCTCACAGCAAAGCGGATGCGATGCTCGCAGAGGCAACTGCTCAGACAAACGAGCTTGTAAATGAACACGAGATCATGCAGAGAGCCTATGCCCAGGCAAATGAGATCATCGAGCAGGCGCAGGCGCAGGCTCAGACGATCGTTGACAATGCGGTCGCTGATGCGAACAGTGTCCGTCAGGGTTCGATCCAGTATACCGATGATATGTTAAAGAGTCTCCAGACGATCATGAACCACACGATGGAGGGCGCTCAGGGCCGCTTCGACGCATTCATGAATTCCATGAAGTCCAGCTACGATATCGTCTCCTCCAACAGAAAGGAGCTTTCCTCCGGGATCATCACTGAGAAAGAGGAGAGCACTGAGCCGGAAAAACAGGATTCCACTGAGGCTTGATTGCGGAAACGCTGTCGACGGCGTACCGGCCTGACCGGACCGGATCTGCGAGAGGATGCGGGAGTGGTATTTTATGAGAACCGATATTTAAAAAAAGTGAAATCCCAGAATGCCGGTGAGAGCTGCCATAAATGCAGCAGCCAGGGCGGAATGGGCAATTTTCCAGAGAAGATACTGCCGGATGGAGAGTCCGGCAGTTTTTTTTATTCGCTTATTGCTTAACGGGAAATTTCCATGCACCGGAGAACTTTCTTCTTTATCTGCCGGAAAGTTCTGATGGGACTTCCCACTTTGGATCACCGCATTTGTCTGCGACAGGGCGGAAAAGCCTCCGAAGGAAAAGATGGCAGCTGCGGCGACGGCGGAAACCGGATACGGAAGGGAGTCATGAACCGTCCGGATCCCTGTGGTGATCTCCAGACTGCCGCAGAGAAACAGCCGGACCGGGGCAGGGATCCGGGGAGTGTTCCGGACAACGAGGATCAGGATGGAGTAAAAGATAAGATATCCGCCGATCTTTACGAGAATCTCCGCGGAATTTATGATCGCGGCGTCGAGTGTGATCGCGGGTCTGGTCAGCCTGCTGACAGATGGGGCGTCAGGATTCATGATCGCGGCGTTGAGAGCGATCGCGGAATGCTTCGTCTGTGCCCTTGCGGTAAAGCTGGCCGGAAAGGAGGTCCGGGCGTGTTCTCTCCGGTAGATCAGGCTGGCCGGGACCGCGAGAAGGAGCAGAGGCGCGTAGATAGAAAAGACAAAATATGACAAAGGGACCTGGGAAGCAAACATGGGACAGACGAAACCTGCGAGAAACATGGGACTTGGATGATTGCAGAGTGCAAAGAGAAATTTCGCCTCCCCGGAGCTGATCCGCCCTTCCGCGTAAAGATCGGCACATGTCTTTGCTCCCATGGGGCAGCCGCAGAGAAGACCGGAGAGGAGAACATACCAGCCGTCCGCCGACAGTCCGGCAAAGCAGAAGATTACCGGGAACGGACGCATGAGTGCCTGGACCCCGCCGGAGGCGGATAGAACGTAAGACAGTACCATAAACGGAAAAAGCGCCGGGACGACGGAGGAATACCACAAAAGAAGTCCGGACACAGCCCCTTTTGTTACGAGATCCGCGTGAAAGATCATAAAGATCAAGCAGAGCAAGATCAGAAAAGCTCGTTTTATCATAAACACTCCTTTTTGCAGAATTTTTTCAGGATTCATGGCCGCATCCGGATCTTACGAAAAAAAGCACTGCCCGCGTACTGTAACCTGCCCGCCGATGCTGCAGAACTCTTTCTATTATTTTCATTGTACTTTCCCCGGAATTTTGATATGATAAATATAGTGCGCTTTTCTGTTTAAAATGCATTTCCGGGATAAAGTCCGAAACCTGAAAAGTCTGCGGGTGCGGCTGTGGAAATGTCGGAGAGCGCGTGATCGGAAGGAGAGAAATATTTGGAAAAAGCAATCCGGCTGGACAAATATCTGGCTGATATGGGAAAAGGTACGAGAACGGAGCTCAAGGAGATGATCCGGAAAGGACGGATCAAGGTGAACGGCGAGGTCGTGAAAAAACCGGAGACAAAGATCCGGAAGGGCGAAGATACGATCCTGCTCGACAATGCGCCGGTGGAGTACGTGGAACTGGAATATTATCTTTTGAATAAACCGCAGGGCGTGATCTCGGCGACGGAGGACCGCCGCAGGGAGACGGTCGTGGACCTGATCGATGAAAAGCAGAGGAAAGATCTCTTCCCGGTGGGACGTCTTGATATCGATACGGAAGGTCTGCTCCTCATCACAAACGATGGGGCGCTTGCCCATCGCCTTCTTGCCCCGGGTCACCATGTAGATAAGGTCTACGAGGCGAGATGTGAGGGACTTGTCCCGGATGAAGCGGTACAGAAGTTCCGTGACGGGATGGAACTCTCGGACGGACTTTCCTGCATGCCGGCGGAACTCGAGATCCTGGAGAGGAAGGCCGGGGATCCGGAGACAGGGACGGAGGCGGAGAGTCTGGTGAGTCTGACTCTTCATGAGGGAAAATTCCATCAGGTAAAGCGTATGATGGAGGAAGTCGGCTGTCCGGTTGTCCACCTGAAACGCCTGTCCATGGGACCATTGAAGCTGGATGCGACATTAAAACCCGGTGAGTACCGGAAACTGACGGATAAAGAACGGGAGTTGTTGGAAAACTTATGATAAAAAATTTTTTGGATCATAAAAAAGCGATGCTTTTTGACCTCGACGGGACCCTGGTGGATTCCATGTGGATGTGGGAAGCCATCGATATCGAATTCCTTGGAGCGTATGGTTACGAGTGCCCGGAGGATCTTCAGAGAGCCATTGAAGGAATGAGCTTTTCGGAGACGGCCGTGTATTTTAAGGAACGGTTTAAGCTTCCGTTAAGCCTGGACGAGATCAAGGCAATCTGGGTTCAGATGTCGATCGACAAGTACCGCTATGAGGTCCCGCTGAAGCCGGGTGTGCCGGAGTTTTTAAAATACTGCAGAGAGAACAGGATCCGCACGGGGATCGGGACCAGCAACGGAAGCGAGATTGTGGACGCGGTCCTGACTTCCTTAAATGTGAAGGAATATTTCGACGTGGTGGTGACGGCCTGCGAGGTGGCTCACGGAAAACCGGAGCCGGATATTTACCTGGAAGTGGCGAAGCGCCTTGGCGTAAAGCCGGAGGAGTGCCTCGTATTTGAGGATATCCCGGCCGGGATCATGGCGGGCAAAGCGGCAGGAATGCCGGTGATCGCCGTGGAGGATGATTTCTCAAAAGACCTGATGGACGAGAAACGAGCACTCGCGGACGCGGTGATTGCGGATTACAGAGAACTTTTATAAAGCTGCAAATATTTCAGTGAAAACAGTGACTTTCCTAAGCTGGAAATTCGCTGGAGATGCAGAAAGAAATACAAAAACATAATAACGGCGGGGGATGAAAGTTTGGGTTCTCCGCCTACGGCAGACCACGGTAAGTTCGGAACAAATATGTCAGACTGGCGGTGGCTGGAAACAATATATGAAGGACATAGAATATGATACATGATTTTCTCCCGGTATGCCGGGCAGATATGGAAAAAAGAGGCTGGGATCAGTGCGATTTCGTCTATGTGTGCGGGGACGCCTATGTGGATCATCCGTCGTTCGGATCGGCGATCATCAGCCGTGTGCTGGAATCCTACGGATATAAAGTCGGGATCATCGCCCAGCCGGACTGGAAGGATAAGGAGAGCATCCAGATCCTCGGAAGACCGAGACTCGGCTTCCTCGTGAGCGCCGGAAACATGGACTCGATGGTAAACCATTATTCCGTCTCGAAAAGAAGGCGCGATAAAGATTCCTACACGCCGGGCGGTGTGATGGGAAAACGGCCGGATTACGCGGCGGTTGTCTACTGCAACCTGATCCGCTCGGTCTACAAAGACATCCCGATCGTGATCGGTGGGATCGAGGCGAGCTTACGTCGTCTCGCACACTACGATTACTGGTCAAACAAAGTAAAACACTCGATCCTCGTGGACTCTCAGGCGGATCTGATCTCCTACGGAATGGGAGAAAAGTCGATCGTTGAGATCGCGGACGCCTTAAATTCCGGGCTTGATGTGAAGGACATCACATTCATCGACGGAACCGTCTATAAAACGGACAGTCTGGATTCCGTCTACGATGCGGTGATCCTGCCGTCCTATGATGAGATCAAAACGGATAAAAGACGGTATGCGGAGAGCTTCGGGATCCAGTATAAGAATACGGATGCGTTCTCCGGAAAACGCCTGGTGGAGCCGTACCGCGACAATTTATATGTGGTCCAGAACCCACCGGCAAAACCGCTCTCCGTCCAGGATATGGATGATGTCTACGCGCTCCCGTATATGAGAAAATGGCATCCGTCCTACGATGCGGCGGGCGGGATCCCGGCGTTCTCTGAGGTGAAATTCAGCCTCATCAGCAACCGCGGCTGTTTCGGCGGCTGCAGCTTCTGTGCGCTGACCTTCCACCAGGGCAGGATCATCCAGGTTCGGAGCCATGAGTCTATTATCGAGGAGGCCAAATATCTGACAAACGAGCCGGATTTCAAAGGCTATATCCATGATGTCGGCGGTCCGACGGCGAACTTCCGCTTCCCGGCCTGCAAAAAACAGCTGAAATACGGAGCATGTCCGGGAAAACAGTGTCTGTTCCCGAAGCCATGCGAGAACCTGATCGCGGATCACACGGATTATATCGCACTCCTCAGGAAACTCCGGGCGCTTCCGAAGGTCAAGAAGGTCTTTATCCGTTCCGGAATCCGTTTCGATTATGTGCTCGCAGATAAAAAGAAGGATTTCCTCCGGGAACTCTGCATGTACCATGTCAGCGGACAGCTGAAGGTCGCGCCGGAGCATGTCTCCGACCAGGTCCTCCGCCTTCTCGGAAAGCCGGAAAATGCGGTCTACGAGAAGTTCGCGCAGGAATATAAAAAGATGAATGAGAAGCTCGGGTTAAAGCAGTACCTTGTCCCGTATCTCATGTCCTCCCACCCGGGTTCCACGCTGAAAGAGGCAGTGGAGCTTGCGGAACACCTGAGAGACCTCGGCTACATGCCGGAGCAGGTACAGGACTTCTACCCGACACCTTCGACGATATCGACCTGTATGTACTACACGGGACTCGATCCGCGGACGATGGAGCCGGTCTATGTGCCGACGAACCCGCATGAAAAGGCGATGCAGCGTGCCCTGATCCAGTACCGGAATCCGGACAACTATGATCTTGTGAAAGAGGCACTGATCAAGGCCGGACGAGAGGATCTGATCGGATTCGACCAGAAATGCCTGATCAAGCCGCGGAAGATGGCGAAAGACATGGCGGGCGGAGGCCATTCCGGTCATTCGGGAAAAGCGGCTTCCGGCAGAGGCGGTTCCGCCCGGAGAGATGGCGAAAGACATGGCGGAAATAACGGCCGCGCTGCGTCACGGTCCGAGAAGAGCAGAAATGACAGCCGCTTCGCATCGCAGGCCGGAAAAACCAGAAATGACAGCCGTCAGACCGTATCAGGCAGGGCGAAAGGGATGGCAGGCCAGACCGGCGGCAGGAAGCCGAAACCAAGACCGCAGCAGGGAAGAAACAGGAAATAAAGAACGGTCCGGGATCATATCAGAACAGATACCGGTCAACATTTCATTCAGAAAGGCAGATCACATGAGCGGAAAGAAAATTGCGATCGTGACCGGCGCGTCATCGGGAATGGGACGGGAGATGGTGTATCTTCTCGCGGATCATTTCGCAGCGCTGGAGGAGATCTGGGTAGTCGCGAGGAGAAAAGAGAGACTCGAGGAGCTTGTCGGAAAGGTTCCGGTCCGTCTTCGGATCCTGCCGCTTGATCTCACGAGTGAGGAGGACCTCGGCGCACTCTCCGTCCTTTTAAAGAGAGAGCAGCCGAACGTCAAGATCCTGGTAAACGGCGCAGGATACGGAAAGACCGGGGCGGTCGGAACGATCCGGCGGGACCTCTCGGTCGGCATGGTGCGCTTAAACGATGAGGCGCTGGTTGCCGTGACGGAGATGGTGCTTCCGTATATCTCAAAGAACAGCAGGATCATCCAGTTTGCCTCCGCGGCGGCGTTTATGCCCCAGCCGGGCTTTGCTGTCTACGCGGCATCAAAATCCTTTGTGTTAAGCTACAGCCGGGCGCTGGCCGTGGAGCTGAAGAAGAAAAATATCTATGTGACGGCAGTATGTCCGGGGCCGGTGGAGACGGAATTCTTCGGGATCGCCCTGGACGGGGGAAAACTCGCTCCGATCAAGAAGATCACGATGGCGGAGCCGAAAAAGGTAGTAAAAAAGGCACTCATGGACAGCATGAAAGGCAAACGGATCTCAGTGTACGGACCTTGGATGAAGGCGTTTTACGTTCTCTGCCGGATCGTTCCCCACGAGATCTTAATGGGGTTTATCAACTGGTAACTGCCGGACCGCACACCGCATGCGGGCTGGTCTTACGCATCACATACAGCAATAGAAAAAGGGACTGCGGACATCTGAGCAGTTCCCGGAAAAGAGGAAAAAGATTTGAAATTACGACTGGAAAAAGGAACCTATGGATACAGGACTGCCTACAAAAAGCGTCAGCTTTTCTTCGTTGCCCTGTTCATCCTGGCGATCGTGGCACAGCTTATCTTAAGAAATTTTGTCACGGAGCAGATCTATAAGAATCTCGTCACGATCAGTGCGATCCTCACGGTACTCCCAATGGCGAACCTGGCATCACCGCTTGTCGTCGCATTGAGGATCCCGGAGGTCCCGGAGGAACTCCACAAGGCGTGTCTCCCGTACGAGGACAAATTCCCGATCTTATATGATCTGGTCATCACCTCCAACGATCTGATCATGCCGGTCGATGCGGCGGTCGTTCATCCGACCGGAGTGTATCTCTACTGCACGAACCCGAAAGTGGACCGGAAGAAAGCGGAGAAATTTTTAAACGAGATGTTAGTCGGCTGGAAGCTGGACGGAAACGCGAAGGTCATGAACGAGGAGAAAAAGTTCCTACGGAGGCTTTCTGAGCTTAAGACCGTCACAGAGGAAGAGGATGACGGAAGCGCTCCGCATGTTTTAAAGTTATTAAAGAGTCTTTCCATGTAGAGGAATAAAAGATGAGAGAGATCGTGATTGAAAAGAACGAGGCGGGACAGCGACTGGATAAATTTCTCGCGAAGTACATGAATGAGGCGTCGAAGAGCTTTTTCTATAAGATGATGCGCAAGAAGAACATCACGCTGAACGGGAAAAAGTGTGAGGGAAATGAAAAACTCGCCGAAGGCGATGTCGTGAAGCTGTTTCTTGCGGAGGACACCATTGAAAAATTTTCCAGTGTTCAGGTGCAGGAGGTAAAGAAAGTAGATCTCGATATTCTCTATGAGGATGACGAGATCATTCTGGTCAACAAACCGGCGGGGATGCTGTCGCAGAAGGCTAAGGAGACCGATGAGTCTCTGGTGGAGTATCTGATCGATTATCTTTTGGGGAGCGGCAAGCTCACGGAGAGCGGGCTCCGCGCGTTCCGCCCTTCGGTCTGCAACCGTCTGGACCGGAATACCAGCGGTATCGTGGCAGCAGGAAAATCTTTGGCGGGTCTTCAGATGCTTTCCGGTGTGTTTAAAGACCGCTCGATCCACAAGTATTATCAGTGTCTCGTATCCGGTGAGATCCGGGATGTGAAGACGGTGGACGGCTGGCTTTTAAAGGATGAGAAGAGGAATCAGGTGCGGATCCTCACGGAGGCGGAGGCAAAGCGCTTTGGAGGAAGAGGCGGAGACGAGGAGCCGAAACGGATCCGGACAAAATATGAGCCGATCGCAACGGACGGAAGGTTTACGCTGCTCAGAGTGACACTTCTGACCGGACGTTCCCATCCTGTCTCTTATAC
>ENA-OXEC01000586-OXEC01000586.1-human-gut-metagenome-genome-assembly--contig:-NODE-586-length-12657-cov-5.75218_pt1 | contig 12657 bp, 13 predicted proteins | sample MGYA00249351_ERZ652235 | MGnify/ENA primary metagenome ERZ652235 (study PRJEB26925, sample SAMN05826906) | human gut metagenome | biome: ENVO:2100002; feature: ENVO:00000062; material: ENVO:00002003...
TATAAGAGACAGATCCTGAAGATCATGAATGTATTTGCTGCTGATGCTGTTTCCTACAAAATAGATCTCCGGAGTTTTTCTCTTTCCCTTCGGCAGCACATTGTAGAAGCTGTGGGATAAGAATTCGATCGCAGCGCGGGCACCGAGATAAGATCCGCCGATACCGATCACAAGAAGTACATCGGAATCTCCCTGAATCTTCTCCGCCGCTTTCTTAATTCTTGCAAACTCCTCTTTATCATAATCAACCGGGAGGTCGATCCATCCAAGATAATCATTGCCTGCACCGGATTTTGCTGTCAGGACATCTTTTGCACCCATAACGATGCTCTTCATGTTTTTCATTTCCTCTTCACTGATAAATCCGGCTGTCTTGGAATAATCAAATACGATTTCTTTACCCATAACCCTGTCTCCTTTTCTTGTGTGAAATTCACAATCTCTGTCCGTTATTATACCACTTCGTGAAACCCTTGACAATGCTTCGCATTCTAAATCAGTGTGTTAAATAATGTTTTCAGCAGCGCCATTTCTTCCGCCGGGATCGAGTTCCGTATCAGCTCAAGATCATCCGGCATTTTCTGACTTCCTCCCGGCTGTTCCCGGCTTGCGGCGATCTGCCTCAGGCTTTCGCTCAGGTGGTTGATGCTCTGGGCAAGTTCCGTCTCACTCGTCAATACCTTTCCACCCGTCCCCATGCTTTTTGAGCCGGCATCCCGGGCATTCTGGCCCGTGCTTCTATTATAGTCGGTTTTTCCTGTTGGCTTTTTTGATGAACTGCCGATACTATTTCCATTTACGGCCGGACCGGTTCCATTCCCTTCAGACACAGATGTTTTTCCGTCCAGCCGCGACAGCTTCACGGCATCCCCGGTTCTTGTAAGGTTTTCATTTTCCAGATTCTCTGTTTCATCGCTTTCATCAGAAATCTGTGCGTCTTTTTTCCTTCTGAGAACAGAAAAACGTCCATTTCCTCTGCCATTTCTCACACTTTTCTGAGTTCTCCCATAGCCTGTACCATTGTCGGAAAAATCTCCAGCCGGAGAAGCTCCCACCGCCTTTTTCCGCTCCTGTCCGGCATAAACGATGTTATCCACACTTTTATAGAAATGCGGTGAGTTTTCCACATAATCCACCAAATGATCCGCAAGCTGTTTCCGTTTCATTCCCGTCCCGATCCAATTGTCCACAAATGCAAGAAACAATCCGCTAAAGACGCCTGCCGCACCATATAATACGATGTAGGAATTGTCACATCGATACCAGTATGCGCCAAATGCCGTTACTCCTCCGACCATAAAGCAGAGGATCATCGCCTGCACGGACAGTTTGTCCCAGCCATCGAGACTTACATGGAGGAATCGGAATCCGTAGAGCTGTTTTTCTATGTATGCGTTTACATTTCGGATCCCGTGGTTGATAAGGAACACATTTTCCATGCGCTGTTTCAGCGTCTTTAAGTTCTTATCTTTCGTCAGCGCCATATTTCCGGTTTCTTTGATCAATCTTTTGTAGAGGCTTCCTGTTGCGAGCTTGCTGAGTGTCCCGAGCGCACAGATTGCCGCCAGAACATAGAGCATTCTCCCTGTCTGTAAAAATTCCAGCATAATCAGTTCCCCTTTCTCCGTCCGGATCATTCCAGATGATGCCACTAATTATAGCGGGCTAGAATGATTTTGAGAAGATTGAGAACGGAAGAATCGTTCGTCAAATGTGGACAGGAAACGAGTTCTTAAGGTAATGACAAGATCAAAGTCTTTTTACTAAAGCAAGCATGAGATTTACAGAATGTTCAACCGCCTTTGCCTCGAACTCACCGTAATCCATATGGGCACTGTCATCTGCTTTATCAGAGATCGCGCGGACGATCAGGTACGGAATCTTATTTAAGTATGCCGCCTGTGCAACAGCTGCGCCTTCCATCTCTGCGCAGTACGCGTCAAATGTGTCACAGATCCATTTTTTCTTTTCCTTACTGTCAATAAACTGGTCACCGCTGGCAACGCGTCCTTTGAAGGTGCTGATGTCCGGGTTTGCCTCTCTGCACGCCTCTTCCGCAAGAGTTAACAATCTCTCATCCGCCGGAAATTCCTTTACACCGAGCTGTGGGATCTCTCCGACCGGATATCCGAATCCGCCTGCGTCCACATCATGCTGTACTGCCACTGTGGAGAGAACGAGATCCCCGATGTTGATCTCATTTCTCAGGGATCCCGCGATTCCTGTATTCACGATCCCATCAACCTGATAGAGATCCACAAGGATCTGACTGCAGATACCAGCGTTTACCTTACCGATACCGGAACGAACAATGACAACGTCTTTTCCTTCCAGTTTTCCCTTGCAAAAGTTCATTCCGGCCACTGTCTTCATTTCTGTCTCTGTCATTTTTGCGCGAAGTTTCTCAACTTCTACTTCCATTGCTCCGATAATACCAAGCATTTGAATTCCTCCGTGTTATAACATTATTTTACCAAAATATCGATCCTGTCTGAGTTTCAGACAGATTCTCATCATCTTTATCGTTTTCATTATACGGGATAATGGGGCGCAGGTCAAATAAAGTTCCTTTTCATCGTTATCTTTGGCGAACTAATATAAGTCGCTGATACACCCTGCCTTCACACTGCAACGGGAATTTTCCGATACACCGAATCAGGGATCGGCAAAATCCGCATCCGCAGCTGTATAATGCGGATTGTTCATTTAACGAATTTCCGTCCCGCGAATAGTACGGGCAGAGTCTCCAACAAAATGGACTTCAGTGCTTCTCTTGACAATGATTCTCTGCTGTGAGTATAATAAGGATACTTTCAATTCGGCCATACGGCCAGACTTTTACAAACGGAGGTTTTTATATGGTATACAAGACACAGGGCACCTGCTCCAGAGAAATCCATTTTGACGTAGAGAACAACAAACTCAAAAACGTAAGCTTCGTTGGCGGATGCAACGGCAACTTAAAGGGTATCGGCCTTCTTGTTGAGGGCATGGATATCGACGAAGTGATCAAAAGAGTCGAAGGCGTAAGCTGCAACGGCCGCCCAACTTCATGTCCAGACCAGCTTGCGAGAGCTTTAAAGCAGTATAAAGAGCAGCAGGCTTAATCCATCTTCGAACCCATTGATCAGACCGTATACTATTTATCTGATCGCTTTTATACACAGAAATATCAAAAGGCTCTATGTCAACAACGAAACAGGATTCTAAGCAATTCCCCCCATCGGTTGATATAGAGCCAAAAATAGCCCCGCAAGAGGTTGTATTGAGCGGGGCTACGTCTTTTCATTCAGTTTATAAATTTTGAATCGTTGTTCTTACCGACCTCGGTCGGCCTTATCCTCAGTCTCCTCCATCAACCATCTCCCTTTATCAAACATGTATTTATATTATTCGGCCGAAATAATATACGAAATTTACGAGTTATACCTCGTGGTCGGTGAGAAGAATTCCATTTGTCTGAGTGGCTTTTCCCTCCATATTATCTCCCCACTCAACAAGATGCATTGCTCGTGCACGGTAATACCTATTAACTTCACAGCCCGATACTGTGAAGCCCACATGATAAGAAGATAAATTGGGCTCTTCTTCTATACTTTTTACAAAATCCCAGTGTTCAACATTCACCCAATCTTCTTCCTTTTCATCCCACACCTCTAAAAATACCGTCTGATATATTTTGTCCACAACTACATGCGCATATGTATCTACCGAAATGTGTAATGTACCATCCTGTTGATTGGTAATTTCTATCACTCCTGTTGAAAACACTTTACCTCTGGCAGTATTGTCTGTTATATCTGTTGAAGACGTTTCTCCATCAGTAAGCATAACACTCTGCAAGTTTGTATGTGGTAATTCTCCCCAAGTTACATTTGGCATTGCATATGCTGTATTTGTCATCATTATCATACCCGCCAAAACGCCATAGACGCTTCTTCTGATTCTTTTCATGGTTCATTTCTCCTTTACTTTATTTATCAATATAAACGTATGCAAAAAAGAAATGTGACCGTTTTTTTAAGAAAAATATAAATATTCTAATATTTCTTTGAATTCGTCTTCCGGAACATATCCATGAATGTGATAACAATAATTCCGAATAGTGACAATAGCTCCGCATTCTTGAGTTCCATTGTCCAAAACATTTACAGAATACTCTATTTTTTGATTAATCCATTTGTTTACAACAGATTTTTTTGTTTCTCTATCTGATATAATTCCCGTTGATGAAGTGGTTTCCTTTTTTTGTTGTGTAAAATACATAAATTTATCATGATAAATAAACTGCATTTCAATCCCATCTTTATGCATATCATATCTGTCAAGTTTCATACCTTCAGGACAATAACCAAGCAATACTAATGGGAAATCTGACTTTTCTTCTATTTCTCTGTATATTGCTTGCAAGCTAGAATCTCTTAACATGCTTTTATCATTATCTAATGAAATTTCTGCAGTAACAGCCGACTTTCTAAAGAAATAGTTCTTCTTCCCAATCGCCGTCCCCCCAAGCATCCCCGCGATCACTGCAACCAATGCCGCCGTAGCCAGGACCTTCTTTTTCCCAAACCGGACAATCTTCTTTTTATTCTGCTTTTCATCCTGCTTTTTCTCCAGCTCCAACAGTTCCGGTCTATTTTCTTCTACCAATGTACATTCTTCAGCACCTGCCGTTATTTCCGGGATTGCTCCAGCCTGTGCGTCCGGCTTCATCGTTTCCGGTGCTGCTTCAGCGGCTTTCCGCTCCATTTCGGCTTTCCGCTCCATGAACCGCTTCATAAGGCGCTCCTCGGCTCCGGCAAAAGAAACATCCTTAAAATTTTCATTCACATGATCCAGCTTTTTTAACAGCTGCTCATCGGAGTATCCAAATGCTTCCTGAAGGCATTCACTTATTTTCTGATCTTCCTGATTTTCCATGTCTGCCATGATTCAGCACCTCACTTCTTTTCTTCCTTCGTTTCTTTTAGGGGTTGACATTTCTTTTTCAGCCGTTACTATTAAAATATCGGTAATCTCGTGTATCTTGATCACCGCACATGGGTTCCCGCATAACCTGCCGGAGCCGAAACTCCGGACAATTGTCCGGAAATTCCATGGAGGCATTTATGAAAACAATTATTCTCACCGGCGGCGGCACAGCCGGCCACGTTACACCGAACCTCGCCCTGATCCCGTCCCTCAAGGCAGCCGGTTACGATATTCAATACATTGGTTCCTACAATGGTATGGAACGCAAACTGATTGAAAACGCAGGGATTCCTTATGACGGAATTTCTTCTGGAAAACTGCGCAGATATTTCGATCTTAAAAATTTTTCCGACCCCTTCCGCGTCTTAAAAGGTTACGCGGAGGCGTTAAAACTCTTAAGAAAATACAAACCAGATGTTCTCTTTTCAAAAGGCGGCTTTGTAGCGGTTCCGGTTGTTCTCGCCGCTAAACACTACCATATCCCGACGATCATTCATGAATCAGATATGACCCCGGGTCTGGCAAACAAACTCTGTATCCCATCCGCCAAATGGGTATGCTGCAACTTCCCGGAAACTCTAAAATATCTTCCGGCGGGAAAGGCAGTTCTCACAGGATCCCCGATCCGTGCGGAGCTTCTTCAGGGAGACAGACTTGCCGGTCTCCAATACACCAACCTCTCCGCTGCAAAACCGATCATCCTGGTTATCGGTGGAAGTCTCGGCTCCGTCAAGGTAAATGGCGCAGTCCGCAGCATTCTTCCAAAGCTCTTAGAGCAGTTCCAGGTCATCCACATCTGCGGAAAGGGAAACCTGGATGAATCCCTGATCGGGACTTCCGGTTATGTTCAGTATGAATATGTTGACAGTCCGCTGAAGCACTTATTCGCAGCAGCTGATCTGATCGTCTCCAGGGCGGGCGCAAATTCCATCTGTGAAATTCTTGCGCTCAGAAAGCCAAACGTCCTGATCCCGCTCTCCGCCGCTGCCAGCCGTGGAGATCAGATCCTGAATGCAAATTCTTTTGCAAAACAGGGGTATTCCACAGTCCTGGAAGAAGAGAAAGTAACGGATGATACTCTTTTTGACGCGATCCATGATACTTATGAAAATCGCCGGACATTTATTGAAAATATGGAAAAGAGTCATTTAAATAACGCGATCGATACGATCATGAAACTGATCAACGACTGTGCGGATCACAGATGACCTTTGTCAATATGACTTTGCAGTTCTTCTCTTAAGTATTTTCTCGCTCTTGAAATTCGCGAACGACACATGTCGTTCGTGATTTCAAGACGCTCACAAATTTCTTCAGTCGTCAGCCCCTGAATGAAATACATGATCGTAACGTCTTTCCACGATTCTCGTAATCCATCCAGGATCTCATAAATCTGACCACAGCTTTCTCTGCTGATCACAGCCTGAAGCGGGTCATGTGCAGAAAAGTCCGCGATGATCTCCAGCTCGCTCAGATCTTCATCCTCATTCGGCCTGATACTTCGTTTCTCTTTTCTGAAATAATCGATGCATTTATTTTCAACAATACGGGCCAACATTGCCTTTACGACTTTTTCATTCTCCAGCTTCCCACCATAATCCGCCCGGTAGAACGACCAGAATGCCTCCATGACGATATCTTCTACATCGTCAAACGGCACTCCGATCGCATACGCCAGCTTCATATACATTTGAGCATATTGCGTAATCAGTACTTGCAGCAGTTCATCTTTGTCCTGCGGCATATAATCTCCTTCAACTCTTTTCTGATTACCGTTTACAGTGCACTCTTGATCTTTTCTGCAGTTTCAGCGAGCACTTCCGGTTTTTCCTCTCCCGGTGTCCAACCGGCAATGACCGGACCACCCTCATAACGCGGAATTACATGTACATGGAAATGAAATACCGTCTGGCCGGCTGCCTCACCGTTATTCTGAACCAGGTTAAAACCGGCACAGCCGAGAGATTTCTTCATTGCTGTTCCAAGTTTTGCCCCGAGAGGAAGTACTTTTGCGGCAATCTTCGGATCCAGTTCGGTAACGTCCTTAAAATGTTCTTTCGGAAGGATCAGGGCGTGACCTTTTGAAGCCGGACCAAGGTCCAGGATTACACGAAAATCCTCATCCTCATATACCGTTGAAGATGGGATCTCACCATTTGCGATCTTACAGAAAATACAATTACAGTCTTTCATTATATGATACCTCCGTTCGGCCATCGGTCTCCCTTAGGCCTATGATATAAAATTATAGCAAGAATAATGCCGATTACAAGGCCAGACAGGTGTGCAATGTTGTCCACACCGGTACTTGTATAGCCCAGATACAGGGAAAAGAAGATCATGACCACAAGCTGTCTTGTATTCAGATCCTCCAATCTTCCTTTATTGATCGTGACCACGTAAAGCAGCCCACCGACCACTCCAAAAATTGCACCGGACGCTCCTGCTGATACTGTCATTGTATCAGCTGTATGCGCCATCATCGACACCCAGTTCGAGCCAATCCCACAGAGCAGGTAAAAGATCAGATACTTCACATGCCCAAGTGCCCGTTCCAGATTATCTCCAAGAACAAACAGGACCAGCATATTATTCATGATGTGCCGGATCCCGAAATGCATGAACATTGCCGTCAAAAGCCGGTAATACTCACCGTCCTCCAGGACCGCCGGCGCGTACATTGCGCCTTTTGTATACATGAAATACGCGTCCTCCGACGAATCTGTGATCTCAAGATACAGGAAAAACAGCACATTCAGAGCGATCAGGAGTCCATTTACATAAGCCTTTTTTCCATATTGGCTTCCCATGGGTTCCATCCTTTCCATGCTGTTATTTCATGACGCCAAGTCCTTTTGCGATAATCGTGATGAAGTCCTGTACATTCGTCACGATGGTCGTCGCCGAAAGACTTCCCCGATCCATGAGCTTGTTCACAACAAATTCATCTGCATCGACCGTGTACAGATAGACCGGTCGGATCGTTCCGTCCTTCATCACGCGGAATGACGGTGTCATATTTCCCGTCGCGATCGTATGGAGCATAGTTGCCAGGCAGATCACGCAGGTTGCGTCCCTGACCATATCCCGCATTGCACTCTGCCCCTGGTACGCGTCTCCGATCACCTCCGGCATCGGACCATCGTCACGGATCGAACCGGTCAGAACAAATGGAATATGATTTTTTACGCATCCGTAGATGATCCCATTGTCAATATGATTTTCCTCGATAAACTTTGGGATCGATCCGCTTCTCCGCACCTTGTTCAGCACATCCAGATGGTTATAATGTCCGTTTGGCTGGGAAACCTGTGTATAAATATCCTGTCCCAGCGCAGTATGTAACAATGCACCTTCCAGATCATGGGTTGCAAGCGCATTTCCGGCCATCAGACCATGTGCGTATCCATTCTCTATCAGCGACTGCATCGCGTTTCTCGCGTCATAGTCGAAGGAGAACGCCGGTCCCATGACCCAGACGATCTTTCCATGTTCTTTCTCATACCGCAAGAGATCCATCAGGCGGTCATAGTCTCTCGCATAGGAGGTCTCTCTGCTCCGGCCCTGGCGAAACACAAACTTATCCGCAAGTGCTGCCTCTTCCTCTGTCTGAAATCCGGTGCTGTGGACATAAATGCCCTCTTCACAGCCTTCACTCCGTCCCAGGATCACCTTATCTCCTTTTTTGAGATTCCGGTTTTCAACCACTTCCAGATGTCCATCCGGACAGATCACTACGCTGGAATCCATGCGGCTTTCTTCCGCCAAAACCCATTTCCCCTGGATCTTAAAATATTCCGGGAACATGGATGTGCTGTGAAAATATTCAGGAGCTACCCCATCCATCTCCACAACTTCCCATCTTGCGTCAGGAGCCTTCAAAAATTGTTCCTGTGAAAAATCGGGATGATGATATTCCGGTATCTGAAATGCCATGATACCCCCTCCTTTCATTATTGATGGATTTATCATAGACCAAATGTCAGAAAAACACCACCCCTGTTTTTATTTTTCCACTGTTACAGTACACGGGCACTCCATATCTCCTCACTATAACAGGATTCTTCCGATGCTTCCCATTCCGAACCGGCAAAATCCACGATGGCTCAATATATGCTTGTCCGTTTTCTATAAGAAACGATATCTCTGATCCGCAAAAGATAACTGGTCCCCCGGAGAGATCGTCATGCTTTCATTTGTTTCCAGAAAATGACCGTTCACACTCGTTCCATTCGTGGAGTTGAGATCCGTGATGATATATCCGTCCCCGCTTTCCTCGATCTTCGCATGGATCCTGCTGATCTGGGGAAGATTCAGGCAGAGGTCTGAGATTTCCCGGTTCTTCCCGATCAAAAAGGGAAAATATCCGACCTGAACATCTTCGCCTCCGTTCTCCGGTACGAGCCGCCTTGTCACCGGATAGATCTGCCGCCCGGTAAGAAGGACCGTATGCATCTCATCCGCGTCTTTTTCCCGCCCGGTCTTTTCCTCGGTTTGTGACCCGCGATCATTCTGATCCCGTTCTTCCTGAAAAAAGTGTTTTGCTGCGCCTGAATATCCCGCTTCCGGGATTCCTCCCCGCTCCAGCTCCTCTTCCTCCCGGAACATGATCTCCCAGTCCTCTCCGTTCTCCTCCTCATCTTCTCCTTTCTTCCCGCCCGTTTCTTTTCCCACAGCAAAGATCCCGGCAAGAAGAATTCCCCATGCAGCTAAGATGCCCCATTTTAAACGGATCACCAGTTCCATTCCACCGGCAAGAAATACAGCCGCCGGAACTGCAGGCAGCAATATTCCCAGCAAAACCTGCAAAATTCTCCATTTTATGTCCGGCTCTTCCGTGTCATCGGCGTCCTCCTGTTTTTCCTGCTCTGATTTCCGGACCTGTTCCATATATTTTCCCGGTTTCTTTCCTTCTCTGCGTTCCTGCTTTCCCACATAAAATTCTCCCGGATCTGGTTGCTTTTCTTCCTGATCTGCCCGTAATTCTCTCTTATCATCTATACATCCTCCCTGAATTTTTCTCTCATATGTTTCCATTTTTCCTGCTTCCCTGTCGTTTTTTCCACCCGCCCTCAGACATGATTCCAGATCCGCGATCCCAAAGTTCTCCTTTTCTCCTGCTTTGAACAACGCAAACGCAAGGATCACCGCATCACCGTCCGTATGATCCACATGGTCCAGAATATATCTGGAGAGTTTGCGGAAATTTATTTCAAACGATCCTTCCGTTCCCGGAATAAAACAAAAATTTGCCTTGAGATCATCCGGATCCACATAGATCAGATCGGGATCCAGGGCAAGCTGGTCTCCATCCATCAAAAACTTTTCTAAAGATGCCATTGCCATGAGCAGATCTTCCATGATCTGCCGGATCTCTTTCGCTGTAAAAAAGCAGTACTCCATCATCCTGGAAAGTGCCTGTTTTGAAGTAATGTTAAAATAAAGATAGCTTTCCCCATCGACCCGTTTTTCCCGGAAAGGAAGCAGTCCTGTGATCCGGTTTTCTGACAGCATGCGCAGCGAATATGTTTCATTCATTTCCGTTTCCGGATGCAGGACCATATAATTCCGGTTCATTTCTCTCTTAAATTCCGTCCTCATCAGTCCTCCAGCCTGTCCATGATCTTCTTTGTGGCATCCTGTTTTCTAAGGAAAGTTGCCGGCTGAAAATCGGTCCGCTCCATACTCAGATGCCAGTCTCCTGCCGATGCGTCTCCTGTAATCCCGGTTATCCCCGTTTTCAGGCCGATCGTGTACTCTCCAAGAAAAAGTCTCGGATTTCCCATCCGGGTTCCTTCCGCTTCGAACATATCTGGCGTTTTTTTCTTATCAACATTATTTCTCACCCTCTCGATCGTCTCTTCCAGGATCATACCCCCTGTCACAGTATCATGAACGGTATAGGCATACCGGATCAATGAGGCCAGCGACAGGATGACCACCGACATGACTATGGATGCCTCAACAGTCATACTTCCATCGTATTTTTGATTCTTTTGCCTTTTTTCCCTCATAAAACTCTCATCACCGCCATCCACAACGCAGTCGGAAGCAGAAATGGCAAAAATGGAAGCCGCATTTTCCGCAGATTCCCGTTTCCGCCTCCTATCGTCATTACACTTACCGCCATCGCAAGTCCGAAAATACCGCAAAAGAACTGTCCGGAGATCAACAGCAAGACTATCTCCTTCCATTCAAGGAAAAAACCGGCCACAAGAAAAAATAATCCATCTCCCTCCCCGATAATTCCATCCGCAAACCGGTTTATGAGCAAAAGTGCAATCCCCGGGATCATCGCCGGAACAATTTCTTCAAGTACACGGCCTTCCAGCACACAAACAGCCATCCCTGCTGCCGCACCCGCAGTCAATACCTCCAGGCTGATACTTCTTGTTCTGAGATCCTGCCACGCAGCGATCCCCAAAAACAGAAAAAACAGACTCATTCCAATTCCCCCTTTTTTCTCGCACAATAGGAACATAGTCCCATATGTTCCGCTTCCCCGCGCGGCATTTCACGGACATAAGAGATCATAGATGCACAGTTTTTATCGAAATGGTAATGTTCCCCCGCTGCTGTGACATAGACGATCCCGGATCCGTTTTCCTTTCCCGCACACACTGCGCAGGGCGTTCGCTTTTTCCCATAGCTCCCGCCTTTTTCCGCTTCCATCTGCGTCACGCTCTGGTACTCATTGGAAATATAATGGCAGTCACGAAAAAGATGATAACGCCCCATCCCGGCCCCCACATAGACGATCTCTTCGTCCGAATCGCGGTCCGTCTCCAATCCGGTCCTATTTCCTCTCAGTTTTCCCCTCAATCCGATCCATGTCCGCCTTTTTACAGCTGCATTTCTCTGTTGTTTTCCAAGAATTCTCCCATAAAAAGGAACATCTTCCCGGTACTCCACCTCAAATGTGATATCCCCATTTTCTCCATACACCTCTGCCTGTTTTACCAGTACATGATCCGCATACTGCCCGACTCTTCCCCTGATCCAGAGTGCTGCTGCCGCGTCTGTACAGAATGCGGGAAGTCCGCTATTTTCTTCTTCAGGATCCGTATCCATCAGAAGACCATACTGGCTGATCTCCTCCCCTATCCGCTCGGTGCAGGTCTGCACTTTTCTCTGCCGGTCAAGCCAGGATACCGGCTGCAGAAGTGCCAGGAAGAAAAATATCGCGAGCGGAAGCGCAATGGCTGCCTCTGCCGTCATAGATGCCTGAAATCCGGAGGCGCATGGATGTACTCTCCTTGCCGGCGGGGTTAAAAACGTATATTCGTGTACCTGGAGAGACACTTTTTGATGAAAGAAGAGTTTTCGTATATTGATTTTCATAAAGAAACCGGCAAAGAAGAGCACGTCCACACACCTCCTTTCTTTAATTTCTCAGCATTTTTACAGCAACCCGCAAACCTCACTCCAAATCTGCTCCGGCAGCATGATCCCGGCATTCTGTTCCAGCCGTCAATATGATCCCGCCGCATGTACTGTTCCTCTATATTCCTCTTTTTGAAAAAACATATGCTTTTGCATGACCTCCGCCTCGATCTCGATCTGATACGCACAGCTCGCTACGGAAAAATCAGCCTGTCCCATCCGGATATTCCACTGGATGAGATCCAACATGCGGAAATTTCGTACCCCGCGGTCCATAAAGAACATCATGCAGCTCAAATA
>ENA-OXEC01000589-OXEC01000589.1-human-gut-metagenome-genome-assembly--contig:-NODE-589-length-12611-cov-11.6587_pt1 | contig 12611 bp, 10 predicted proteins | sample MGYA00249351_ERZ652235 | MGnify/ENA primary metagenome ERZ652235 (study PRJEB26925, sample SAMN05826906) | human gut metagenome | biome: ENVO:2100002; feature: ENVO:00000062; material: ENVO:00002003...
CTGCGCATGTCTCGTGGGCTCGGAGATGTGTATAAGAGACAGGACGATCACCGCGGCGTCCTCATACATCCCCAACTCCCGCAGGCAATGCTCCACGTACCAGCGCCAGGAGGAGGACACCACCCCAAAGGGAATGCCCCGGCGGCGCAGGGCCGACAGAGCCTCCTCCAGGCCGGGCATCGGCCCCACCCGGTACTCCTCCAGCAGCTGGCAGACCAGCCGGAAGTGCCGCTGGGACAGCTCCTCCGCCGTGGCCGGCCCGCCGAAGCGGGCCACCAGAGCCTCATAGAGCTGAAGGTTGGACTTACCCGCGATCTCTCCGGCGTCCGGGGGCGCGCCCCCGGACAGGCTGCGGGCCAGCTGTGCATAGGCCATGCGGTGGTATGGCTCGGTGTTGCGCAGGACGCCGTCCAGATCAAACAGGACGGCCGCAAAGGGCGGGGCTACACCTTCCATTTGGGGTTGTCGATGACGGCGGGCCTTCCGTCCCGCTCCACCACCAGCTTCCGGTAGCCCTTCTCCTCGATGGTGCCGTAGTCGTGGCCGGCGTCCCCCCGGTAGACGAAGAACATCACCAGAGGCTCGGTGCCGGTGTTGATGCTGCGGTGGGCCCAGCGTCCGGGGACGTAGAGGGCCTCGCCGGGGCCGATCTCCTTCCAGTCCACCTGGCCCTCGGGGGTCTCCATCAGCATCATGCCGTGGCCGCTGAGGCCGTAGTAGATCTCGGAGGTGTCCAGGATGGTGTGAAAGTGGCCCTTGGTCATGAAATACTCCTCCCCCACCTTTCCGGGGTAGAGGATGGTGGTGCCGAACTGGAGCACGCCGGAGTCGTCTTCGGGCAGATCCAGGCCGTAGAACTCATACAGCAGGGGGTCGCCCCCCTCCACCATGGCCCGGGCCGCCGCCTCATTGGCAAACTGGGCGGCCATGTCGGACACTCTGCGCTGGGTGGGCTTGACCTTGCCGCTCGTGCAGAAGCCGCTTACAAGGTCAAAGTCCAGCACAAACGGTTTTACATCGGACATAAGAGGCACTCCTTCTTTCTTACTTGACGATCTGGCCGCGGATGCTGCGGTCCACCGTAAGGGCGATGGCCGCCAACACAAAGATACCAAAGACAATGTTCTGATAGTAGGCGTTGACACCGATAAAGTTCATGCCGTTTTCAATGATGGCCACGGTAAACACGCCCAGGATGGTGCCCAGCTCGCTGCCCTTGCCGCCGGCCAGCGAGGTGCCGCCCAGGGCGCAGGCCGCCACAATCTTTAGGGTAAAGGGGTCGCCGATGGTGGGGGCGCTGGAGCGGAGGTTGGCCGCCAGGAAGATACCGGCCAGAGCGGCCAGCACGCCGTTGATGGCAAATACCAGAATCTTTGTCCTATCCACGCCCATACCGGCCACCCGGGCAGTGCGCTCGTTGCCGCCGATGGCAAAAATGGTCCGTCCGCTGGGGGTGTAACGGGTAACACAGTGGATGAACAGGATAATGGCGATTGCCACAATCAGGGGCAGGCCCACCACACCGAAGGCGATCTTGTACCACTCCACGGTGCCCCACAGGGCTTTGGGCACCGACTCGGGGTTCTGCGTGATGAGGAGGGCCACCGACTGCCATAGGGACATAAAGCCCAGGGAGGCGATGAAGGAGGGTACCTTCAGCTTGACGTGAATGATGCCCAGCGCCAGACCGGAGGCCAGGCCAAACGCCAGAGAGACCGCCATGGCCGCCAGGCTGGTGAGGAAAGGATTGCTGAAGCTGTCCTGGAAAGCCAGCATCAGGTGGATGTAGGTCACGTTGGATACGGAGCACACCGCGCCCATGGACAGGTCAATGGAGCCGAACAGAAGCACCATTGTCATGCCTGCGGACATAATCATCAGAGGCGCCGTGTCGCGCAGCAGGTTTTTGAGGTTGCTGGTGCCCAGGAAGTTGTCCTGGGTCAGGGAGAGGGCTACCAGCAGAATAATGATGGCCGAAAAGCTAAAGTATTTTGTGATGTTGTCCCGCAGCCATGCACTCCTGCCGGACACATTGGGAGTTTTTGTCTTCATAGCTCGATTCCTCCTTACATCATCAGGCTGACCACGTCAACCTGGGAGGGCTTGTGGTCGGCGGGGGCGTCAAATTCGCCGGTGACCAGGCCGTCCTTCATGACGAGCAGGCGGGAACACAAGCCGATACATTCGTCTGTTGTATCGCCCAGTACGATTACAGCCTTGCCCTCATCCGTCATGTCGCGGATCAGGGCGTAGATCTCCTCCTTGGCGCCCACATCGACGCCGCGGGTGGGGTGGTTGAGCAGCAGGATGTCCGCACCGCTGGCCAGGGCCCGGGAGAATACCACCTTCTGCTGGTTGCCGCCGGAGAGCTGGCGCAGCAGCGCCTGGGGCCCGGGGGTCTTGATCCGCAGCTCGCCAATCCAGTGCTTGGCCTGCCTGCGCACCGCCGCGCCCGAAACAAAGGGGCCCTTGGCCATCTGCTTGGCGTTGGACAGGGCAATGTTATCCTCCACCGACAGGGTAGAGACGATGCCCTCAAACAGGCGCTCCTTTGGGATCATAAGGATGCCCTCCCTCAGCGCCTGCTTGGGCGAGCGGAAGCGGACGGCCCTGCCGCGGACCGAGATTTCCCCGAAGGAGGGCTTCTCGTCGCCGCAGAGCACCTCGCACACCTCTTCCGCGCCGGAGCCCACCACGCCGCACAGGCCCAGCACCTCTCCCCGGTGAAGCTGGAAGTTGACATGCTTGAAGATTCCGTGCAGGCCCAGGTCTTTGGCCTCCAGAAGTACATCATCCTGGGGTGCGGTCTGGCGGTCCAGATGGTAGTACTCCGTGGTGGTGGACTGGCCCACCATCATTTCGTACAGCTTGGCCTCGTCGGCGTCCCTGGTGTCCAGGCTGCCCACGCTGGTGCCGTCCTTATAGACATAGATGCGGTCGGTGACCTCCAGAATCTCGTTGAGGTGGTGGGAGACAAAGATGACCGCATGGCCCTGGGCCGCGATCTTGCGCATCTGCTTGTAGAGGTTTTCCACCTCAGCCTCGTTGAGCACGGAAGTGGGCTCGTCCAGCAGGATCAGACAGTGTTCGCTGCCGGACTGCTTGGTGACGTTCATAACCTTGGCGATCTCCACCATCTGGCGGGTGGCAAAGTTCAGATCGCTGACCTTTTTGGTGGGGCTGATGTTGGTGATGTCCACCGCGGCCAGAACCTCGGCGGCCGCCCGGTTCATCTTGGCCCAGTTGATGACGCCGGCCTTCCTGAAGTCCTTTTCATGGCCAAAGAAAATGTTCTGGGCCACGTTCAGGGTAACAATCAGGGACTGCTCCTGAAAGACCATGCCCACGCCCGCCTTGTTGGCGTCCATGGGGGTCTTGGGTTCATAGGGGGCGCCGTGGAAGCTCATGGTACCAGAGGTCTGGGGTTGGGCGCCGATAATGATCTTCAGCAGGGTGGACTTGCCCGCGCCGTTCTCGCCCACCAGGCCCACGATCTCGCCGGGGTGGATCTCAAGCTCCACTCCCTTCAGGGCCTGGGTGCCGCCAAAGGTCTTGGTGATGTCCTTGGCGCTGAAGAGGACCTCCGTTCCAATCCGGCGGCCGTCCTTGGTCACGGTCTCCGCCACTGCGGAGGGGCCGTTCTTGCGTTCCAGTTCACTCATTCTGCCCGCCCCCTTATTTGCTGATGACCTTGGCGCCGCGGGCCGCAGTCAGGATGACGGCCACCAGGATGATGACACCCTGGACGCCGGTGCGAATGTTTGGGTTGACGTTCAGCATGACCAAGCCGTTATCCAGCACCGTCATAATCAGCACGCCAACAATGGTGTTGACCACGCCGCCCTTGCCGCCGGCCAGCGAAGTGCCGCCGACCACCACGGCCGCCTGGGCGGGAAACATCTTGTCGTCGCCGATGGCGATCTGGCCCTGGCCCAGGCGGATAGCGCCGATGACGCCCGCCACGCCGAACAGGAAACCGGCCAGGGTAAACACGCCGATTTTGACTTTTTCCACGCTGACGCCCACGGAGCGCGGAATGTTCTCATTGGTGCCCACGGCGTAAATATGCCGGCCGAAGGCGGTATACTCCTGAATAAAAAAGCACAGCAGGAACATCACAATGGCAACCCAGGTGATAAAGGGGATGCCCAGGAAGGTGGTGGTGGGCAGAGCCGTAATAACGGGGTCCTTGATCGTGGGAGGATGCCCCTGGTAAGAGACCATACCGATGCCCTTGCAGATGTACATAAAGGCAAAGGAGGCCATGAAGGAGGGGATTTTGAGGTAGACGTGGCACAGGCCGATGAGCAGACCGCAGAGCATGCTCACACCTACCGCAATAACCACGCTGAGGAAACCCAGATCGTACGCAAATTCACTGTTGAGGACAAAGCAGGCAAACAGGGAGCCCGCCATGCCCACGCTTCCGTCAATGGACAGATCAATGCTGCCCAGCATAATGACAAAGGTCAGTCCCAGGGCCACTACCAGGGGCAGGGCCATCTGGTTGAGAATATTCATAATATTCTTGGGGGAGAGGAAGCTGGCCCCACAGACAATGAGAAAGACAACCACAAGACAGGCCAGCACGATCAACGGTGCCAGCTTCATCATTTTTGCGCTGCGGTTTTCACTCTTGATGCGTTCGGCGAACTCTTCCGTGATGGTCGCCGCAGGATTTAATTTCATCATAATCGTCGCTCCAATTTCGCTCTAGGACGGACCACTCCCTCACACCACGGCAGCGATCTCTGACGGCGAGACTTAATATGAAGCCGGGGCTGGGACCACGATCCCAGCCCCGGCCGTTCTGACTATCCGTTATTCAGGATTGGTGCTCCGGCCGGTCACCCGGCCACGCGGCAGTCAAAGGGACGGCTGAAGTCAAACTCCGGCTTGTAGTTCTGCCAATCCTTCGCGGCCTCGGGGCTGTCAATCAGCACAGTGGGGGTGGCAAACTCGCGGAAGTCGGCGGGTAGCGCGGCGGGGTCCAGCAGGCCGGCCCAGGCCGCGTAGCAGATGGCCAGGGTATAGCCGCCCTGGAGGTATCCATTGGAGGAGACGGTAGCGGTGGCCTCGCCGTTGGCAATGGCCTCCACAATATCGGTGTTGGCGTCAATGCCGCACACGCCGACCTTACCCTTCAGGCCCGCCGCGTCCAGCGCCTGTAGAGCTCCAGTGGCCATATTGTCGTTGGCGCACCAGATGCCGCCCACGTCGGGGTACTGGGTCAGCCAGGTTTCGACCAGAGCCAGAGCCTCGTCGGTGTTCCAGTTGGCCGTGTCGTCCGCCACGACCTCAATGTTGGGATACTCCTCCAGAGCCTTCTGAAGGCCCTCATAACGGGCGTTGGACGCGGTGTTGCCCAGCAGGCCCTGCACCACGAAGATCTGGCCCTCGCCGCCCATGGAGTCGAACAGGGCCTTGGCGATATTGTAGCCGTTCACCACGTTGTCGGGGGAGGTGTGGATCACCCAGTTGGGGTCCAGATCGGAGGGGCCCACATCGGCGGGCTTGTTCCAGGCCGTGCCCAGATAGCCGCCGGACTCCGCCATGGCTTCAGCCAGGGAGTAGGCAATGGTGTCCTCGTTGGGATCGGCGTAGGCAATGGCGTTGCCGTTGGCCTTGGCCGCAAACTGGCGCATGTTGTCGACTTCCTTGGCGCTGTCGCCCTGGGAATCCAGCACCTGCATCTCATACTTCTGACCGATGGAATCCAGATATTCGGCAAAGAGCTTCATGCCCTCGTTGATCGTGGCGATGTACGGGTTCTCCAGACCGCGGACAGAGACGGCCAGGTACAGGGTGGTGTCCAGCTTTTCCTGTGGGATCTGGGCGGGATCGATCACAAAATTGGCATAGTCTACGTCGTTCTGGGCGGGAGTGGTCTCGCCCTGAGCCGGGGTGGTTTCACCGCCGCCAGTGGGGCTTTCAGCCGGATCTGTGCTGCTGCCGCAGCCGGCCAGCAGTCCGACCAGCATGGATGCGGAGAGGACCGTTGCAATGAGTTTCTTCTTCTTCATTCGGGTGTTCCTCCTTCTTGTATTGGGTTGCCTTGCTTACAAAACGGCCGTTGTCCGCGGCCGACTTTGTGTTTATGGTATCCGGTTTGCGCCGGACTGCGTTGCATTGATACTATGTAGTAACATATCGTTGCCCTTAGTATAGCTCAAATTTTAAACTTGTCAATATAGCTTTCATAAATTGGTGCATAATTTACGTTTTTTCACTGTCCAAATTATTGATTCTGCACACAAGCGTAATAGGAACCGTTTTTGTATCATAATATATGCAGTATCATACCGCTTATTTCCTTCCTTTTTCATGGAAATATGTATAAAACTCATTTTATTTTTACATCTAATTTAGTTGCATTTTTAAATGCTTTGTGTTATGATCTCTCTTGTAAATACATGCTGCTTTGTTTTTTATCTTGTTATGTAGTGACATTCCAATATTACGATATTCATTAAAGGAGGGCCTTTTTTATGAAAACGCTGGTCGTCGAGAGAGATGGCAGGATTACCGTTCACGAGGTCAACAAGCCCCGGTACAACGAGTATCAGGCGCTGGTTAAGACCATTGCCTGCGGCATGTGCGGTACCGACATCAAGCTCATCCACCGCACCTTTAAGGGCTTCCCCGAATCGGTCTACCCCATTATGCTGGGCCATGAGGGCGTGGGCGAAGTCGTGGAGGTGGGCTCCAAGGTCAAAGGCCTTAAAGTGGGCGACAAGGTGCTGCTGCCCTTTGTGGATCCTGACCCGGAAAACCTGCCTGGGCTGGGCTCCGGCTGGGGCGCGTTGAGTGAGTACGCTGTGGTGTGCGATCCCAAAGCCCCCTGGCCCGGCGGCGCTCCCGACTGCGCCTTTGCTCAGACGGTGCTGGACGACGATCTGGACCCCGTGGACGCCACTATGATCGTCACCTTCCGTGAGGTGCTCTCCAACATCCGCTATTTCGGTATCCAGCCCCAGGACTCCGTGGTAGTGTTTGGCTGCGGCCCTGTGGGTCTTACATACCTGAAGTTTATGAGCCTGCTGGGTGTAAAGGATCTGGTGGCCTGCGACATCCTGCCCGAAAAACTGGAGCAGGCCAGGAATTACGGTGCTACTCACCTCATTAACAGCAAGGAGTGCGATGTGCGCGCCGAGGTGCGCAAGCTCTTCCCCGGCGGTGTGGACTACGTGCTGGACGCGGCCGGTTCCCCCGCCATTGTAAACCAGGGCATGGGGCTTATCAAGGACCGAGGCTCAGTGCTGTGCTACGGCGTGCCCGAGAAGGAGGAGGTCACCATCGACTTCAGCCCTGCCGACTACAACTGGCGCGTCATTTACCAGCAGATGCCCCGCAAGCGCGAGGAAGGCGAGGCCCACGCCCAGGTGGTAGAGTGGATGCGCTCCGGTGAGCTGAACATTAAGGACTTTATTTCCGACTACTTCACCTTTGACCAGGCCGTGGAGGCCTACCAGAAGCTGCTGGACCGCAAGATTCTGAAAAAGGGCATTATTACCTTCTAAAAAGTACAATGAGAGGCCCCCGGCGCGTTGCGCCGGGGGCTTTTATAATGGCTTCGCTTCCGTCAGGTCCGTCCGCCGCCGCGTCCACCGTGTCGGGGGAGATCCCCACCGCCGAAGCCGAAGTCGGCCCGCTTGCGGCGGAGGAACCAGACCGACAGCAGGCAGGAGAGCAGCTCCGCCAGCGGCACGGCCAGCCACACGCCGTCCACCTCCAGCAGCCGGGGCAGCAGAAGCAGCCCCAGCAGCAGGAAGCCGAAGGTGCGGGCAAACGAGATAATGGCGGAGGTGCGCCCATCGGACAGGGCGGTAAAGAGGGCGGAGGAGAAGATATTTACCCCGGCAAAGAGGAAAGCGGGGGCGAACCGGCGGAAGCCGTCCAGGGCGATGGCGTACACCTGGGAGCCGGGCGTGGAGAAGATCCCCACCACCACCCCGGACAGGGCCAGGGCCACCACCAGAATAGCCACAGACGAAACCAGGATAAACCGCAGGCAGTAGCCGAAAATACGCCGCATCCGGTCATACCGCCCCGCCCCCCGGTTGAAGCTGAACACCGGGGCCACCCCCATGGAGAAGCCCATATACAGGGCCACCAGAAGGAACTGGGCATAGAGCACGATGGTGATGGCGGACACGCCCGCCTCCCCCAGGTAGGCCATCATAATAGCGTTAAAGAGAAAGGTAGTCACCGCCATGGACAGGTTCGTCACCATCTCGGACGCGCCGTTGAAGCAGGCCCGGCCCAGCATGCGCAGATCCCCGTGGGGGCGGCCAAAGCGGAGCCCCTGCCGGCGGAGCAGGAAAAAGAGCACCCCCGCCACGGCGGGAATCGAGTAGCCCGTAACAGTGCCCAGGGCAGCGCCCAGTATGCCCATCTGCATAGGCCCCATATAGAGATAGTCCAGCACGGCGTTGGTGACGCCCGCCGCAGTCGCCAGCCCCAGGCCCAGGCCGGGCCGCCCGGCAGTGACAAAGAAGCTCTCAAAGAGGAGCTGGAGCATGGCCATGGGTGCAAAGCAGAGCTGCACCCGCAGATAGGTGACCGTATCGTCCAGCAGCAGATCGCTGGCCCCCAGCAGCCGGGCCAGCGGCCCGGCGAACAGGGCCCCCGCCAGGCAGACCGCCAGGCCGATGCACACCGCCACCAGGGCCAGAAAGCCGAAGTCCCTCCGGGCCTCCTCCAGATATCCAGCCCCCATCTTGTGGGCCACCACGGCGGAACCGCCGGTGCCCAGCATGATCCCCATGGCCAGGGTAAAGCTGATGGCAGGATAGGCCACATTGGCGGCGGCCAGGGCGTTCTCTCCCACCAGGCGGGCAATCAGCACCCCGTCCACGATGGTGTAGAGGCTGACCACCAGCATCATGATAATGGTGGGCAGGGCAAAGCGCAGCAGCCCCGGCAGGTGGAAGTCGCGGTCCAAGCGGTTGGTCATGGATAAATGTCCTCTCTTTCTCATGGCTGTTTCTCCGGCCTGCGACCGGTACAGATGGTGCAAAGTCTGGCTCCATTATACCATTCCGTACCGCTTTATGGTATAAGAAACCACTGTCGGCCGTCAAGTGCGGCATGAAGCCTTGGTCATGGCCGGAGGACGGTTGCCGCCGGGCCTGCTTTCTGTTATAATGGAATTAACTCTGAGGAAAATCCGAGAAGGGGGCGTTTTCATGCGGAAGGTGACCTGTGCGAGCTGCGGCCGGCCCTATGACTACGACAGCGACGACTTCTGTCCCAAGTGCGGCAGCTACAATCCCCCGCCGGACCGCGCAGGGGCCCGCCCGGCGCAGGCTCCGCCCGCCCGCGTTTCGGCCGCTTCCAAGGACCGGCCGCGCCCGGCGGCCCAGCCCAAGACCCCACCGGTGGGCCCCCGGACGGTGTCCTACGGCGGCCCTCAGGGAGGGACGCCCTGGGAGGAGCCCCCCGCACGGAGGCAGCGCTCCCCGCTCAAGCTTCTGGTGCTCGTGCTCGTGTCGCTGTTCCTCCTCTGCATTGTCCTGCCCTTCGTGTTGGGTCTTATGCTTAACCTGTCCGAAGCCTTTGCGGGCCGCCGCCCAGAGCCGGGGGCGGTTGCCCAGGCGGAGCCCGCCGGCGGGACTCACCCCCTTTGGGAGCCCTTTTCCATTCACGGTACCCAGCAGGTGACCGTGGAGGACCCCTGGGAGGTGGATCTGACCTACGTACCCCTGGCCCGGCGGGAGGGCTTCCGCTGCCTGGCCGTGGATCTCTGGGTGGAGGGGGGCGAGCGCCGGGACGACCTGACCTTTTTTCCCGCCGAGCTGCGGCTGGAGGACGGCACCGCCCTTCTGGCGGAGGACGACGCCTCCCTGGCCCGGCAGCTCAAGGACGCGGGGGTATATCTGGTCACCCTCTCCGACGCCCAGTGGGAGGACCCCCTGTACGGCCAGATGATCTTCTTTGTACCCGAGGATGCCTCCGGCGGGGCCGTGCTGGCTTTGTACGAGGGGGAGCCGGACAGCAGCACCCCCTCTGCCGTCCATCAGATTCCCCTGGAGCTGCCCTGGGGCGCGGTCGGAACCATGTAAAAAGGAGCAAATCAGATTGAATAACATCACTCTCATCGGCATGCCCGGCTCGGGCAAGAGCACCGTGGGCGTCCTGCTGGCCAAGGCCCTGGGCTTTCAGTTTGTGGACGTGGACCTCCTCATTCAGCAGCGGGAGGGGGCCCTCCTACAGGAGCTGCTGGACAACCGGGGCGTGGAGCCCTTTTTGGACGCGGAGGAGGCGGCCATCTGCTCCCTGGCCTGCACGGGCGCCGTCATTGCCCCCGGAGGCAGCGCCGTCTGCCGGGCGGGGGCCATCGGCCACCTGAGGGCCCTGGGCCGGGTGGTCTACCTCCACGTCCCTCTGCCGGAGCTGGAGCGGCGGATACACAACATCACCACCCGGGGCATCGCCATGGCCCCGGGCCAGACCCTGGCCGACGTGTACGCCGCCCGGGAACCCCTCTACCGGCGGTACGCTGACCTCACCGTGGATGTGGGGGAGGGGAGAGGGCTGGAGGAGACGGTAGCCGCCGTGCTCCAGGGCCTGCTGGGGCTCAACACCGCCCAGGCCCAGGGCTGAGCCGCGCCCACTTGTATTTTTCCAAATTTGTGGTATACTTTAGGAGTACGAATATCGCGTGCGAAATGCCCGCTGGTTTTCCGGCGGGCTTTGCCGCGTTTTCCCCCACCTCTGCGCGGTGGGGTATGACCCGCAACCGCCCCCCGGCGCAGGAGGGGCCAAAACGCTGTAAAGGACGAACAACATGACCTTTCAAGAACTCGGCCTCAACGAGCCCATCCTGCGGGCCCTGGCCGACCAGGGCTACGAGCAGCCCTCTCCCATCCAGGCAAAAGCCATTCCCCCCGCGCTGACCGGCCGGGACGTGCTGGGCTGCGCCCAGACCGGCACCGGAAAGACCTGCGCCTTCGCCGCCCCCATTCTCCAGCAGCTTAGCGGCCGTAAGGCCCAGGGCCGCCCCATCCGGGCCCTGATCCTCACCCCCACCCGGGAGCTGGCCCTCCAGATCCAGGAGAGCTTTGAGGCCTATGGCAAGTACCTGCCCCTGCGCTCCACCGTCATCTTCGGCGGCGTGGGCCAGGCCCCCCAGGTGGAGCGGCTGAAAAATGGCGTGGACATCCTGGTGGCCACCCCCGGCCGCCTGGGCGACCTCTACGGCCAGAAGCTCATCGACCTGTCCCGGCTGGAGATCTTCGTGCTGGACGAGGCCGACCGGATGCTGGACATGGGCTTCATCCACGACGTGCGCCGCATCCTTGGCTGGCTGCCCGCCCAAAAGCAGACCCTCTTTTTCTCCGCCACTATGCCCCCCGAGGTGCAGGGGCTGGTGGACTCCCTGCTGCACAACCCCGCCAGGGTGGCGGTCAACCCCATCTCCTCCCCGGTGGAGGTGATCGACCAGAAGCTCTACTACGTGGACCGCGGCAACAAGACCAGGCTGCTCGCCGCCCTCATCCGGGAGCTGGACGTGAAAAACGCCCTGGTGTTTACCCGCACCAAGCACGGGGCCAACAAGGTGGCCGGGGATCTGGTCAAGGCGGGCATCTCCGCCGCCGCCATCCACGGCAACAAGAGCCAGACCGCCCGGCAGCAGGCCCTGGCCGACTTCAAAGGCGGCGCGGTGCAGGTCCTGGTGGCTACCGACATCGCCGCCCGGGGCCTGGACATTGAGGAGCTCTCCCACGTGTTCAACTACAACCTGCCCGACGTACCGGAGACCTACGTCCACCGCATCGGCCGCACCGGCCGGGCCGGGCGGGGCGGCACCGCCATCTCCTTCTGCGACATCAACGAGAAGGACGAGCTCAAGGCCATTGAGAAGCTCATCGGCCGCGCCATCCCTGTGGTGGAGGGCCACCCCTGGCCCATGGAGGTGCTGGAGCCCCTGCCCCGCGACAAGAAGGGCCGGGTGGTGAATCCAGAGGACGCCGAGGCCCGGGCCGCCGCCAAGGAGCGCCGCCGCCAGCGGGATGCGGCCAACAAGGCCGCCGCCGAGGCCCGAAAGGCCAAGGCCAACCAAAAGGTACTGGAGCAGCCTCCCCAGCCGGAGCCAGCCGGGGAGACCTCCGCCAAAAAGCGCCGCAAGCGGGGCCAGCGCAACAGCGCCACCCTGGAGGAGGCCCTGACGGCCACTGCCCCCGCCCGGCCGGTTCAGGCGGAGTTTGCCGACTTCCACAAGCCCGACCCCCTGGCCAGCGACGTGATCATGGACGCCACCGCCCGCCTGCTGGCCCCTCGCGGCCGGGCCCAGGCCGCACCGAAAAAGGACAAACCAGTTGAACAGCCCGCTAAAAAGCGGAAGAAGGCCGCCAGGCCCCCGGAACTCCCTGCGAAGCCGGAGCCCCAGGCGGCGCGGAAGCGCAAGGGCGGCGGACGCCACGGCGGCCGGGGCCGTCCCCCGGAGGTCACCCTGCGCACCAATGGGCAGAAGGACTCCACCGAGCAGCCCAGCCTGATGAAGCCCTACTACCTGAGCCATGACTAAACCAAGAGGACGCGCACACCTCCGGCGTGCGCGTCCTCTTTCTCCTGTCTCTTATACACATCTGACGCTGCCGACGAAGAGG
>ENA-OXEC01000598-OXEC01000598.1-human-gut-metagenome-genome-assembly--contig:-NODE-598-length-12323-cov-13.2819_pt1 | contig 12323 bp, 11 predicted proteins | sample MGYA00249351_ERZ652235 | MGnify/ENA primary metagenome ERZ652235 (study PRJEB26925, sample SAMN05826906) | human gut metagenome | biome: ENVO:2100002; feature: ENVO:00000062; material: ENVO:00002003...
GGCGGCCGGAACCGCCCGCCGCGCTGATATGAGGTGAATACATGTATGACATAGTAGCACTGGGCGAGAGTTTGATCGACTTTACGCCCGCCGGCATCAATGAGATGGGAATGCCTCTGTTCAGCCAGAACCCAGGCGGTGCGCCGGCCAACGTACTGGCTATGGCATCCAAGCTGGGCAGAAGCACCGCCTTTGTGGGCAAGGTGGGCCGGGATGCCTTTGGCCGCTTTCTTCAGGAGCACATGGAGAAAGCCGGTATTGACTGCTCCGCCCTGCGCCGGGATGACCGGGTGCCCACGACCCTGGCCTTTGTTCAATTGGATGAGTACGGCGACCGCTCCTTCTCCTTCTATCGAGATCCAGGGGCGGATGTGATGCTCCGGCCAGAGGAGGTGGATGACACCCTGTTGGAGGGGTGCCGGATATTCCACTTTGGCTCCGTCTCCCTCACCAAGGAGCCTTGCCGCGGAACCACCCTGTGGGCCGCACGGAGGGCCAGGGAGGCGGGGGCTCTTATCAGCTATGATCCCAACTACCGTCCTTTCCTTTGGCCTAGTGTGGAAGCTGCGCGCCGCGCGCTCTGTGCCGCCCTGGAGCTAACGGATATACTGAAGGTGAGCGAAGAGGAGATGTGTCTGCTTACCGGAGAGAGCACCCTGCCTGGTGGGGCCGAAAAGCTTCAGGCTATGGGACCGTCTGCGGTCTTTATTACCCGGGGCAAGGAGGGGGCGTATTTCCGCACACCGTCAGGGGAGGGGGCTCTGCCCGCCTTTCCCGTAAACGCCGTGGATACCACAGGGGCAGGAGACGCCTTTTGGGGCGCCCTGCTTGCGCAGATCCCAGGCCGGGGCCGGACCGCACTGGAGGCGCTCACCCTGGAGGAGTGGGTATCCGCCACCCGTGTCGCCAATGCTGCGGGCGGCCTGACAACAACCGCCAAGGGCGCCATTCCTGCCATGCCGGATTCAGCCGCCATCCAGGCCTGTGTGCAGGCCATGGGCCGCTGTGCTTTTGACGCCTGATACTTTCAGAATTCTGTTTTTGCCTGTTGAGTACCTATGTCCGGGCGCGGTGCCGCTGCATATGCTGATATGGGCGAGTGCCCAACTATGCTATAAAGGGGTCGTGCCAGTTGTTATGAATGTTTATCGGCCGAACGGCCATTTTGATGAGCAGGTGCAAAGAGCGGTGTGTTGTCCGGTCTGCTGCCCTGTACCAGGGCCGGTAGGGCCGCAAGGCCCGACGGGCCCGCAAGGCATTCCGGGTAGTCCGGGCCCTACTGGTGCTGTGGGACCGACGGGGCCGCAGGGCAGAGACGGAGCGCCAGGGAGTGCGGGGCCTGTTGGAGCCACCGGGCCGACGGGCCCGGCCGGACCCATGGGGGCTACAGGCCCAGCTGGGACAGCGGGTGAGACCGGCCCTACCGGGCCGCAGGGTCCCTCCGGACCGACGGGGCCGCAGGGCAGAGACGGAGCGCCAGGAAGTACGGGGCCTGTTGGAGCAACCGGGCCGGCTGGTCCTACCGGCCCCACTGGTCCAACTGCCGCTGCGGTGGGCTGCGCCTGTGTTCAACAGATGCGGAATGTGCTCCAGCAGCTCATCCAGCTCTATCCGAATGATAATGCGGTAGTCGCTATGGATAGCGGAAATAACAGCAGTGGTCGCCTCGGTTCGCTGCTCCCTGCCGGGCCGAATGCCGGACTGCTCCAGCTAGTCAACAGCCAGGGGGTGCCTCAGGAGGCTGTCTCCATCTGTCGTATTGCCTCGGTGCGCATTACCAGTGCCTCCTATAACAATGCCATCACCTATCTGCCCGTACCGGTTCCACCTCCCACGGGATGCGATGCCGACTGTGAGGCTGCCATCCGGTCCTATTTGCCGGTGGGCACAACCGGCGTCGCCATCAATGCCGGAGGGCAAACCGTGGCCAATGGAAGTATTATACGCAATGAATTTGGGATGGTGGTTGTGGTAGGGCCCAACAGCAGCGACCCTGCTTTTGTCTCCACCTGCAAAGCGGAAATCATCAATCAGTAGAGCGCGGCTCTGTGCAGCGCTCTGATTTCGGGCGGCGGCTTGTAAAAAACAGGCCGCCGTCCGTCTGCTTCTATTGTATACATGTTTCTGAGCCTGTGGATACACGCATCAGCTTGTTCTCTAAATCAGGTATGAAAAAACCAAGGCTGCAAAACACTATCCCCAAGACATGAATTGGGGAGGAAAGCATATGAAATCAGTGTGGGAACAGACCGGAGAGCACAGGGATTTTGCCCCCTTAAAGGGGGATATTTCCACCGATGTCCTCATTATCGGGGGCGGTATGGCGGGCATCCTGTGCGCCTATCTGCTGCACGGCGCCGGAGTACCCTATGTTCTGACGGAAGCGGAAACGGTGTGCGGCGGTATCACAAAGAATACCACCGCCAAAATTACCATTCAGCATGGCCTTATCTATGACAAGCTGCTGCGCAGATTCGGCATCGACCGGGCGAGACAGTACCTCTGCGCCCAGAAGGCGGCTCTGCAAAAATACCGGGAGCTGTGTTCTGGTATGGACTGTGATTTTGAGGAAAAAGATGCCTATGTCTATGCGTTGGAAGAGCAAAGAAAGCTGGAACAGGAGCTGTCGGCCATGGAAAGGCTGGGCTTCCACGGGGACTTTGTGGAGCATCTTCCACTTCCCTTTCCTGTGGCTGGCGCTGTCAGGGTGCACAACCAGGCCCAGTTTCATCCCCTGAAGTTCGTCTGCTGCCTTGCAAAGGGCCTGCACATCTATGAGCACACGCCGGTGCGGGAGCTGATTGGCACGACAGCCGTGACGGACAGCGGTAAAGTGGCGGCAAAGGCGGTGATCGTGGCCACACACTTCCCGTTCCTCAACAAACACGGCAGCTATTTTCTAAAGCTGTATCAGCACCGCTCCTACGTCATTGCCCTGGAAAACGCCCCGGATGTGGACGGTATGTATGTGGATGAGGCGCAGGAGGGGATGTCATTCCGAAACGCACGGGATTTGCTGCTGGTGGGCGGCGGCGGGCATCGCACGGGAAAGCGGGGCGGAGCATGGAGGGAGCTGAGGGAGTTTGCCCGGCGGTATTATCCGGGTGCTACAGAGAAGTACCAGTGGGCTACTCAGGACTGCATGAGTTTGGACGGCGTCCCCTATATCGGCCCTTATTCCTCCTCCACATCAAACTTATATGTAGCTACCGGGTTTAACAAATGGGGAATGACATCTTCTATGGTATCCGCCATGCTATTGAGTGACCTTGTGCAGGGGAAGACCAACCCTTTCGCAGAGGTGTTTTCGCCTTCCCGCACAGTCCTCCGCCCTCAACTGGTCGTCAATGGATTTGAGGCGGCCGTCGGCTTGCTGGCCCCCACAACCAAGCGATGTCCCCATATGGGCTGCGCGCTGAAATGGAATTCCCAGGAGCACACCTGGGACTGCCCATGCCATGGCTCCCGCTTTACGAAGAAGGGAAAATGCATCGATAATCCGGCCACAGGCGATCTGACATCATGCTAGAGCAAAAAATTGCCCGGTATTGCAAAGAATATTGTCCTAGTGCGGTAGCAATGGACGGCTGGGTGCCATCCCATTCCCGCAGGCAGAGGGGATACCAATAAAAACTGCGGACGAAAATGCTCCGGTTCTTCAGAGCGAGTAGGAGCATTCAGGTGGGTACGCCCGAAGTCCGAGCAAGGAGTCCCTTCTCTAGAGGGCGAGCACTCGCACGAAGCCCGATTGGCCGTATGCGGCACCCAGTCTATACAAAAAGCAGGCTTTCCGCGGCAGCGGAGAGCCTGCTTTTTGGCATATGCATACGAAAAAGATACAGCATTTCGCTGAAGCGGCCTTCTGGCCCGCGGCGCTTTTGCGCCGTGCAAGTGTTTTGGCCGAAGGCCAAAACCTTGGTGCAGGCGGAATTCACTTCTGCCGGGCATGTGAAGTCCTCACGGTATCCATAAAAATAACCACACCGAAAGGTGTGGTTATTTTTATGAACCTGGGCTTCAATCTGGATATTTTTCAGTGGTGACTATATTTCCCCTAAGTGGTGGCCGAAGTCCGCCGTATGAGAGTTTTACTGGAAACACAATTTTGGAGCGAAAATATTTGGCTCACTGCAAGTATGCAAAGGTTCCAATATATAAGATTTCAAGGATATCCTTTGGAATTTAAATAGAAGAACCCGGCTTTTACACATACATAAAGTTCTTCGATAGATTCAATATTTCCAAAATCAATAAGATGGCCCAAGCATACTTTAAAATCGTTTATATTGACTAGTTGTATCGAACCACTGCAAAACACGGCATCAACTAATTTGGAAAATGTATACTGATATTCGGTAGGACAATGATCGTTAATTTTTTCCGTGCTCTCGAGAGTTATGAGTCTCATCTCCTGGAGCACTGCAAACAATTCGTCCACTTTACACAAAAGTGCCGTCCTATATTGATTTACAATTCTTAAATTTGTGGGATTCGTAATTTGAGTAGAAAATATTATTTTAAGTTGATCCAATTCATAATTATAATAGTCGTTATCAAACCGTTGTTTTGCTTCTTTAATTAAAACTAATATCTGCTCATCAAGGGAACCTGTCCGCTCTATTTTTATACTTTTCCAAGAATTTAGATATTGCTCCCTCTGCCAGACAATTTTCGTGGAGATTGTATTAAGATAAGCATAGCGTTGCTCAGCAAACTTTAGTAATTCATCAAAATATATATCAAGGAAAAGCGCATCTTTATCCGGTTGGTTACTATATAGCATTACAGAAAAGTCACCACTGCTGAACCCTCCACCAGACCAACTCGCATAGCGACGTTCTTTTTGCTTATTTCCAGTAAAGTGGTCATTCAAATTGATCGGATGTGCGGCAAAACAGGCTCGTATAGTCTTGAAATAGTCGTTATCTGAGGCTTGAAACAGTTTATGGCAAAACACTTCCGTGTTATCAGCAAAGGGAATCGTGCTGGTATCAAAAAATATCCTATGTAACTGTTGGACAGCCTCCCACATCACATCAATACACATAATAAAGGTCATAACTTTTATGCTGGAATCATTATCGTTTTTCTTGGAAACGTTTTTTATGTCGATCATTTCTACAACAACATCGATCCAATCCATAGCCGAACATATAATATTCCAATAATTTTTCCCTGCATAATTACGATACATTTGCAAGACTAAATCTTGTGCGTTCACTTCATCTCTAAAACGCTTTATTATCTCTTTGTCCATCCGTTATACCTCGTAAATCGCTCTACCTGCTCGGTCGATATGGGGGCATCAATACCTGCATCTCATTTTCGCTTTCTTATCTATTTATTTGTTGGTCTTCTCATCCAGCAGCTCAATTTTGTGGTCTCCCACTAAGGACTTCATCATTTGTTTGGCGCTGGCGTTAAGCCGTAGCAGGCGTTCGCTTTGGGAAACGCCCTGCCGGATCAGCTCTGCATTGATGCTCTCTAGGTTTGCCAGAACAATCAACTGCTGAAGGCTTGCCTCATCGCGGATGTTACCTGGGCTGTCAGGGTGTGCCTGCCTCCATTCTTTTGCTGTGATGCCGAACAGTGCTACATTCAGGACATCAGCCTCGCTGGCATAGGTAAAGCTCTGCCGCTGTGGAGTGATGTCCGGAGGGATCAGCATGTCTTTGATAGCATCGGTATGGATACGGTAATTGATTTTTGCCAGTGTCCGGTTGAGATTCCAGCCAAGGGCAAGCCGGCTGTTTTCATCCGCCTTTAGCCGCTGGTAGTCCTTGATGATGTATAGCTTGAACTCAGCGGAAATCCAGGAGGCAAACTCGAAAGCAATATCCCTGTGCGCAAATGTACCGCCATATCTCCCAGCCTTGGAGAAAATCCCGATTGCTCCGGTCGTGTCAACCCACTTCTTCGGAGACATGGTAAATGCGTTAGAACCGGCCTGGATCCTAAACCCGTCGAATTCGACGGGTTTGAATTCCGGATTGTTGAGCTGCTCCCATAACCCCAGGAATTCAATTGTGTCCCGGTTCCGCATCCAATTCTTGATCACATCATCCGGGGCATCGTTCTTATAGCGTGCAATATCTGTCAGAGAGATGTAGTCGTTCTCATCGCCGCTGGAAACGACGGCAATATCTGCCCCTTTGGCGTGGATGTGATCTTTCATAGGCTTCTTTGACGCCATGGGCTCACCCTTCTTGTATAATGATTTGATCCAGCAGCCCCTGACACCCCGCCAGCACATCCCGCCAGGTGGCGTCGAAGTCATCGGTATACCACGGATCGGCCACCTCCTGCTCCGGGCGGCCGGCATATTCCATCAGAAGGTGCATCTTGTCGTTGAAGTCGCCGCCGCAGATGCGGTACATGTTGCGGAGGTTGGCCTTGTCCATCCCGATGAGCAGGTCGTATTCCTCGTAGTCGTGGTTGTGGAGCTGCCGGGCGGCGTGGCCCTCGCAGGGGATGCCGTGCTCCGCCAGCTTCCGCCGGGCCGGAGGGTAGACCGGGTTGCCGATCTCCTCCCGGCTGGTGGCCGCCGAGGCGATCTGGAACTTCTCCTCCAGGCCTGACTTTTTCACCAAGTCCTTCATCACATACTCGGCCATCGGACTCCGACAAATATTGCCATGACACACAAAAAGGATCTTCTTCATGCTCCAGACACCCCGCTGATACTATGCTACTCTCAGTATAGCAGGTATTGCCCAGCTCGTCGAGTCCTTCCTGCAGCCATGCCCCGGCCTGGATCTGCTCCATCAGCTCCGCCTTAGTCCAGCGGTGTTCCAGCGCGGCCCGGAGATACCAGGCGCGTTCCTGGCTGCCTTCACAGCCCTCCAGAATGGCCACGTTCTGCGTCCAGCCCAGCTTTAGGGCCAGTGCCTGCAGTCCCCGGCTATCTGCGTAGGCACGGTAGAACTCCCGCATCCGTCGCAGGTTTCGTGGGGAGAAGCCCCTGTACTCGGGATAGTTGGCCTGGAAATACTCAGCGGCCATCACTGCCGCGCCCTTCTCCGGGCGGGCGCAGACAGCCCATCCAATCTCAAAGTACAATTCCACCTCTGGCAGCTCGGTTTTCATGAGGGTGTCCAAGGCTTCATACATCGAGGTATAGTCAGCCAGCTTTCGCTTGTTCATCTTCTTGTCCTCTCCGGCGGATTGCCTTATCTGGAAAGCCACAAAGGAAAAGGCGGCGGAACCGCCGCCCTTTCCCTTATGGCCTTCTGCTTATAGGATCTGCACGATTTGCTCCCACAGGAGGATGTGCTTGGTATCAATGGCTCTGTTGTCATGGTAGTGGCCAAACAGCCAGTAGTGGTATTGGACCCGGTCTTTGACCTCCTGGAGGAAGTCCGTCAGGTGGTCCGCCACATTGTGCCGGGAGAGCTGGAGAGCGATGCTGGTGGGGGCGCAGTGGGTGAGGATGTAGTCCACCGCCCAGCCATGGGCGTCCAGGTTTTTACGCGCCTCTGCATACTCCTCATCCGAGGGCAGTTCCTCCCTCCACCAGGACAGGTGGTCGATGCGGAATCGGGCGCGCTCTTTCCGCTTCAATATCAGGTATTTTCGCTCAAAGTTGGGATCTTCCAGGCTGAGGATGCCGTCCTCGATATCGTGGGAGGCCGCCCCGCCCATGGTGAAGAAGGTGCGGCCAGCCAGCTCAAATACCTGCCCCCGCATCAGGTGGAGCACGTGAGGCCGGATGGGCTGCACCCTGCCGCCGTGCCAGTTCTCTATCGGGTATTTCACAAGGGCGTCGTAGTTTTCATGGTTTCCCGAAACGAAGGCCACCGTGAAGGGCAGCCCTTCCAGCCAGTCCAGCGCCTCGTCGTCCCGTTCATCTCCGAACCACACGCCGCCGAAGTCTCCCAGCTGGAGCACCACATCCTCCTTGGTGAGTTCCAGGCCCTCCGGGAAGTATTCCGGGCGGAGCCGCTCAAAATTCCCGTGGGTGTCGCCTGTAGTGAAGATCTTCATGCAAGCTTCCTCCTTTTTGGCTGCGCCACATACTGCTCGATCTCCCGGCCATCCCGGAAGGTCACCCGGATCTTCTCCCGGGAGATCACCGTCACCTTCTCCAGCAGCTGGTGGACGACCTCTTCGTCCCACTCTGTCATCGCCGCCGTCATGTGTTCCATGGCGGCCGACACCGCCCGCAGGCGGTTCTGGAGCCGGCCCTGTTCCTGGCAGGCCCCCTCCAGCTGTGCCTTCCGTTCTTTGAGACGGGCGGTGGACTCGGACAGCTCCCGGAACCGCTCCGTGTAGTCCTCTGCCGGGTTGGCTGACGCCTCGGCCAGCAGGCTGTTGAACTGGCTGCTCAGTTCTTCCAGAGCCCTGTCAATGTCCGCCAAGCTCATACTCTCACCCAACATCGGAGCCAGCTCCCACTCCATGACGGCGGTGAGCTGCCGGGCCAGGGTGTCGCGATCCAGCATGACGGCATTGACGGCGGCCAGGATGGCCTGCTGGAGCGGTTCCTCGTCCAGGGTGGGGGACTGGGTGCAGAACTTCTTCCCATAGTCCAGGCGGCTGACACACCGCCATACGGGGCGCTTGACTCCGCGCTGAGTCCACACGCACCGCCGGTAGGCCGTCCCGCACTCCCCGCAGAACAGCAGGTTGCTGAGGACATGCTTGCCGCTGTACTTGCCCCGGCCGGTGGGGGTGCTCTTTCGCGTGGCGCCCGCCTTGGCGTTCCGCCGGGCCATCTCCAGCTGGACAGCGTCGAAGGTCTCCCGACTGACGATACCCTCATGGTGGTTTTGAATCAGGTATTTGGGGAGCTGTCCGGTATTGGGGATCACCTTCTTGCTGATGCAGTCCTGGATGAAGGTCTTCTGGAGCAGGACGTCCCCGCAGTATTTCTCGTTGGTCAGGATGCTCCGGATATGGGAGCCCATCCACACCTCTTTCCCGGAGACTGTGGGGACTTTCCTCTCTTCCAGGGCCGCCTTGATCTCCCGGATGCTGTCTCCAGCCAGGTAGCGGTCATAGATGAAGCGGACGGTCTCCGCCTGCTCTGGGACGATAGCGGGTTTTCCATCCGGCCCCTTCTCGTAGCCCAGCAGATTCTTGTAGTTTATGGTGACATGGCCGGATCGCATAGCCTGCTGCTTGCCCCAGCGCACCCGGCTGCTGGTGCTCTCGCTCTCGGCCTGGGCGAAGGCCCCGTGTAGGGTGATGAGGAACTCGCTCTCCGGGTAGATGGAGTTGATGTTCTGTTCCTCGAAGATGACTGGTATACCTAGGCTCCGCAGCTCCCGGGTGAAGTTGAGGGTATCCACGGTATTGCGGGCGAAGCGGGAGACGGATTTAGCCAGAATCATGTCGATCTTCCCCTGCCTGCACTGGCGGATCATCCGCAGGAACTCCTTCCGCTTGCAGGTGGAGGTGCCGGTGATGCCCTCGTCCGCGAATACCCCGGCCATCGTCCAGCCCGGTTCCTTCATGATCTTCTCGGTGTAGTAGGAGAGCTGATTTTCATAGCTGGAGAGCTGCTCCTCGCTGTCCGTGGACACCCGGCAGTAGGCCGCCACCCGTAGGTGGCGCTTCTTCTCCTGTTCCTGGGGCGTCTCCACTTTGGCTGGGATGACGATGACATTGGGCGCGGTATCGTTCATGTACATTTGCCTCCTTCCAAGGTCTGGTTATTTTTCAGCAGGACGGTGACCGTCCCGTTGCTGACGGTGATGCCTCGGACGCTCTCATGGAGCAGTTCCTGCTCCAGTTCTGCCATGGGTGTCCGTCCCTGGAACAGCCTCCGAAGGCGGAGGGTTTCATACTCCTCCGGCCCGATGGCGTCCAACTGGAGGGCGGCCAGCCGGAAGGCCAGCCTTCTGGCCCTAGTCTCGTCTACCGGCGGGCGGTGCAGGAGCTCGTCCAGTTCTCGGCGCATCTTATCTACTTCTGACGGCGGCTTGGCCTCTGGGACTGGGCAGGTAATGAGCTCTGGGCGCTGGATCAGGCGGTTCAGGAGGCCCAGCACCTGCCGTTCCACCCAGTCCGGTGGGCTGCCGCGGCACAGCTTCCGCAGTTCCTTCTGGGCTGGGCTCTTTTGGCAGGGCGTTGTCCGCTCCTGCCGTCGTACCTGCACCATTTGGAACTGCCCCTTTGGGATGATGGACGGGAATCCACCCTCGCCGGTGTAGCGGCAATCCGCCAGGATACGGGCCGCCATGTTCTTGTTCCAGGGCTTGTCCCCATCATAGGGGATACCCCGCTCCCGGAGCTTGTCCACCAGAGCGTTGTAGCTGGCCCCGGCCAGGTAGCTGTCGTAGATCCAGCGCACCGCCTCCGCCTCTGCCGGGTGGAGTACGGTCTCGCCCAGCTCCATCCGGTAGCCAAAGGGCCGCTTCCGGTTACTCCCCATCACCGCACCGTCCTTTCTATGGGCTCTGTCAGCTCCAGGCCGTTGATCAGCCGGAACCGCAGGTGGTCGTTGCTCTCCACGATGATCTTGTCCACGAGCTCGCGGAACAGCTCCCCATCAAAGGCGTCCAGGAAGTCTGGCCCAGCCTCCAGGGCTTCGACCAGCTCCTGGGTCTGTTGGATCGTCTGATCCTCCTCGGCCTCCAAGAACCGTTCCTTCTCCAGCTTTGCAGCGCGGAGCTGTTCCGCCAGCTCGTTCCGGCGGGAGATAAAAATGTCAGGGTCGACAAGGCCCTGCTGCTTGAGCTGGGCCAACAGTCGATCCTGACGGATAATGTCTGCAATTTTCTGGTTGAGTGCCACGATGTCCAGGCTCCAGAGTAGCTTACCCTTTCGGGCGCTCTGGAGGTCTGCAAGTAGTTGATTCAAGATGGGTAGCCCCTGGTGGCGGAGCTTATGGTATAGCCGGAAAAAAGCCTGTACAATCTCTGATTCCAAAATCTGTCGAACCGGGCATTTATCGCGCGATTTCTCATGCCTACTGCACATCCAATGGATAGTTAACCCACGAGGCTTGCGTTTAAATATTGATCCGCAGGTACTACAGAACAGCATTTGCGCGAACGGGTAAGTAGTTCCAGACGTTGGAGTGAGGCAGTTTTTTTTAAGCCGTAAAAGGTTTTGTACCCGGTCAAATATATCTTGGCTAATAATTGGCGTATGAACTTTTTGCATAAGGTATTGATTATACTCACCGTGGTTTCGCTTCCTTCGATATGGTAGGGTTTCCGTCGTATAGGTTTTTTGCAGGAGCGTCTGGCCTACATATTTTTCGTTGCGCAAGATGTAGTGTATGGAGCTCGTCTGCCAGTATGGCTTTTTATCTCTGGTAGGTACTCCGCAACGGCTAATTTCTTCTGCAATATCTTCCATGCTATGTCCCTGCAGATATCGATTAAATATAAGGCGAACAATAGGCGCTTCATTAGGATTGATTTCTAAATTCCCGTTTACCAGCTGATAGCCAAAGGGAGCTTTATTGGTAGAGAACCGTCCGCATTTCATTCGCATCTGATAACTCCACCGCATATTATCTGAGATGCTTTGACTCTCCTTCTGATCCATCATGGCGAAGATGGCGGTGAGGAACTCGCCGGCCAGCTCTGAGGTGTCGATGCCTTGCTCCTCGAAGTATACCCCAACCCCCAGGGCCTTCAGTTCCCGGACGGTCTCCAGGCACTCCTTGGCGTTCCGGGCGAACCGGGAGGAGGACTTCACCAGGATCTTATCCACCCGCCCCCGGCGGCAGTCCGCCAGCAGGCGTTGGAAATCGTCCCGCTTTTCCGCCGAGGTGCCGGTGATACCCTTGTCTGCGTACACGTCCACAAACTCCCACTCCGGGTTGTCGGTGATGAGCTCCGTGTAGTGGGCGTTCTGGGCGGCAAAGGAGTTAAGCTGATCCTCCGAGCTGGAGCTCACCCGGGCGTAGGCCGCCACACGGAGTTTCCGATCCCGGACAGGATCGCTGGGCGGGATGATAATCACCTGGGGCGCACGGTTCAGCGCCAGGGAACCGCTGGTTTTCTTCTGCTCGTCCACGAAATCGCCTCCTGTCAGCAACACACAATACCAGCATATCCGCGAAATATCCATATCCAACCCCAACAAAAATTAGGGGAAAAATATGACGTCCGCCCCGGTTTCTGCCCGGAGCTGGGCGGCGATCCTCCCGGCCTCCTTCCGGCTGACAAGGCCAGCGGTCTGGAGGTGGCGGAGGAGGTTCACCATCCCGATATAATTGATGTTCTGGCTCATCTCATATCTCCATTTTGAAATGGGGGTCGTTATGAGGCGTATGGCCGCAGAACGGCCCCCACTGAGTTTTTCAAAAACGCATTTCGCTGGTTGGCCCTATTCGACACTACTTCCCGGGCCCTGGGCGGCAGCAG
>ENA-OXEC01000608-OXEC01000608.1-human-gut-metagenome-genome-assembly--contig:-NODE-608-length-11909-cov-9.97764_pt1 | contig 11909 bp, 6 predicted proteins | sample MGYA00249351_ERZ652235 | MGnify/ENA primary metagenome ERZ652235 (study PRJEB26925, sample SAMN05826906) | human gut metagenome | biome: ENVO:2100002; feature: ENVO:00000062; material: ENVO:00002003...
GCGCCACAAGGTAGTCCGCCGGGAACGGAACCCCGGAAGTAGGGGCGGCCCTTGTGGCCGCCCACGGGCGGGGACAAGCCCCGCCCCTAAGGGGCGAAGCGTTCCCAGCGGGGGCAAAAAGGGGGCGGCCGCAAGTGCCGCCCGTGCACAGGGTGTAAAATGCATTTTGGGGCGACACCGCCTCTGTTCAGGTTCCCGCTACTCCGGGAGGCTGGAAATCCGTGCTGCTCCCGACGTGAAAAAACCGGTTCCCCGGCGCGGACGCCGGGGAACCGGTTTACTCTATTCACTCACTTTTTCAGGCTCTCGGCCCAGACTGCGTACTTGGCAACCTTGGCGTCGCAGGCCTCCCTGGAGGCGTCGTTGGCCAGGATGTAGACCTTGACCTTGGGCTCGGTGCCGGAGGGACGGACGATGAGGCTGGTGCCGTCGGCCATCTCATAGCGCAGCACGTTGGAGCCGGACAGCTCCATGGTGCTCTTCGCGCCGTCGGCGGCGTTGACCACGCTTCCGTCCTTGTAGTCCTTCTGCTGGAGCACGCCCACACCGGCGATCTCCACCGGGGGCTTTTCCCGCAGATTGGCCATCAGATCGGCCATCTTTTTCAGGCCGTCCAGGCCGGGCATCACCAGGTTCAGAGTCTTTTCACCGTAATAGCCGTACTTCTCATAGCAGGCCAGCAGGGCGTCATACAGGGTCATGCCCTGTCCGGCGTACCAGGCCGCCATCTCGGTGAGGGACAGGGCGGCGGTGACGGCATCCTTGTCGCGGACATAGTCGCCCAGCATGTAGCCGTAGCTCTCCTCGTAGGCGAAGATCACCTTGCCCTCCCCGGCGTTCTCCAGCTTGTCCTTCTTCTCCGCCAGGAACTTGAAGCCGGTAAAGGTGTCGTAGCTTTTCAGGCCGTTGGTCTCGGCGACCTTGCGGGCCATCTCGGTGGTAACGATGGTCTTGAGAGCCACGGGGTTGGCGGGCATCTTGCCGGTGCGCTGCTTTGCCCCGATCAGGTAGTCCAGCAGCAGCACGCCGGTCTGGTTGCCGGTGAGCACCTTGAACTCCCCGTCGGAGGTGCGCACCATGATGCCCACCCGGTCGGCGTCGGGGTCGGAGCCGAGGATAAAGTCCGCCCCCTCCTTCTTGGCCAGATCCACAGCCAGATAGAAGCCCTCCGGGTTCTCCGGGTTGGGGGAGATCACGGTGGGGAAATTGCCGTCGATGACCATCTGCTCGGGGACACAGATGACGTGCTTCATGCCCAGGCGGCGCAGGGCCTCGGGGATGAGCTTGTAGCCGGTGCCGTGGAAGGGGGTGTAAACCATCTTGAAGGTGTCGGCCACCTTCTCCACCGCGGCCTTGTCGTTGACCTGACCCATGACGTTGGAGAGGAACTTCTCGTCGGTCTCAGCCCCCATGACGGTGATCAGGCCCTTCTCCACCGCCTCGTCGTAGTCCATGCGCTTGATGGAGGCGAAGAAGTCCAGCTCCTCCATCTTCTTGGCGATGGCCTCGGCGTGGTGGGGGGGGAGCTGGGCGCCGTCCTGCCAGTAGACCTTGTAGCCGTTATATTCCTTGGGGTTGTGGCTGGCAGTAACGTTTACGCCGGCGATGCAGCCATACTCCCGGACGGCGAAGGACAGCTCGGGGGTGGGGCGGAGGGACTCGAAGATACGTACGGGGATGCCGTTGCCCGCCATGACGCCGGCGGTCTCACGGGCGAACTCCTGGGAGTGGTTGCGGCAGTCGAAGCACACCGCCACGCCGCGCTTCACCGCCTCGGGGCCCTCGGCCAGGATGACCTCGGCGAAGGCCTGGGTGGCGTGGCGGATGACGTGGATGTTCATCTGGTGCAGGCCGACGCACATGGTGCCGCGCAGGCCGGCGGTGCCGAACTCCAGCGGGGCAAAGAACCGGCTCTCAATCTCCTTCTCGTCGCCGGAAATAGAGCGCAGCTCCTCCTTTTCCGCCTCGCTGAGCGCAGAACTGCTGAGCCACTTTTCATAAACATCACGATAGGACATGGGACTAACCTCCAATATCTGAAATTCTGGCGTAAACAATGTACTGCACTGTGATTATAGCACAAAAATTTACCAATATCCAGCCCGTCTTTTGACGAATTCGGGAGATTGTCACGCCTACTTGTGGTAGCTGGAGCCTTCGTCGATCTTGAAGCTGCGGTAGAGCTGCTCGAGCAGCATCACCCGGGCCAGATGGTGGGGAAAGGTCATGGGGGACATGGACAGCTTGGCCCACGCCTGGGCCTTGAGGGAGGGTGCAAGGCCGTAGGAGCCGCCGATCAGAAAGGCTAGGCTGCTTCCCCCCCGGCTGCTCCAGTCGGACAGGAGGCCGGAGAGCTCCTCGCTGGAGCGCATGCGTCCCTCCACGCACAGGGCGATCAGGCTGGCCCCCGGCGCCAGCCTGGCGCGGATGGCCGCCGCCTCCTTCTCCAGGGCGGCGTCGATCTGGGCCTGGGATGGATTGGACGGCAGCCGCTCCTCCGGCAGCTCCACCACCTGGAGCTTACAGTAGGCCGACAGGCGCTTGACGTACTCCGCCGCCGCGTCGATGTAAAATTTCTCCTTCATCTTGCCCACGCAGATGAGCTGCACCCGGATGCCCTTCATACCGTGTACCTCCGGCTCTTCTCGCTGCGGGGGGCCACCTCCAGCGCCACGTCCCGGCCCACTGCCGCGCCCCGGCGCTCCAGTACGCCCCGTACCACCTCGTGGGCCCGGGCGGGGGTATTGTTCTCATGGGACAGGTGGGCCAGCACCACCGTGCGGGCGCCCCCCTCCACCGCCGTCCAGGCCAGCTCGGCCCCCGCCTCGTTGGACAGGTGGCCCCGGTCGCCCAGAATGCGGGCCTTGAGGTGGTAAGGGTAGGGGCCGGACTGCACCCACTCCACGTCGTGGTTGGCCTCGGCCACCAGGAGATCCGCCCCCCGGATGCCGCGGAGCACCGCCCCGGTCACATAGCCCAGGTCGGTGACCACCGCCGCCTTCCGCCCCCCGGCGGACAGGGCGTAGCCCACGCTCTCCGCCGCGTCGTGGGAGGTGGGGAAGCTCTCAATCGCCAGCCCGCCGATGGAAAAGCCCTCCCCCGGCGCCACGGGGCGGAGCAGCTCCTCCAGAAAGGCGATGCGGTAGCAAAGCTGCCGCCCCGTCCCAGGGCTGGCATACACCGGCAGCCTGAGCTGCTTGGTCAGGGTGGTCAAACCGGAGATGTGGTCGCTGTGCTCGTGGGTGATCAGCACGCCGGCGAGCTCCGTTGGCTCCACGCCCAGCTCCTTCAGGCCGGTGCAGATACGGCGGCAGGAGATGCCCGCGTCCACCAGCACGTGGGTGCGGCCGTCGGTCACCAGCAGGCTGTTGCCGCTGGAGCCGCTGGCCAGGGTACAAAGTTCCAGCACGGAATCGCTCCTCACTATGTAGTCTCTCTGCGCAAAAAAGGGCGGCGGCCTGCGCCGCCGCTCCCTGTTTTCTTTTTAGCCTACCTGGCTCTGCTTCTCCTCGTCCGGGGTGACCACCACGCGGATGTCCGCCCCCACGCCGGAGAGCTTGCGCACGATATCCTCGTAGCCCCGCTCGATGTGGTGGATGCAGCCAATTTCGGTGGTGCCCTGGGCCGCCAGGCCCGCGATTACCATGGCCGCCCCGGCCCGCAGATCGCAGGCCTGGATACGGGCGCCGGTGAGCTTCTCCACGCCCTCGATGACGGCGATCTTGCCGTCCACCTGGATCTGGGCGCCCATCCGCCGGAACTCGTCCACATAGCGGTAGCGGTTGTCCCACACGCCCTCGGTGAGCACGCTGGTGCCCTCCGCCAGGCAGAGGACGGCGGCAATCTGGGGCTGCATGTCGGTGGGGAAGCCGGGGTAGGGCAGGGTCTTGACGTTGGTGCGGGTCAGCTTGCCGTGCCGGCGCACCAGCACCGCGTCATCCCGCTCCTCCACGTCCACCCCCATCTCCAGCAGCTTGGCGGTGATGCACTCCAGATGCTTGGGGATGACGTTGCGGATGAGCACCTCGCCCCCGGCGGCGGCCACGGCGGTCATATAAGTGCCCGCCTCAATCTGGTCAGGGATAATGGAGTAGCTGCCGCCGGACAGGCGCTCCACCCCGCGGATCTTGATCACGTCGGTGCCCGCGCCCATGATCTCCGCGCCCATGGAGTTGAGGAAGTTGGCCAGATCCACGATGTGGGGCTCCTTGGCGGCGTTCTCAATGACAGTCAGGCCGTCGGCCAGCACGGCCGCCAGCATGATGTTCATGGTGGCGCCCACCGAGACGATGTCCAGATAGATCTGGGTGCCGCACATGCGGCCGTTTTTGGCCTTGGCATGGATGTAGCCGCCCCGCACATCCACGTCGGCCCCCATGGCCACAAAGCCCTTGATGTGCTGGTCAATGGGCCGTCCGCCGAAGTCACAGCCACCCGGAGGGGGCACCTCGGCGGAGCCGAACCGGCCCAGCAGCGCCCCAATGAGGTAATAAGAGGCGCGGATTTTCCGCGCCAGCTCCTCAGGCACACGGGCGTTGCGGATGTGGGAGCAGTCCACGTCCACCGTGGTGCGGTTGACGGTGCGCACATCGGCGCCCAGCTCCTGCAAAATATTCAGAATCAATGTCACGTCGCTGATCTGGGGGATGTTCTCAATGCGGCATACCCCGTCCACCAGCAGGGCGGCGGGGATTATGGCGACGGCGGCATTCTTCGCGCCGCTGATGTCAATTTCTCCAAAAAGCGGCTTTCCGCCGTGGATCACATATTTTGTCAAAGCTACAACCCTCTATTCCTTCCGCCGCAGCCGTTTCCGGCATAAACGGTATCCAAGGGCCGGCAATTCACCGGCCCGGTAAACACAATTTAATAAACGCCTTCCATGGAAGTGCGCTCCAATACGAGTACATTATAGCAGATCTCTCCTTAAAATCAAAGCAAAATTCTCGTGTGCTCCGATTTTCTCTTCTCATGCCTGTGATCCTTTGCTTTCAAAATACCCAATCTGCCGACTTTTATACCTCTTCTGATCGTGCGTGGGGTTATGTCTACCAAATGTCTACCAAAATGCAACGCAAAGCGCCTGAATTTTCAGCTTTTTCCCCAAGGAGTTTTTTATAATGTCTACCATACGTCTACCATGCGAACCTTTTGATTCTGTTTCCCCGCCTTTTATATCCCTATCCCCCGAAAACTGCATTGTTTCCTCCCCTGTAAGGGGCGTCATACTTGACTGAAACGCGCAGTCGTGAGTAGGATGCCCCGAAAGCTCAAAATTTAGAAGGAGGAATTCCAAACATGAGAAACCTCAAGCGGACTCTCAGCCTGGCTCTGGCTTCCGTCATGCTCGTGGGCATGATGAGTGTCGGCGCCAGCGCGGTGAACGCGAGCGATTTCACCGATGCGGATGAGATCGTAAACAAGGACGCCGTTTCTACCATGACTGCCCTGGGCATCATCAATGGTAAGGAAGACGGCAGCTACTTTGACCCCACCGGCAACGTGACCCGTGCCGAGATGGCCAAGATGCTCTGCGTCGCCATCAACGGCGGTGTGGATCCCGTGCTGGGCGTCAAGGACACCCCCACCTTTACCGACATCAAGGGTACCTGGGCAGAGTCCTACATTGAGTACTGCGCCGCCAACGGCATCATCGCTGGCCGCGGCAACAACAAGTTTGATCCTACCGGCACCGTGAGCGCCACCGAGGCCGCCAAGATGCTGCTGGGCGTGCTGGGCTACAACGCCGAGAAGTCCGGCCTGGTGGGCAACGACTGGGCCATCAACACCAACGTGCTGGCCAACCAGAACGGTCTTTACAAGAACCTGGCCAATCTGAACGCCAACACCCTGCTGACCCGTGACAATGCCGCCCAGATGATCTACAATGCTCTGGACGCCAACATGGTTGAGCTGAACGCCGCTGGCAACTACACCACCAGCCAGTACAGCTACACCGGCACCGAGTCCGTCGTGACCGGCACCGAGCGCGTGTGGGTTGTCAAGATCAAGGACAGCTCTGTTAACGATGCCGTCAAGGCTCTGGACGGCTCCGTCTACAACAGCCGTCAGGATGCTATCGACACTCTGGATGCCGCGAACGGTAGCAAGCTCGATAGCAGCAAGTACACCCTGGAGCAGAAGACCCAGAATGTTTACGGCGAGAACACCGTGACCAAGTACGCCGACGAGACCATGGGCCACAAGTACCTGTCCCTGATCACCGACGGCGACGCTGTGCTGACCGACGTGGAGAAGGACAGCAAGGGCACTTACACCCTGTACATGAATGGCATCACCACCAAGGGCCAGTACACCAAGGTCGAGGGTGACTACAGCAACCTGATCGGCCAGAAGGTCGAGGTTCTGTATAAGGACAGCGAGAATGTGTACGGCGTCTATGCCTCCACCGACAGCTCCCTGATCGTGGAGAGCACTGCCGGTAAGGTTGAGGCTGTCAAGAACGGCGAGGTCAAGATTGACGGCACCACCTACAAGGTGGACAGCAATGTGACCACCACCGCTCTCTACACCGGTAAGCTGATTGACGGCCTGAATGTGGGCGGCAACAAGGCCGCCGCTGTGAAGGCTTACGACAATGACGACAACGGCAAGATCGACACCGTTGTTTACGTCCCCTTCACCGCCGCCAAGGTGACCTACGTGGGCGAGAAGTCCTTCAACACCGATGTTAACACCAATGTTAAGTTTGAGGACGTGAACGCTTACGACGACATGGCCAAGAACGACTATGTCATCAAGAGCGACGCCGCCAACACCGTGGATGACACCGATACTTATGTCCTGGCTGAGACGGTCGAGGGCAAGATCGAGGCCACCAAGAGCGACTCCGTCCGCATTGACGGCACCTGGTACAACTATGTTACCACCACTCCCGACACCGATCTGGCTCTGGACAGCACCGTGAAGGCTGCTGTGCTCAACGGCTACATCGTGAAGTCTGAGGTTGTCACTGCCAGCCACGAGCTGCAGGACTACGCCGTAATTGTGAAGACCGACGAGGATGTCAACGGCTATGTTGCCAAGCTGCTCTTTGCCGACGGCACCACCAAGGTGGTTACCACCGATAAGGACTACGGTAGCGCTGGCGAGAACTACGGTAACGCTCTGGTGACTTACGAGGTCAAAAAGGGCGAGTACGTCCTGACCAAGGCCAAGACCAACTCCGGCGACGCCGACAAGGCTGGCTTTGACCTGATTGTGACTGGCAAGTATGTCAACAGCTCTGGCAAGGGCAAGATCGGCGGCGAGAGCATCGCGGACGACGCCGTGATCTTTGTGAAGGATAGCGCGGGCAAGTTCTCTACTATGGCCGGTTCCGACTTTGCCAAGTACAGCACTACCTCTGTGGTGGACCAGAATATCACTGCTTACGCTAACAAGGACAACTCCACCGGTTACAACAGCATTGTCCTGGCTTACGTAGAGCTGAACGCGAAGGTTAACTCCATCACCAGCAACTACGGCTATGTGACCAGCGCCGTGTCCACCACCAAGAACAATGACGGCGAGACCGTGTCTTCCTTCACCTTCTGGGATGGCGCCACCGAGCACAAGGACATCATGACCGACGAGAAGGTTTCCCTGTCCAAGGGCGACATCTTCACCTACGAGGAGAACAAGGACGGCAGCTACACTGTCACCGAGGTCGACAACCTGCTGCGTACCGCCATCATTGCCTACAACGAGAAGAACGGCGATATCCGCTTCACCGACGCTTCTCTGAGCGACAAGGGCAGCAATGTCAACGCTGAGATCACCAAAGATACCGTTATCATCGGCATCAACAGCGATGACAAGGCCGGCGTTGAGGGCGTGGTGCCCACCATCGCCATCGAGACTGATAAGTCCGGTGTTTACCAGGCCAACGCCTACTATGTGATGGGCGCCGGCGACGAGGTGAAGCTGCTGGTGGTTGACACCTACGGCAACATCCCCGCGGTTGACAGCGTAACTACTGTTACCGACGAGAGCAATCTCGGTACTGCTCTGAAGCAGTACACGGATGTGACCTTTGAGGGTAATGCTACTATTTCCAGCAAGCTGGAGATCCCCGCTGGTGCCACCCTGAACGTCAAGGGTGATCTGACCGCAAATGCTGCTATCGTTGGCAACGGCACCCTGAATGTGACTGGCAATATCAGCGACACCAGCAAGGTCAGCACTCAGCTTGAGTCCACCAAGACCGGCGAAACTGTTTCCGTGTCCGGCGGTGTGGTTCTCGGCGACGTGACCGGCAATGTCGGCTCCGGTAGCGCTCTGTACTCCGGCGATCAGGTTAAGGGCAAGGTTATCGTTCAGATTACCGTTCCTGCGGATGCGGTGACTGACGGCACCTCTAAGATTAAGTTTGACGGTTCCGATCCCTCTACCCCCACGCTGACCAATCGTAGCGACATTTATCTGGCTATCGATATGAGCCAGTCTGGCCAGAAGGTTATCACCATTGACAAGGACGGCGATTGGAGCTCTACTACTAACGATGTGTATACCCTCACCGTGAAGTGGTAATCTAACTGCAATCGGCTTATTACGAAGAGAGCCGCCCCCGATTGGGGGCGGCTCTTTTTGTTAGTGGAAGGCTATATAGTAGTAGCTCATTCCGGATCGGTTTGCGTCCGCGTAGAATCTGCCCTCTATCAGGTCGCCGCGGGCCACCCGTATTCCGCTGCTGGTGATCTCCACCAGGTTTCCGTCCCGCATGGTGACCGGCGCTCCTTGCAGCGCCAGGCCGCCATAGGTATACATGTCGGACTGCATTGCGCCGTCCTGCCTTACCACAAAGACTGCCCGGGGCGATACCCCCAGCGAAATATCCCGGCTTCGGGCGTCATCCCCTGTATAGCTTCCACTTAGAATCTCAGGCTTTAAGGCCAGTGCTTTATCCAGCACACGGAAATCCTCGTTGAAATCCGTACGCAGGAAATTGTCCTCCGGCTCCCACTGGTGCAGGTGATAGTGTTCCGTATAAGCTGCCATTTTCATTCCTCCCGCAGGGGGGGCGGGCAGCGCCTTTGCTGTACTGGAAAACGCGGCCCCTGCGGGAAAGGAACCCCCGCGTCCGGCTGTCTACCGGACGCGGGGATGGCCTTGCCTGCGGAGGGGGTAATATAGATGGCAAACTATACAGCGCACTATCACCTGCACCAGTGGGAACCGGAGGACAGCTTTTTACGGAGAGACTTCAACGAGGATTTTCAGAAAATTGACGCGGGCCTCGCCGGACGGGGAGATTGCAGCCTTCTGTTCGGCTCTTATGTGGGTACGGGAACTTGCGGCCCGTCCGAGCCTACCGTACTTACACTGGGGATTCCAGCCAAGGCGCTTTGGGTAAGCTGCGGTTCATGCCACGCTGTCTTTCTGAGGGGGAACACGCAGGCGGTTAATTTCAGCACCAGCGATGGAGAGCTGCTTGAGGTGGAGTGGACGCAAGACGGCCTGAGCTGGAAGCTGGGGGGAGGACTTTACAATCACGACTACCAGCAGCTCAATGAAAAGGGAACCACCTATTATTACGCGGCGCTATACCAAGAAAGCAAGGAGGCCCCGGGAAATACCCGGGGCCTCCTTGCTTCTTGGGGTTTGGTGATCAGAACTCAGCGGATAGTGAAGGTACCGCCAATCAGCTCATCGCCGGTGGTCGTATTGACAATCGTCCAAGTATAAGTGCCATCGACAAGCGCCTTATCGCTCATCTCATAGCCCTTGGAGGAATTATTGATGCCTTCACCAATGACCTGCACATAGAAGTAATGGAAACCAGTGGTCACACCTTTGGCATCTTCCTTGTACATCAGATTACCCTTGCTGTTCTTGATGGACAGAGCAACATCCTGAGCATCCTTGTCAGTAATGCGGAAGGTGAAGAACATGTTGTCGGTGATTTCACCGCCGATGTCATCCTTCTTATCCTCAGGCATCTTGGTCAGAACATAGGCACCATTGGCTTCGCTGCTCAGATCAGAGGCGTTAACAACGGTAGCAGTATTTACACCGCTGCCGGAAATCTCAGCCTTGTCGCTGCCGGAGGAGGTGGTGGAACCGTAGAAGATGGTGACGATCTCACCGTTCTTCACGATGGCGGTAACCGTCATGCCCTTCTCCACATCACTCAGAGAGCCAGTCTCGATCTTCTTGCCCTCAGTGACGGCATAGACCTCAACCTCGTCGGAAACAGCGTAGCTCTTGCCGCCCAGGTCGATGATACCATCCTCGGCCTCAGCCTTGACCTCCACGCCGGGAAGCTGATAGGTATCATCGGTAGTGACGTTGCTGTACTCCTCACAGGCGGAGGCGTCCAGAATCTCGTTCTCGGCATCCGCATAGGCGATAACGTTCAGCAGAATATCGGTCTTCAGGACATTGCCGCTGGGATAGCTGTCCTTCAGCTCCTCATCCATCTTGACAGTGGTGATCTCACCGTTGACAACAGCCTTGTACTCGTAGTAGGTGTTGTCGCTGTCCTTCACCTTGGTACCGGCCTTGGAGCTGAGGACATACACGATGTCGTCAGAGCTGGCGGACACATCGGAGATGAAGACCATGGTAGCCACGGTGCTACCGCTCTTACAGTAGTAAACAAAGTTGCCGCTGTTGTCCTTCAGGTCGGGAACATTGGCATAGCCGGTGTAGGACTTATAGGTGGCCTTGCTGCCGGTGCCGGTCTGCACCAGGAAGACGGTCTTGCTGTTGGCGTAGACAGTCTTAGTGTCCAGAGTCATGGCGGACTCGCCCTTGTTGATCTCGACCTTCTTGTTCTCGGCCAGACCAGAAGTGCTGACGCCCTTGATGGTGTAGATGTCCTTGGAGTTCTTGCTGTACTCTACGATGTAGCCCCGCATGTTTTTCAGAGCGGTTTCCTTTGCACTAAAGTTACTGCCGCTCAGACAGTCCTCATCGACCTCGGCCTCGACCACGGTGCCGTCGGCCAGCAGAAGCTTGGCATAGTAGGAGCTCTCGTCGTCATAGCGGCCCTCATCGGCACCGGTGTTCACGACGTAGGCGTAGTCGCTGGAGGCCTTGGATACGTCGACCTTAATGACATAGCCATAGGAATCCAGGTACAGGTCCAGCACGCTGTCGACCTTGACATCACCCTTATTGGACATCTTCGCGCTGTACTTGTAGGTCTCGCCGTCAGCCACGAAGCTGGAATCGCCGGTGGTCTTGGTGACCTCGACGCCCTCAACCACCTCGGCCAGGGTCATGGTCTGGATCTCACCATCAGCCATGGTGTAGAGAACCACGTCGTCCTTCTCGAAGGACTCAGTCTCAAACTTCTTGCCGTCCACGGTGACATAGCGGTCATCGCCGTCCTTCGCGGCGGTAACCTTGGAGATCTCGCCCACGTAGGTGTTGATGACCACCAGGGTCACGTTGTCGTCGTTGTCCACAAAAGCCTCGACCAGAACGCCGTTGCCGCCGAGCTCGTCGTCGCTGTTGCCCTTTTCGATGGTGAAGGTGCCATTGGCCTTGCCGTCCTCGGTCACATCCACAGTAGTGGTCTTATCCAGGCCCAGGTCGGAGTACAGGGTCTTGGAGCTGACCTTCTCGGAGTAAGAGGCATCGGCGGTGGAAGCATAGGTGCCGATCTCCTTGGTGCCGTTCTTCCACTGGTCGGAGGGACGGCCGAAATCGTCGTGGTTATTGCTGTTCAGGGTCAGGTCAGAGAAGTACTTCTCGCAGAACTGCTGCACCTCGTCCTTGTCGCCCTTCACGGTGCGGTAATCATCGGTCGTGCTGTTGGCGACCTTCACGGGGGCGGAAGCACCCACGATAACCTGCATGCCGTCGGAGCCGATGACAGTGGTGCCCTTGTTGGTGTAGTACACAGTGTCGGCGGTCAGGGTCTGGAACGCCATCTGGGCGGCCTGCTCACGGGTCATGGC
>ENA-OXEC01000611-OXEC01000611.1-human-gut-metagenome-genome-assembly--contig:-NODE-611-length-11842-cov-6.12437_pt1 | contig 11842 bp, 6 predicted proteins | sample MGYA00249351_ERZ652235 | MGnify/ENA primary metagenome ERZ652235 (study PRJEB26925, sample SAMN05826906) | human gut metagenome | biome: ENVO:2100002; feature: ENVO:00000062; material: ENVO:00002003...
CCGCAATATCCCAAAAACAATCGAAAATATTTTGTGCAATTTCGATATTTAGCTTGAAAAATTCGAAAAGTTTTGGTAAAATATGACCATAGGCAATAAGCAGTATCGCCAGAACATCTGAACTCCGTAATTTGCGGAAGTCTTTTGAAAAAATGGCAAAAAAACATATACGGGAGGGATTCATATGGATATTTATGGAACAAAACAGATCCGAAATGTTGTACTTTTAGGGCACGGCGGCGCCGGTAAGACGACGGTAGCCGAGGCACTGGCTTATCTGACCGGCGTTACAAAGAGAATGGGCAAGGTTGCTGACGGAAATACGATCAGTGACTATGATAAAGAAGAGATCAAGAGACAGTTCTCGATCTCTACTACAATGGTTCCGATCGAGTACGAGGGAGCAGAAGGAAAGATCAAGATCAACCTTCTTGATACCCCGGGTTACTTCGATTTCGTTGGTGAAGTGGAAGAGGCTGTCAGCGCCGCTGACGCAGCGATCATTGTTGTAAACTGCAAGGCAGGGATCGAAGTTGGTACAGAAAAAGCATGGGATCTGTGTGAAGAATATAAACTCCCGAGAATCATATTTGTCACAAACATGGATGATGATCACGCATCCTTCCGTGAACTGATCTTAAAACTTGAGAAGAAGTTCGGAAGAAAGATCGCTCCGTTCCAGGTGCCGATCCGCGAAAACGAGAAATTCGTCGGTTTCGTAAACGCAGTCAAGATGCAGGGCCGCCGCTTTACAAACCTGTCCGATTATGAGGACTGCGAGATCCCGGAGTACACAAAGAAAAACCTCGGAATTATCCGTGACGCCCTGATCGAGGCAGTTGCCGAGACGAGTGAAGAGTACATGGAACGTTACTTCTCCGGCGAAGAATTCACGCAGGATGAGATTTATACCGCAGTACAGACTCATGTGTGCGACGGTTCGATCGTTCCAGTCATGATGGGTTCCGGAACCAACTGCCAGGGCTTCAATGCGCTGTTAAATGCGATCGACCGCTACTTCCCGTCACCGGATAAGGGCGAGTGCGTCGGCGTTGACGTATCAAACGGCGAGCATTTCACCGCAAAATACAATGACGAGGTTTCCCTCTCTGCGAGAGTATTCAAGACCATCGTTGACCCGTTTATCGGAAAATATTCCTTAATGAAGGTATGCACCGGAACATTAAAACCGGACAGCACCCTTTACAATGTAAATAAAGACGCAGAAGAAAAGATCGCAAAAGTCTACGTGCTGAGAGGCAAGGACGTGATCGAGGTTCCGGAGTTAAGGGCCGGCGATATCGGTGCTGTAGCGAAACTCTCCGTGACACAGACCGGCGATACGATCGCCCTCAGATCTGCTCCGATCGTATACCACAAACCGAAGATCTCCACACCGTACACTTATATGCGGTTTGCAGCCAAGACAAAGGGCGACGAGGACAAGATCTCCAGCGCACTCGCAAGAATGATGGAGGAGGATCTGACACTCCGCGTTGTGAACGATACGGAGAATCGTCAGAGCTTACTCTACGGAATCGGTGATCAGCAGCTCGAAGTTACAGTCAGCAAGCTTCTCGGCCGCTACAAAGTCGATGTGGAACTCTCCAAACCGAAATTTGCGTTCCGCGAGACGATCCGCAAGAAAGTGGAAGCTCCTGGCCGCTATAAGAAACAGTCCGGCGGACATGGACAGTTCGGTGATGTCAAGATGTCCTTTGAACCGTCCGGCGACCTTGAGACCCCGTATATTTTTGAAGAGAAAGTATTCGGCGGAGCGGTTCCGAAGAACTACTTCCCGGCAGTTGAAAAAGGCGTGCAGGAATGCTGCTTAAAGGGACCTCTGGCAGGATACCCGGTAGTCGGCATCAAGGCAACTCTTCTCGATGGCTCCTACCATCCGGTAGACTCCTCCGAGATGGCGTTCAAGATGGCATCAACAATGGCCTTCAAGAAAGGATTTATGGAAGCAAATCCTGTTCTCTTAGAGCCGATCGCCTCTGTGAAAGTCGTTGTTCCGGATAAGTTCACCGGCGATGTTATGGGTGATTTGAACAGAAGAAGAGGACGCGTTCTCGGAATGAACTCTCTCCATGGCGGAAAACAGGAGATCGTGGCGGATGTCCCGATGTCCGAGATGTTCGGCTACAATACGGATCTCCGCTCCATGACTGGCGGTATCGGAGAATTCTCCTATGAATTCAGCCGTTACGAGCAGGCTCCTGGCGATGTACAGAAGAAAGAAGTGGAAGCGAGAACTGCAGGCGGAGAAGTGGACGCTTAAAGCTTTTGAAAGATAAGAATAGAGGTAACTATTCAGTAGGTCTGCTCACTTGCTGCGCTGACCGTAATAAAACATGGGATGGAAGGCAAAAATCCCATCGGCGAAGCTGATTTGGAATGGATTTTTGCACGTAACTGTGAGGACACTGAACAGTTACGAACAGACTACGAATTCAGGGATCAGCCGCAAGGCTGGTCCCCTTTTTTACGCGAACAACGAGCCAAAGTCCGCTCTTGCGCGAGACCTTGGCGACTGTCGCGATAACAAGGGGAAACTCGCGAAGCGTGTTTTCACTTGTTGAGGTCAAAAGATATTTACGTTCCGCCTGATACAGGCAAATTCCATTCCCTGCCTATTACCTTGCAGAAGAGGTAAGAGACTTCCGTGGTCTTGTTAAAATACAGACTTCCTGACCGGAGTGAGGAGATTTCCCGGAACGTTCACAGTTTTGCCGAACTTATGCCATAGTTTTCCATTGACTTCCATCTGGACAGAAAGAGAGAAAAATGGTATAGTTATTAACTGATAAGCTATAAATGCAGACGAATGAACGGAAAAATCGTTACAGTTTATGGATGATCGTTTTATGAACAAAGACTGGAACGTGACAGCCTGCTGATCGGATAAAAGATTTCCGGGATGCAGAATGCTCCGACAGAAAATGAGGAATTAGAATGAGAAAATGGTTTTTGATCATGGCCGCGGCGCTTGTACTCTGCTCCGCGTGCGGAAAGAAAGACACTTCGGTGAACGGTGTGACCCAGGAAGCGCAGGCAAGTTCAACAGAAGCGGAGAGCCTTTATAAGGAAGGAGCCGGGTATGTTGGAGAAGAAGATTATGAGAGTGCGATCGAATCACTGTTAAAATGTATTGAACTCGATCCGAATTACAGCAAAGCTTATATCCAGCTTTCCAAGGCATATATCGGAAATGAGGAATATGACGAGGCGGAGGCAATCTTAAAACAGGGATATGAAAAGACGAAAGATCCGTCCCTGGAGAAAGAGCAGGAGAACTGCATCCGCTCGATCTGCCAGGTCCTGACAGACAATGAAGACTATGAGACTGCGATCCCGTGGCTCTTAAAGCTTCAGGAGATCGACGGGGTTACCGTGGAGAACTCCTTACAGCTCTCAGAAGCGTACTCCATGATGGATGACTACGAAAACGCAGTGGCAGTCCTCCAGAAAGCGGATCAGAACGATGAGAGTATTAAAAGTGCTCTGCTGGAGGCGAGAATTTCCTACGGGCAGTATTGTTATGACGAAGGGAAAAATGACCAGGCGATTGAGACTTTAAAGGCCGTGATCGATGAGGCTCCGGACCGGATCGATGCGTATTCCATGCTGATCACCGTGTATGTTGATACCGGAAAGGCAAAAGAGGCGGAGAGCATCGTCCAGAGCGGACTGGAGCGCTTTGTCAACCAGAATTCCACGGTGACGGATGAGCAGCTGGATGAATTTTTAAATTCAGCATCCTCCTATTATATGGAACTTGAGGATATGGATGCATGCCTGAAATTCTGGGAGAAGGCAGCTTCCATGAGACCTGGAAATAAGAGCTATAAAGAGGAACTGGACAGTTATCGTTCTTCCGCAGCGGATGAGGCATATGCGAAAGCAGATGAACTCCTGGAGGCCGGAGATGTGGAAGGCGCTTCCAAATATTACAAACGTGCGTTCGCACTGGCGCCGTCCAACTATGACGCGGGCGTGATCAGCGGTGGAGATTATACATATTGCCTTAACAAGGACGGTTCCTGGAGACTTGGATGGTATACGGATGAGACCGGCGGCTCTTATTACTTCAGCTCGGCGGCCGGACGCCTCTATGCGAGTGCAGTGACAGGATACCAGCAGCTTGACGGCGCGGTATATTACTTCGAGGATGACGGAAGAATGCTGGTGGACGACACGACTCCGGACGGACGTTTCGCGGATGTGGACGGAAAATTGTTGGATCACAATCCATATGAGGATGATGAGACAGCCGGCGATGAGACGGATGCTGCAGATGAAACGGAAGAAGAAACGGCGGCAGAGACCGAAGAGGAAACTTCCGCTGCGGCAAAGGAGACGACAGCGGCGGTAAAAGAAACTGTGAAGGAGACCACAAAGGCAAATCCGCAGCCGACACAGGCAGCAGCCGTAAATTCCGGAAATCTGAAACTGAATGCCGATACGCTCCAGGAGGCAAGCGACAAGGGCGGAACAAACACTTACGAGAAGACGGAACTCTTTGACGGATCGACTGGAAAACTTACGATGGGCGATGTATATAACTGTCTGTCCAAATACGGAAAGACCGAGTGGGTATCCCAGAAGCTTCCGTATGAGCTGAAAGTTGCAAACGTAAAGGTATGGATCCTTCCGGGCGACAACTGGAATACAACAGGACTTGTCATCAAGGATGCATCCCAGTACTTCGAGGTCCTGAAGAAGAAAGCACTTCCTGACAATGTACAGTTTGCGGTCGAGTTTGACTCCTCCGCAGCCGATAAGCTGGATATCAGCAAGGTGAGACGTACGAACGGAAACTAAAAATTGCAATAATATAAGAAGGGGCGGGAATCCCGGCAGAAGTGTCAGGGTTCCCGCCCTTTTTCCAGTTTGTGCGAACAGCGAGCCAAAGTCCGCCCTTTCTTATGAAACTAAAAAGCGCCGCCTGGGATCCATAATAGAAACCGGGCGGCGTAAAAGATTTTCTGAAATTCAGGATTACAGAAGTCCCTCGTTGTACTTTCTGATGAGCTTCTGGATCTTGTCTGTCGGGGACAGGGAGTTTCCGATGGAAACGTCGTGGTTTAAGGAGTTGATGATGGCAGCAATGTACTTGCTCATATCAGCTTCCACATACCATTCCTTTGTGAAGAGTTCCGGGGAACGGTAGTTTAAGTTTGTTGTGACAACGCTGTCGATATAACCCTTCTGGTAGAACTCGTCGAATTTGTCGAAGCCTGCAGTGAAGAGACCGAAGGTACAGCATACAACAACCTTCTCAGCTTTGCGCTCCTTTAACTCTTTTGCGGTGTCGAGCATGCTCTCGCCGGATGCGATCATATCGTCGACAACGATCACAGTCTTTCCTTCTACAGAGCTTCCGAGGAACTCATGGGCAACGATCGGGTTTCTTCCGTTGATGACCTTGGAGTAGTCTCTTCTCTTGTAGAACATACCCATATCAACGCCGAGGTTGTTGGCGAGGTATACGGCACGGCTCATAGCACCCTCATCCGGGCTGATGACCATTAAGTGGTCTTTATCGATCTTTAAGGTATTGTCATGTTTAAACAGTGCTTTTACGAACTGGTAGGTCGGCATGAAATTGTCGAGACCGGATAACGGGATCGCATTCTGTACACGCGGGTCGTGTGCATCAAATGTGATGATGTTGGACACGCCCATGCTTACTAACTCTTCAAGCGCCATTGCGCAGTCTAAAGACTCTCTGTGAGTACGCTTATGCTGACGGCTCTCGTAAAGGAACGGCATGATCACGTTGATGCGGTGTGCAGTTGATGCGGTCGCACCGATGATCCTCTTTAAGTCCTGGTAGTGGTCATCCGGGGACATGTGGTTTACATATCCGGACATCTTGTAGGTGAGAGAGTGGTTTGTCACATCGACCATGCAGAAAATATCGGTTCCGCGAACAGACTCATTTACGATTCCCTTTGCTTCACCGCTTCCGAAACGCGGGCATGCGCAGTCGAGAAGGTAGGAGTCAACATCGTAGCCGCGGTACTGTAAATTGCCCTGACGGCGAATTAATTCTTCCGTATCGTTGCGGCGGAAGTTTACGATGTGGTCATTGACTTTCTGCGCAAGATCACGGCAGCTCTCAAGAGCAGCGATCTTAAGCGGTGCGAGCGGCAGACGGTCGTTGAAAACGTACTGATTAGACATGTCAGATAATCCTCCGATTTTTAGTGGTGCGGTCTGATCTCTTGTCAGGTCAGACTGTCCGATCATATTTTTGACCTGCATTTCCTTATTATACGGGATGAGCAGGCATTCCACGCCGAGTATACCATTTTCGGACATTTTTCGTCAATAGTTTCGCATGAAAATTCGTCAGAACATTCCTTTACAAATTGGAGGAAGATTGGTATGATTGTGTTTAGAACCATGCAGGAAGGGAAAATAAAGTGAAATATCAGGGACATAAAATTACGGCAGTCGCTCCCGGTTCCATCGCAGAAGAACTGGAACTGGAGCCGGGCGATGTGCTTCTTACCATAGACGGGGAAGAACTGGAAGATATCTTCGACTATGATTATATGACGGACGCTGAGAGCTTCGTGATGGTCGTCCGGAAAGCAGACGGCGAAGAGTGGGAACTTGAGATCGAGAGCGGCGGGGAGGACTTAGGACTCACCTTCGAGAACGGACTCATGAGTGACTACAAGTCATGTTCCAACAAGTGCATCTTCTGCTTTATCGACCAGATGCCGCCGGGAATGCGTGAAACTCTCTACTTTAAGGACGATGACTCGAGACTTTCGTTCCTCCAGGGAAACTACATCACCCTGACAAATATGAAGGACAAGGATATCGAGCGTATCATCCGTTTCCATCTGGCTCCGATCAATATCTCGGTCCAGACGATGAACCCGGAGCTGCGCTGCAAAATGCTCCACAACCGGTTTGCGGGGGAGGCGTTAAAGAAGATCGACCGGCTTTACGAGGCGGAGACGGAGATGAACGGGCAGATCGTTCTCTGCAAAGGCGTCAATGACGGAAAGGAACTGGCGTACACGATCGAGCAGCTCTCAAAGTATGCGCCGGTAATGCAGAGTGTGTCGGTTGTTCCGGTCGGACTCTCGAAATACCGTGACGGCCTTTATCCGCTGGAACCGTTTACAAAGGAAGATGCCTGTGAGGTCATCGACCTGATCGAAAAATGGCAGAAGATCAATTATGAGCGCCACGGGATCCATTTTATCCATGCAAGCGACGAGTGGTATATTCTGGCGGAACGGGAGATGCCGGAGGAAGGACGCTATGACGGATACATCCAGCTGGAAAATGGCGTCGGCATGCTGCGTCTCCTTCAGGAAGAGGTGATGGACGCCCTGGACGGGAAGAAGGACGACGGGGTGAAGGAAGAACTCTCGATCGCGACGGGATACCTGCCGTACCCGTATCTGGAAAAGCTTGTGAGGGAGATCGAAAAGGTCTATCCGGGACGAAACGTCCATGTATATCGGATCCGGAATGACTTCTTCGGGGAGAAGATCACGGTGGCCGGCCTCATCACGGGGCAGGATCTGATCGCACAGCTGAAAGAAAGACCGCTGGGAGAGAGATTGCTTCTTCCGGCCGTCATGTTCAAAAGCGGAGAAGAAGTTTTCCTGGATGACATCACAAAGACCCAGGCGGAAGATGCTTTACAGATTCCGATAAATATAGTAAAATCAAGCGGATATGACCTTGTCGATGCGATCCTCGATCCGGAAGCAGCGAGAGAGCAGACTGCGGAACACGGGGCATATGAGCTTACAATGAAAGATGCCGGACTCACGGAAGACGGAGAAGTCATTCCGGACTGGGACGGCGAAGTATAGAAATGAGGAAAAAATATGAGTAAACCAGTAGTGGCGATCGTCGGCAGACCGAATGTGGGAAAATCCACACTCTTTAATGTACTTGCCGGCAGCACGATCTCGATCGTAAAAGATACTCCGGGTGTGACAAGAGACCGTATTTATGCGGACTGCACCTGGTTAAACAACAACTTTACCCTGATCGATACAGGCGGAATCGAGCCGGATTCCAAGGACATCATCCTTGCCCAGATGCGGGAACAGGCTCAGATCGCGATCGATACCGCGGACGTGATCATTTTCATCGTCGATGTCCGCCAGGGACTTGTTGACGCGGATTCCAAGGTTGCGGACATGCTCAGAAAGTCCAAGAAACCGGTCGTTCTTGCGGTCAACAAAGTGGACAGTATGGCAAAATTCGGAAATGATGTATACGAATTCTACAACCTCGGAATCGGCGATCCGGTTCCGGTATCCGCAGCGTCGAGACTCGGTCTCGGTGAGCTCCTTGACGAGGTAGTAAAATACTTCCGTGAGGACCAGTATGACGACAGCGAGGACGACCGTCCGAGGATCGCGATCGTCGGAAAACCGAATGTCGGAAAATCTTCCATTATCAATAAGCTTCTCGGCGAGAACCGTGTGATCGTGTCCAACATCGCCGGAACAACGAGAGATGCCGTTGATACGGAGATCGTGAGAAACGGCACGGAATATATCTTTATCGATACGGCCGGTCTCAGAAGAAAGAGCAAGATCAAAGAGGATATCGAGCGCTACAGCATCATCCGCACGGTAACAGCCGTTGAGCGCGCTGACGTGGTCCTCATGGTCATCGACGCCGTTGAGGGGATCACCGAGCAGGATGCGAAGATCGCCGGGATCGCCCATGACCGCGGAAAAGGCGTGATCGTTGTTGTCAACAAGTGGGATGCGATCGAGAAGAATGATAAGACGATCTATGAGTACACAAGAAAATTAAAAGAGACCCTGTCCTATATGCCGTATGCGGAGTATATCTTCGTGTCCGCCCTGACCGGACAGAGAATGGAAAAACTCTTTGAGCTGATCGATATGGTACGCGAGAACCAGACGCTCCGTGTGGCGACCGGCGTCTTAAACGAGATCGTGACAGAAGCTGTCGCGATGCAGCAGCCGCCGTCCGATAAGGGCAAACGCTTAAAGATCTACTATGTGACCCAGGTTGCGGTAAAACCGCCGACCTTCGTAATTTTCGTGAACGATAAGGAGTTAATGCATTTCTCCTACACGAGATACCTGGAAAACAAGATCCGTGAGGCCTTTGGCTTCCGCGGAACATCCCTGAAATTCATCATCCGTGAGAGGAAGGAGAAGGATTAAGCGATGGGCAGAGTGCTTTGTCTTGTTATAGGTTATGTGTTTGGATTATTCCAGACAGGATATCTTTACGGGAAGATGAACCATATTGATATCAGAAATTACGGCAGCGGAAACTCCGGAACGACAAACGCGCTCCGGGTTCTCGGAAAGAAGGCGGGACTCATCGTCTTTGCGGGCGACTTTTTAAAGACTGTTTTCGCATGTCTTGCAGTCCGGATCATCTTTAAAGCAAGCCCGGATACAGACCTCTACGTGCTCTATGCGGGTCTCGGAGTTGTCCTTGGACATAATTTCCCGTGCTATCTGCACTTTAAAGGCGGAAAAGGGATCGCATCCATGGCGGGGATCCTCGTGTCCATGGACTGGCGCGTGACGCTCGTCTGTGCGGCTCTGTTCCTCGGCGCTGTGATCATCACAAGATATGTGTCCCTGGGATCGATCCTGGTCGTGATCTCATTCTTCATCCAGATGCTGATCTATGGATCACGGGGGGATTACCGTGTGTCCGAAGGAAGTCTCATGGAGTTTTTTGCCATCTCCTTTATTCTGATGGCGATGGCGATCTGGAGACACCGGGCAAATATTAAACGACTGTTATCCGGTACGGAGAATAAGCTCTGGGGCGGAAAGAAATAAACCGGCATCAGGTGCGTACATAAGAAAATCAACCTTAGGGCGTAGAAAAAGGAGTTCCTGAACATGGAAAAGATTGGTATTATCGGTTCCGGTACATGGGGAACCGCAATTGCGGTACTGCTGGTAAATAACGGACATGAGGTGACACTCTGGTCCGCGATCCCGGCAGAGATCGAGGAGATGGCAAAGACAAGGACCCACAGGAATCTTCCGGGTGTGACACTTCCGGAAGGACTCATCTATACTGCGGATCTTGAAAAGGCGATGGCGGATAAAGATCTTCTTGTGATGGCAGTCCCGTCTGTTTTCGTGCGCAGTACGGCGCAGAAGATGAAACCGTTCTGTAAGGATGGCCAGCTCATTGTCGATGTCGCAAAGGGGATCGAGGAGAATACTCTCGATACAATGACACAGATCATCAAAGAGGAGCTCCCGATGGCTGAGACGGCCGTTCTCTCCGGACCGAGCCACGCGGAAGAGGTAAGCCGCGGACTCCCAACGCTCTGTGTTGCGGGATCCCACAAAAAGAAGATCGCGGAGTATATCCAGTCCACCTTCATCAGTCCGGTATTCCGTGTATACACGAGTCCGGATGTCCTGGGGATCGAGACAGGAGCAGCGTTGAAGAACGTTGTTGCCCTGGCGGCCGGGATCGCTGACGGTCTTGGTTACGGGGACAATGCAAAAGCGGCCCTCATCACCCGCGGAATGGCGGAGATCGCGAGACTTGGCGTTGCCATGGGCGGAAAATATCAGACTTACACAGGACTCTCCGGGATCGGAGACCTGATCGTGACATGTGCAAGCATGCACAGCAGAAACCGCCGTGCCGGGATCCTCATCGGAAAAGGATACACGATGGAGGAAGCCATGAAGGAAGTCCAGATGGTGGTGGAAGGCGTTTATTCCGCAAAGGCTGCGAGAGCGCTTGCAAAGAAATATAACGTCTCCATGCCGATCGTTGAACAGGTCAACGAGGTCCTGTTTGAAGGAAAATCGGCGAAAGAGGCCGTTGCTGACCTGATGCTCCGCGACAAGCGCATCGAGCACAGCGACCTTCCGTGGGAATAAAGATCCGGACAGACCTGCCGCATGAGTGAATAAAAACATCCCCCTCGCGCATACACTGAAACAGTATATGCGAGGGGGTATTTTTATGGATGATTTCCATGTATACAAGGATATCGAGGCGAGGACGGGCGGCGAGATCTATGTGGGCGTCGTGGGACCCGTGCGCACCGGGAAATCTACGTTTATCAAGCGGTTTATGGAACTTCTCGTTCTCCCGAACCTTCCGGACGGGCAGAAAAAGTCGCAGACCAGGGATGAACTCCCGCAGAGCGCCGCTGGGAAGACGATCATGACCACGGAGCCGAAGTTTATCCCGAAGGAGGCGGCGGAGCTGGAACTCGCGGAGGGGATCCGGGCGAAGGTGCGGCTCATCGACTGCGTGGGATTTATGGTGGAAGGCGCCGCAGGACACACGGAAAACGGGGAGGAACGGCTTGTGAAGACTCCCTGGTACGACTACGAGATCCCCTTTACCCAGGCGGCGGAGATCGGGACGAGAAAGGTGATCCGGGACCATTCCACCATCGGTATTGTCGTGGCCTGCGACGGGAGCTTCGGGGAGCTTACCAGGGAGGACTTCCGGGAAGCGGAAGAGCAGACAATCTCAGAGCTAAAGGAGATCGGAAAGCCGTTCCTGATCGTGCTCAATTCCACGAGACCGTATGCGGCGGATACGAAAGCGCTGGCGCTTAAGATGGAAAACCAGTACGGAGTTCCGGTCCGGGCGGCAAACTGTGAGCAGTTAAAGAAGGAGGACATTGAGGAGATCCTGGGGACAGTCCTTCTGGAGTTCCCCGTGACGGAACTCGACCTCGAGATCCCGAAGTGGGCGGAGATCCTGCCGGATACCCATGCGATCAAGGCGGACATGATCGCGGAGGCGGAAAAGCTTTTAAAACGTTCTGTTCAGATGAAAGATGTGCCGAAGGAGACGGTCCCGG
>ENA-OXEC01000612-OXEC01000612.1-human-gut-metagenome-genome-assembly--contig:-NODE-612-length-11808-cov-21.294_pt1 | contig 11808 bp, 9 predicted proteins | sample MGYA00249351_ERZ652235 | MGnify/ENA primary metagenome ERZ652235 (study PRJEB26925, sample SAMN05826906) | human gut metagenome | biome: ENVO:2100002; feature: ENVO:00000062; material: ENVO:00002003...
GTCCATGACCGCGGACACCTTCCTTTCCATGCTCCTTGCACGTGAATGGGATTACCGTGCCCAGGCTGCCATAGTGCGGCTTACCCGGAATGCGGCGTTCCGATACAAGGCCTATCTCGAACAGATTGACTATGCCACAAACCGGGGCCTTGAGCGCAATCAGATGGAACGCCTCGCCACCCTTGACTTTGTACATAAGGGGCAGAACCTCTTCATTACCGGCTCTTCAGGTACGGGGAAAAGCTATCTGGCATGTGCCCTTGGCCACGAGGCATGCAAAAGGGGATTCCGCACTTTCTATGCCAATGCGCCCAAACTGCTTGGCGCACTGAAGGTTGCCAAAGTCAAAGGTACACTTGAAACTGAGCTCAAGAAGATTGAGCGTTGCCAGTTACTCATCCTGGACGACCTGTTCATTGTACCTCTTGATGCCAAGGAACGTCCCATCCTGCTCGAAATTATTGAGGACAGGCATGAAAGGAAATCCACTATCATAACCTCGCAGTACCCATCGTCCAACTGGTATGACATGGTTGGTGATCCGACAATAGCCGACGCCATCCTTGACCGAATCATTCATACGGCGCATACCATAGAATTATATGGCGAAAGCATGCGTAAGTTAAGGGCTAAGAAAAGCCAGAGTATCTAAAAGGGTAAAATAAAATTGACCCCTGCACCAGGACTTTACAAGGGGCAATCATATTATGGCCAAGGTGAGCAATCCTGTTTGGCCAAAGGGGTCAAAGCAGAGTGGCCTTTCCATACGAGGCGGAACGCTTCGTTTTGTTTTTTTCGGAACGCTTCGTTTTGCGGATTATACACGGAGGCCAACTCTTACAATCACCCATTAAGAAATTGCACTTCTATCTTGAATGTTTACTCTCTTTACATACCTCACACAGAAAGTGTGACCACACATGCCTTGGATACACGAAACCGCCCGACTCGCGCGGAAAACTCCGCCAACACCTCACCTCGTGTAAAACCGACGTGACCAACTGCCGTCTTTCTCACGCGTTAGCACCACGAGCCGTCGGTCGGTCAGCGTCTCTATCACAGAGTTGTCGCTCCCCTTGCTGTAGGTCACGACCAGTTGGTTGCCCGTCATCTGATAAGTGCCTGCCGTGGGATTCCACTGTCCGTCGTAGAATTCTTCAGTCATACACGACCCGTTGCTGCGCAAAGTGAAACGCATGGCCAATTCACCCTCACGCTTAAACGTTTCCCGTTCGGTCTCCGTGGTTTCGGCATCAAACGAAACCTCGTTGACCATATACCACGTGCCTTGGATGTTCTCCTTGATCATGGGCAAATCGGCATCCTCAGAGCAGGCGGCAAAGCACATACCCACATAGGCCAGCAAGAAGGCCAGCAAAAACTGTCTTGGCGTTTTCATATCATCACGTTTGGGGACAAATATAGGAAAAAGTTTTCAATGTTGTATCCCGTCAAGTGCATTTTTTGTTCTCACAAGACAAAAAGCACGGCAAGGATGCACACTTTTCCACATCTGTGCACCCTCCCAACTGCTTTCTGATAACAAGAAATGTCCATCAGGCATCCCACCCCCCGTTATGACATCTGTCACTCGAGAAGCACCGGCTGGCAGGAAAAGTTTATTCTTTTGCCTTTATTTTTTACTTTATTGACATTTTTCCTTACCTTTGCAAAAAACAAGCAATGGCAACGGAAAGCAACGACAACACAGAGAAGGTCATCCACTTCATGAACCAACTCGAACAGCTAGGCCTACAGCTAAAGGCGGCCGGCGACGAACAGCGGCTCACGCTCGGCCGGCTACTGGCCTTGAAAAAGGAAAAGAAGACAGACACCGAGGAATACGCCCGGCTCACGGAACGCAGCAAGACACTCCAGGCCCTCATAGACAAATGGCGCCCCGTGTATCAGGAACGCATGGCATGGGTGAAAGAGGTGCAGGGAAAGAAATAGAGCCGGGACTTTGACAAGCGGCTGTAATGTTGTCGCCCGCTCTCCTATCCGGACGGAAAACACAGAAGACCGGCTCTCTCGCGATTGAGAAAGCCGGTCTTCTGTGTTCTTAAAATATCACAATGTCACTATCCGCCATACACAAAGCGGTGGGCCGTATGCCGGCCCCGGGCCTCAATGCGCAAAATATATACGCCACCGGACAAGCCTTGCAAGAAGATTGCAGCTTCGCTTCTGCCTGCCACAGAGACTTGCCGCACCAGCCGACCGTTGACATCAAACAGCCTCAACGCGAGCAGACTGCCGCCGCGCACCTCAATGACTTTATTGCCATGAGTCACGGCCAGTTCTTCACCGCCACCGTCTGCACTTTCTATACCTGTGGCCCCGCCATTGTCCGGAACATGCTTGCTGCCTTTAAAGGTAACATAATAGACGGGGATTCCGGAGTTTGAGATTTCAAAATCCTTGCCATCGCTGTTGCCATAGAGCACCACCCGATAGCGTCGTCCGTTGACAACCGGCAAGTCGGTATTCTTCAGCCAACCGCTATTCACTTCAACTACGGCTCCCGGCACCACTGTCACCTGCTTAGGAGATTTAGTGAGCTTCAACATCTGACGGGTTGTCATGTCTTGCAAAAAAATGCTGACAGTGCCTTGATAAGTCTTCCCCAAGGTGGTCTTGAGTCTGGCCATGACGCCCAACAGGCTGTACCGCCCAAGGTCGATTTCTTCGCGTGAGATTGCATCCCTCCCATCGTCATAGAACACAATTTCCTGATTTTTCAACCAACTGCTTGCCGACAAAGGCTGAATCTCCACAAAAGCACTTTCCTTGTCATGGAGTTTGCCCACCCGGTAGCGCACGGCCTGCCCGTCTTCAAGACCTCCCTGTCCGTCGTCTCCGATCACTTCAAGACGCACCTCATAGTGCCCGGGAGCAATGTCTTCGCCTAAGGTCAAGGCTACAGAAACATCATTGCCTGAGAAACCGTCAAACTCAACAGCCTTCTGTGTTCTCCCCACACAGGCCACCTTGCCATCCTTGCCGAGCAACAGCATCTTCACATAGCCGTCACGAGGCACTCCACTCAAATTCTTGAGGGGCAAAACGACCGTCGTCTTGCCACCCGGCACAAGCAGTCCGTCCACCACCGGTTCGCCCATCAGCTGGAAACCGGCTTCCTGTTTGTTCAGTTCGGCAATACGTATGTTGGCGTTCGTCAACTCTATTTCCATCGTGGGCGCATTCTTCATCTTCACCCACTCGTCCCACTTGCCGTCCGGCAGCAAAGCCACACACATCGGCACAAGCCGGTAGTAACCGTTTGCCAGTCCCTTCAAAGGCACGTTTATCGTCTGCGGCGTGTTGATGAGTCCGTCGCTGATAAGTGATTTGTCCTCGTATTGGGCAAAATGCCGGTTGGTGAAGCCGCCTGAAGCATGATCGTCGGAGGGACAGATCGCGACACGCTCCCCTGCTGAATCATAAATTCCGATACCGATGTCGCCCTTGAAGTTTTTCCCTTTATTCACGAAATGACTCATAGCGACAGCCATCGTCCGGGTGCGTGGAAGCATCTTCTCTTCGGACGACGGCAAGACAAGATAGCCTTCACCGTTGAACGAGAGTTGCGGACTGTCTTCCAAAAGCGCCTTATCCACGGGCATACTGCCCGGTTTATTGGGGTGCGCGACAATGGCCTCGATACCATAGCTGAAAGCCAACGGCCGACCGCCAAACTCGCTGCCGCTCTGGCTCACGTTGAGAGCCGTGAGCGAATAGTAGCCGTCACTCTGTCCGCCCCAACCGAAATTCATGTGGAAGAGTCCGTTTTCGTCAAATCCGTCGGCTACCCACGCATGGCCGGAGCCACCGCCTTTGCCCGAACCGGACAAATAGACAGGATAGCTGTTGAGCAATTCGCTTCGCAGAATGGCAGTAAAATTGGCAGCCCCTTCATTGAGTTTGCTGATGAACGCCACCGAATAGTCGAAGTTGTCTTTTAGGGCCTGATAGGCCAACCGACTCTGCGTACCGCTCGCCCGAGGCGTGTATTGCATCCTCACAGCGATACCCACATCGCTCATGAGTTTAGCAACGGCATCTTTCTGCACCTGCGTGGCTCCCCCAAAAGAGGCATAGGCGGGCAACATGTCGGCCCAAGCATAGTGTGAACGGCTGAAATCGGCCGACTTCTTCCGCCGGTCATAAGTCACGGTGTATTCCACCTTACCTTTCCCCGTTTCCGGCCAACGGTGATAGTACATCACCTGTGCCACCGCCGTGGCCACACAGCCGGTGTAGGGATAGCCCGTCATGCCGTTATAGGGTTCTGCCTGGCTCCATCGGCTTGCCAGCAGCGGGGCTACCGTCTTGCTGTATCGCGGAGTTTTGGCACGCTCGCCCGACACATGCTGAAGCCGTTGCAACTGTCTGAAACTACGCGTGTAGCCGGCCAACAACAACTTCACGCCGGGGTTGGCATGCAAAGTGTCGAGTTTGCCCTCGCGACTATAGGCAAGCACTTCGCCCATGTCGCCGTCACCGGAGACAATGACAAATCCCTTTTCTTGCACATCATTGAATATATAATAAGGTGTAACCGCATTCTTGCCCCCCTTTCCCTTCGTGGCCCGGGTGGAAATGTTTTTGGGCAAAGTGACATATTCCCGGGCAATGCGTAACGCCTGCCGGGGTGTCACCTGCTCCGCGCGGAGCGACAACAAGGGGAAAAAGAACAGGCCGATGCCCACACACAAAGTCAAGGCGACGCTACCGAAGCGCAACCCGCATACAAAAATCGAGAACTTCTGATATGTCCTCTTAACTTGCTTTATCATTCTCACTAATTATTTTCTCGTAAATATCATAAAATCCAATGGCTTCCCCCAAGCGGGAAAGAGGACTGCCACCCACTCCGCAAAGGGCCTCAACCTTCTTTCAAGTTGCTTCTCCCCACACTTACAGCCCCCACCTTCGGCCATTAGCATCATTTTGGGGGCTGCAAAGATAAGCACTTTATTTGAAATTAAAGAAGCTATCGGTAAAATTCTACCCGTCTTCCATACAATCCGCTTTTCAGCGTAGAGTCAACCAGCAAGTGCAAGAATGATTCTTGCAAAAACAAGATAAATTATTTGTAGATAGAAAGAAAAATGCTATATTTGCCTTTCCTAAATATATAACAATAATGGAAAACAAAGAGAAACCTGAACCAATTTATTATGAATTGACAGATAAGCATTTCTGGGCTGCCTTTCTTAACTTGGCGCGCCACAATGTCTATACCACCATTAATCACATCAACAGACGTTTGGAAATAGCAGAGCTAAAAGACGATGGATATATGATGGGCATTAAAGGCAGTTGGAACGAACAAGCGAAAAAACTCGACAAAAAAGTTCGGCTGAGAGACTTGATCATGAAACACTTTCCTTTTCTGGAAGCTGCAGCTTATGAAATAACAAACTCTAAAAGTCCCAACAATAAGGAGCAACGGGAAAAGGAACAATCCGAAGCCCTATCACTTAACAACTTGAAGAATGTTCTATTCATTTTCTTGGAAAAACTTCAGGTTCTCAGGAACTACTACTCCCATTACAAGTATTCTGAAGAATCCCCAAAACCGACATTTGAAACAAGCCTTTTGAAAAACATGTATAAGGTTTTCGATGCCAATGTGCGGTTAGTAAAGAGAGACTATATGCATCATGAGAATATAGACATGCAAAGAGATTTTACACATCTCAACAGGAAAAAACAAGTGGGACGAACAAAAAACATCATAGACAGTCCTAACTTTCATTACCATTTTGCAGATAAAGAAGGCAATATGACCATAGCAGGCTTACTGTTCTTCGTCTCTTTATTTCTTGATAAAAAAGACGCTATTTGGATGCAGAAAAAGCTAAAGGGATTTAAAGATGGCAGAAACTTGCGTGAGCAAATGACAAACGAAGTATTTTGCAGAAGCCGTATATCTTTGCCTAAGCTAAAATTAGAGAATGTACAGACAAAAGACTGGATGCAACTTGATATGCTTAACGAATTGGTTCGCTGTCCTAAATCGCTGTATGAACGGTTACGAGAAAAAGATAGGGAAAGTTTTAAAGTACCTTTCGATATTTTCTCTGACGACTATGATGCTGAAGAAGAACCATTTAAGAACACGCTTGTAAGGCATCAAGACCGCTTTCCATATTTTGTCTTGAGATATTTCGATTTAAATGAGATATTCGAACAACTCCGCTTCCAAATAGATTTAGGTACCTATCATTTCTCTATCTATAACAAACGTATCGGTGACGAAGATGAAGTTCGCCATCTCACACATCATCTATATGGCTTTGCGCGCATTCAGGACTTTGCACCACAAAACCAACCAGAAGAATGGAGAAAATTAGTGAAAGACTTAGATCATTTTGAGACATCGCAAAAGCCTTACATATCTAAGACTGCTCCACATTACCATTTAGAGAATGAAAAGATAGGCATTAAGTTTTGCAGTACCCACAACAACCTCTTTCCATCTCTCAAAAGAGAAAAGACATGCAATGGAAGAAGTAAATTTAATCTCGGAACACAATTTACGGCAGAAGCATTTTTAAGTGTCCACGAATTGTTGCCGATGATGTTTTATTATCTGTTATTGACCAAGGATCATCCCAAAGGAGAAGGGGTAAATAAAATAGAGAAAATTATAAGAACAGAAATAAGCAATATATACGACATCTACGATGCTTTTGCCAATGGTGAGATAAATAGCATTGCAGACCTAACCTGCCGACTTCAAAAAACAAATATACTACAAGGCCATTTGCCAAAGCAAATGATTTCCATATTGGAAGGCAGACAAAAAGATATGGAAAAAGAGGCTGAGCGCAAGATTGGGGAAATGATAGACGACACCCAAAGAAGACTTGACTTGCTCTGCAAGCAGACAAATCAGAAGATAAGGATTGGCAAAAGGAATGCCGGTCTGCTAAAATCGGGAAAAATCGCAGATTGGTTGGTAAATGACATGATGCGCTTCCAACCTGTTCAAAAAGACCAAAATAACATTCCAATAAACAATAGCAAGGCTAACAGCACCGAATATCGAATGCTTCAGCGTGCGCTTGCCCTTTTCGGCAGTGAGAACTTCCGCCTTAAGGCATATTTTAATCAAATGAATCTTGTGGGGAATGACAATCCGCATCCTTTCCTTGCAGAAACACAATGGGAACATCAAACTAACATTCTGTCTTTCTACCGAAACTATTTGGAAGCGAGGAAAAAGTATCTTAAGGGCTTAAAACCACAAAACTGGAAACAATATCAGCATTTTCTCATACTTAAAGTACAGAAGACCAACCGCAACACATTAGTTACAGGATGGAAAAACAGTTTCAATCTCCCCCGTGGAATATTTACCAAACCAATAAGGGAATGGTTTGAGAAACATAATAATTCAAAAAGAATATACGATCAAATACTATCTTTTGACCGAGTAGGATTTGTTGCAAAAGCTATTCCCTTATACTTTACAGAAGAATATAAAGACAATGTACAGCCTTTCTACGATTATCCGTTCAATATCGGCAACAAACTTAAACCAAAAAAAGGGCAATTCTTAGATAAAAAAGAGCGTGTCGAATTGTGGCAAAAGAATAAAGAGCTATTCAAAAATTATCCGTCTGAAAAGAAAAAGACGGACTTAGCTTATCTTGATTTTTTATCATGGAAAAAGTTCGAACGCGAACTGCGACTTATCAAGAATCAGGATATCGTCACATGGTTGATGTTCAAAGAACTATTCAATATGGCTACTGTGGAAGGATTGAAGATTGGAGAAATACACCTGAGGGACATTGATACAAACACGGCAAAAGCGGAAAGCAACAATATCCTAAATAGAATTATGCCCATGAAGTTGCCTGTTAAAACTTACGAGATAAACAATAAGGGAAAGATGGAAATGGAAAAACCTTTGGCAACCTTTTATATCGAAGAAACAGAAACTAAAGTCTTAAAACAGGGCAACTTTAAAGCATTGGTAAAAGACCGAAGACTCAATGGGCTATTCTCATTTGCAGAAACTACAGACTTGAACTTAGAGGAACATCCTATCAGCAAATTGAGTGTAGACCATGAGCTTATAAAGTATCAAACTACAAGGGTAAGAATTTTTGAGATGATATTAAGACTGGAAAAGAAACTCATAAACAAATATCCCACACTACCTACATATAGCTTCAAAAATATGCTTGAGAGTTGGTTGGAGGATAAAACCAATAGTGCGGAGTTAAATAATTATGTCGACTGCTTGATTGCTGTGAGAAATGCCTTTGCTCACAATCAATACCCCATGTACAATCCAAAACTCTTTGCTGAAGTTAAAAAATTCTCTCTTTTTCCTTCCAGCAACACAAAAAAGATTGAGCTAAATATAGCGCCACAGTTACTGGAAATAGTAGGAAAAGCCATAAAAGAAATTGAAAAATCAGAAAATAAAAACTAAATTATGGATTATATGGAATTAGCGAAAGAGGCATTCTCTATAATATGTACCTTTATAGCAGCATACGTGGCCTATTACTATGCTATCAAGCAACTACACCAAAAAAGTGTTGAGAATATTGAATATGCTAAATACCAAGCTGTGTTACAAGCACATAAAAGCCTGTATAGACTACTCAGATTTACTACAGATACTGAAAATGAAGATAGCATATTGATTTGGGAAAGACCAAAAGATGGTGGACTAGAAGCAACCTATTATTTCAGAAAAGGAAACATACGTAAATTTATAAAAGAGCTTTCCAAAGAAATATATAACGAAGGATGTGGTATTTTTATGTCAAAAGAGGCTCTGTCACTAATTTCCGAATATAGAAATATTGTTTATGGTTTCATGCTTTCCGCCCAAAACAATCCCCAAGAAACAATAAGAATAACTAATAGAGAGTCTGTAGAACGAATGAAAAAGATTCACCAAAACCTCTCGATAGAAATCAGACAAGCAATCAATCTGAAAAAACGAGATTTAAGATTTTAATAAATAAAAAGTGAGGAAGTATAACCTAAAAAATAAAGAAAATAGATTGGAAATGAGTCGTTTACTAAATATCAGTTGCATCTGCCTTCTTTTTGAAAGGTAAAAACAACTCTTCGCCACACGCTCTTCTCCATTTTCTGTTGCATCTGCCTTCTTTTTGAAAGGTAAAAACAACCCACGCCCGGTGCATATCGGCTGAAAGTGGAGTTGCATCTGCCTTCTTTTTGAAAGGTAAAAACAACTAAGTACGCTTATCTCTATCTCGGTATCAAGTTGCATCTGCCTTCTTTTTGAAAGGTAAAAACAACTCCGTATGTTGACTTAAGAAATAAGGGGGAGTTGCATCTGCCTTCTTTTTGAAAGGTAAAAACAACTGCAATATCACGTAATTTATTTATGTATTGGTTGCATCTGCCTTCTTTTTGAAAGGTAAAAACAACGCATGATAAGATCTACCTTGATTTCAGGAGTTGCATCAGCCTTCTTTTTGAAAGGTAAAAACAACCACCGGCGGTCATCATCGAACCCGAGAGCAGGTTGCATCTGCCTTCTTTTTGAAAGGTAAAAACAACCTTTTTAGAAGACGTGACCACTTTCAGTTGTTGCATCTGCCTTCTTTTTGAAAGGTAAAAACAACTGCTATTTTATGAATGAAGATTATTACCTTAAAACATAATATTTCGTCATCTCAAATTGAAACATGAGACAGTTATCATCAAATATTAAAGCAAATAATTTTCAAGAAGGATACAAAGTATAAACAAATATAAAAGAGAATTTGGGTCTTGTATGGAAATTCTATAAGAATCAAAAACTTATATAAAATACGCGATGGGATAAAACGTGATCAAACATACTCATCTTAAATGAAAAGAAAAATGAAAAATCCCTTCTCAAACAAGTCTTTGTTCCCTAAAAAAGACACAGCAAAAGATTCCAAGAGAACCTTTTGCAAGATAAACAAACCATCTTGCAGATTCTACAAGCCATAACAAAGGGACCTACACAATTAGGCCATGAAAAAAGGGAAGCACACATGCACTCCCCTTGCCAACAAAAATTACAAAATAAATGGACAGGACGTAAAGCGACATGAAATAAGTCGACTACTCTGACATACCATCATCAAATTGACCGAAAACTCTTATCCGACTTTATTTTTTTTCTCGGGAATGAGTAATGAGGCCCCTATACCTACGGACAGTACGGCAAGGATGAAGATGAGCGACCAAACAGCATCGATCTCTACATACTCATGAATCAGCAGCTTGACACCGATAAACAGCAACAGCAGGCAGACGGCGGGCTTGAGGTAGCGAAAACGGGCGGCCACACCAGCCAACAGAAAGAACATGGCGCGCAGACCAAGGATAGCAAAGATGTTGGAAAAGAACACCACATAGGGATCGAGCGACACGGAGAAAACGGCCGGAATGCTGTCGAAAGCGAAGATGAGGTCGCTAAATTCAATGAAAATGACTGTAACGAGAAGTGGGGTCATGTAGAGATGACCGCCACGGTGCTTCCCCACAACTTCATAGTCCTGCCCCTCCTTCTTGGCCCTCACAAAGAAAGCATCGCCGTGGAAACGGGGGAAGACACGAAAATGACCGGAGAGAAACTTCACCACAGGATGGGCGGTGACATCCATCTGCTCTTCCTTGTCGCGCTCGAAAAACATCTTGATGCCACTATAGACGAGGAAAACTCCGAAGACAAGCAATATCCAGTCGAATTTGGCAATGACCGTGGCACCGAGAAAAATAAAGACGAACCGCAAGACGATGGCTCCGAGAATGCCCCAGTTGAGCACCCGCTGATACTCCATCTTGCTCACACCAAACGATGTAAAAATCATCATCATCACAAAAAGATTGTCCACCGAGAGTGTCTTCTCGATGAGGTAACCGGTGATGTAGGAGATGGTCATGTGATGGCGGTATTGTTCCAATCCCCCCTCAAAGTCATTAGGGTCGAGTTTGAGATGGGAAGCATAACGCCGGGCAACTTCCTGCAAGTCGGAGAAATTGTTGATACCATGTACCAAATCACCGTGAAACCATAGGAAAACGGAAAAGAGCAGGGCCAAGGTGATCCACACGGCCGTCCATGCGCCCGCCTCCTTCATCGACACTTCGTGAGCCTCCTTGTCTATCACCAGCATGTCAAGCATCAGAATGCCCACGATGAACACAATGAAACAGCCGAAAAAGATGATTTCTGTATAATGCATACTTTCCTATTCTAAACAGGGCACAAAGATACGAAATATCCGCTTAACAGACGCTACATCTTGATGATATTCATCGGATTTTTTCTACAACATCTATTTCTAGGGATATGGAGAAGCCGGCGACAGAACAATTATTTCATTTACCGGTCCGTCATTTAAACCGATGTGTCGAACGGCGTATGCAAGTTTTCTTCCCCACAATATAGCGTTCTAAAATAAAAAGTGTACCTTTGCAGTTGGTTATGGACGGATTAGTACTTGCGCTGATGATTCCATTCATCGGCACCACTCTCGGTTCCGGCTTCGTATTCTTCATGAAAGAAGAGATGCCGGCAAAGTTGCAAAAGACCCTCTTGGGCTTTGCTTCCGGTGTGATGGTGGCAGCCTCCATCTGGTCGCTGCTCATACCGAGCATGGAAATGTGCTCCGGCATGGGCAAGGCTGCCGTTGTCCCGGCAGCTGTGGGACTCCTGGCCGGCATGGCATTTCTCCTGCTGCTCGACACCATCACCCCCCACCTGCACATCGGCAATGCCCTCCCCCTGTCTCTTATACACATCTGACGCTGCCGACGAAGAGG
>ENA-OXEC01000615-OXEC01000615.1-human-gut-metagenome-genome-assembly--contig:-NODE-615-length-11742-cov-5.32258_pt1 | contig 11742 bp, 12 predicted proteins | sample MGYA00249351_ERZ652235 | MGnify/ENA primary metagenome ERZ652235 (study PRJEB26925, sample SAMN05826906) | human gut metagenome | biome: ENVO:2100002; feature: ENVO:00000062; material: ENVO:00002003...
ATTTTCTTCGCTTTGTTTTTTCTGCTCGGACAACGCCTCAAACGATCCGGCAAGTTTCTCTTTTTCGTCCACAGCCTGATCGGCCTTTTCCCGCAGTTCATCGATCGTCCGGTCTTTCCGCTGCAGATCCGTTTTAAAACGCTCCGCCACGCGGGCCTCCGTCGTGTTTCCAAGTTCAAGACTTGTGAGACTGTCTCTTATACACATCTGACTCAACCGCTCAAAATTTTCTATCTCAACGGCACGCCCCGGGGTCGCTGCCTTTGCGTTATTTAACTCCAACACCTGGATCAGATGATCGAATCCCTGTGCCTGATTCATTCCATTTGCAGTGCAGAACGACCTGAACGCGTCCGCGGATGCCTGGTCGATACGAAAATTGACCTGCCGGATCTCTTTTTCATTCTTTTCTGTGCTCATTTTACCGTACCTCCTGAATTGTTCTTAGTATAGCATGGCATGGGAGAGGAGTCAACTTGATCATGCGAATGATATACATGTTATACATAGATATTGCTATACATAGCTATTAAGAGACAAAAGTCAGAGAAAAAGCAGGCAAAAGCGGAGAGAACAGAGTTGAATACAGGGAAAAGGTGTAAAAAAGCAGATAAAACGTCAGAAAATTCAAAGGTGTGCGCACACAATTAAAACAATTTAGCTCAGAACCCGCCGAAACGGCCCATATTATTGCGCAAAACCCGAGTTTTACGCAATAATATGGGGTGAGAGATACAGAACAATGGAAGATGCAAGTTGACTATACTTTTATTGAAATAGAGCGTCAATTCGAAGAAAAATAGCCGCTTACATTGTAATAATAGAGTTAATATTGTGAATTAGTCCTATCGAATACAAAAAGCAGTTTGAAGTTTGCTATAGAACACTATTTTCTTAAATTGAGAGATATTTTCTTTAAAAAAGTCCATCCACAATTGTTTTAGAATTAAAAAGGACTCGTAAATTTTTATCATGCAGCACCTCGTTCCTTTTCGATCATTCCCATAAGTTCTTCACAGAATTCCGCATAATCGCTATGACCGAGCAGGAGCATCTTGTTATACAGTGATTCCATGGTCCTCTCAAAACCGGCGATGTCCTTCTTCCATACCCGGCAGGTAATAATGCAGTACGGAGAACCATTTCGTTTAAATTCATGACCGAATCGTACGGGAACCTGATTCTGCGCAAACAGAGCATCTGCAAGATAGTCTTCATGGTCGACGTACATGTACTGGCAAGAGAGGATGGAAAGTCCGCCCAGTTTCAAAAAATTTTTCATAATTTTTTCTCTCCTTACACTTTTTCCGTATCGTTTTCTTATAGTATGATTATAAGAGAGACGAGCCGGAATGTCATTGAACCTGTAGTTTAAGAAGATCCGTGAAAAAGAAATATCCCCGTCAATGACGAGGATATCTTCGATACTGGTATGTAACAGTCTGCTGAGGATGATAAAGTTATCCAGGCTCGGCAGAGATTTTCCGGAGATCCATTTATAGATCGCCTGCGGGTTTTCAAAACCAAAAGCTCCCTGGATTTCACGGATCGTATAGTTCTGCTCCGAGAGTAACTGTTTGATCCGCTTCCCGGTTTCTACTGGCCGGATTGACAGATACATTGGTTCCATTTGCTCATTCCTCCATGATTCTGCTCCATCCCGAAACACTGTCCTTATATTAACATAAAACTGAGAAAATGAGTAGCAGAAAATTGCTTTTTCATGATGGCTGGTGATTTTATAGGACACCATCTATGCTATGATACAGGTATCAGTTCCGCCAGTCGGATTTTCATTCTGGCAAATTTAAGAATTTATTGTATACTATCACTATATAGTATGAAATAGCTTGCAAAGAAAAGGGAAGTATGATTATGCCAAAAGGAACCAATCAGAAATTAAAATTATATCGTCTGGCTCAAATTATGCTGGAACAGACAGATGACGAGCATTATATCACGATGGCAGAGATCATGGAGGCGCTAAGACGATACGACATCACTGCGGATCGAAAAAGCCTTTATAATGATCTGCGTGACCTGTCCTCTTTTGGAATCGAGGTTGAGGGTGAGTCTGTCGGCAATCGTTACCATTATCATGTGGTCAGCAGACCATTTGAACTGCCGGAACTGAAGCTGCTTGTAGATGCCATTCAATCATCTAAATTTATTACAGAAAAGAAAACGAATATTCTGATCAAAAAGCTCGAGAAACTGGTAAGCAAATATGATGCCCAGAAGCTGCAGCGTCAGGTTTATGTATCCGGCCGGATCAAAACGATGAATGAAAGCATCTATTATTCGGTCAATACGATTCATGCCGCTATTTCTGAAAACCGGAAGATCAAATTTCAATATTACCAGTGGAACGCGAAAAAGGAAATGGAATTGCGGCATAATGGGAAATGGTATCATATCAGCCCATGGGGACTCCTGTGGGATGATGAGAATTATTATATGATCGGTTTTGATTCAGAGGCTCAAAAGATAAAGCATTACCGTGTGGACAAAATGCTGAAAATCAATTTATCAGAAGAGCCCCGTGATGGAAAAGAAGCTTTCTCAAAACTCAATATGGCAGATTATACCAAAAAAAGTTTTGGCATGTATGGCGGTAAGGAAGAAAAGGTTAAGCTTTTGATCCATAATGATCTGGTCGGGGTTATCATTGACCGATTTGGGAGAGATATCATGCTGTTCCCGGCAGATGCAGATCATGTCACCGCCAATGTAGATGTCCGTGTCAGCCGGCAGTTCCTGGCCTGGGTATTTTCACTGGGCCCAAATGTAAAAATTCTCGGACCGGAGGATGTTGTGGAAACCATGAAGAGAGAAGCTTCCCGGCTGATGGAACAGTACGGAGGCTGATATGTCAGTCAACAGTAAAAAATTTTGTACTTTATAGTTAGGGGTTAATAAATGGCTTAGATACAAGGATTATAGCATAAAGTACAAAAATTTCAAAATGTACTTTATTTCAGAATGTACTTTATTTCGAAACAGAATAAAGTACATTTTTTATTGTCCGGATGTAGTGGGGGAGTGGTTTTAGGGGAGAAAATAAAGTACATTTTCAAATCGCTCCATTTTGGAAATTTCATAAATAGTGGAATAAAGTGGGTTACAAGAATTCCAAAAGCAGCTGTTATCATTACAGAGGATATAAACGAGTTTGAAAATATGATACATAGATTTAAATCCAACATAACTAACTGGCACGGTGAGTTTGTGGATTCAATGACTGTTTCATATGGATGGGTTTTCAGTACAGAGGGAAATTGGGACAGCATATACGAAATCTCCAAAGCTGCAGATGAGAGAATGTATGAGAGTAAGGAACGTTTTTATAACGAAAGTGGTGTCAATAGAAGATAGAATGGTTGAGCTTGTATGAAGATGTAGCATAGTGTTTGGAACAGTAATCAGGTGATAATACAAAAAATCACGGGGAACACATGGAAATTTAATTTTTATCCTTAAGTCCAGCTAACCCCTGAATAGTAACTGAGAGGTCATTGTATAGTATGAAGTTGTATTCTATATATAGACAGAAAAATTTTTTGGATGTATACTGTAGAGTTGTATTTACTAAAAAGCAAAAGCAGGAGGAAATAATACTGTGCGCGATGTACTGCGGGAAGAAAAGAAATTTCTGCTGAATCAGGCAGAAGCATTAAAACTCCGGAATTATCTGTCAAATGTGGTTCATACCGATTTACATAATGGACCAGATGGTTACCAGGTACGTTCTTTGTACTTTGATTCTTTGTCAAATCGGGATTTTCAGGAAAAAGAAGATGGTCTGGAGTTAAGAAGGAAGTTATTGATCCACCAGCCAGGGACAGCGCTGTATTCGAAAATATCTGCATGGTATTACGGGATGTTATTGGCCAGTATCAGGATGCTGCCACACCGTTAAAAACCTTTGAAAGTGGAAAGCTGTATTATGGTAATGGAAATCCATTTGCATCTGCTTATGATTCCAGGGCAGATTTTATCTGTAACGGAGATGATGTGGAAATTAGAATCCCATGGCAGTTGCTGAATTTTTCTGATCCGTCCCGAATGCAGATCCTTGATGATTATTATGACGGAAATTATGGCATTGAAGCAGTGGGGATCAAAGAGATGTTTATAGGTTTTGGCAGAGAAGGAAATACAATCGAGATGGGATGCCTTAAACTGAAAGGATGGGAGAATACAGTATCCTACCATGAAAGATTAAAAGAAGCATACCAGGTTCTGAAGACATACTGGACAGGAAAGGAACACGAATGATAGCACAGCTTGTGATAGTTTTTTATTTTATTGTCTGTGTGGGGATTATCATGTTTAACTGCTTTACAGAGATAATTTCAAGATATCGTTCCTGTGTTCTGAAAAGGAGGGAACAACGATATTGCGAAGAATACAGACAGTTGTTTGTAGAAAATATAATGGAAAATAAAAAGCAGGAAAAAAGGCTGGTTAAAGAGCTTCATTCAACCAGTAGACTTCTGACGTTCAGTGAAGCATTATATAAAGTTGAAAACAGTATGCCGGAACAATTCCAGCAGGGAATAGCATCTGTAAGTCGGCTGATGGAAGAACTGATACCGGTTTATAAAAGAAAATCGGATATGGAAAAGGCCTGCTTGGCTTATGTATTTGCCATATTTCATATGACGAAATTCCAGGCTAAGGAAATTGTTTTCCCATTCCTTTTTGACCTGCTTGGAAATAAAAGTCTCTATTGCAGGGAGAATGCTTTGCGGGCATTATACAGTTCAGAAGATATACACGCGGTTATGCAGGCATTGACATTTCTGGATGCAAATGAGCAGCTGCTTCCGCATAAAAAAATACTTGCAGATGGACTTCTTTCCTTCGATAAAAAATAAGAACTGATACCACTCCTTTGGAAAAAAATGAGTGAATTTCATCCAAGGATGCAGGTAACCTTGCTGGATTATATTCGATATGCATCGCCAAACTGGAAGGATGAAATGCTGTCTATGCTGGAAACAAGCCAGGATATGGAAATTCAAATCGCATGTGTCCGCTATTTTGGCAGATATCAGGATGAAAGAAGTGTTTCTTTTTTGCTTCATCACGCCGAAGAAGAAAAGGAAGGGTTCTGGGAATTGCAGAATGCCTGTATTTCTGCTCTTGCTGTGTATCCCGGACCGCAGACACTGGAAATCTTGAAAAAAGAGACTTCCAGTAAAAACTGGTATGTCCGTTATAATGCTACAAAAAGCCTTGCAGTTCTGAATACAGATAGGGATGCATTAGCTGATATTTTACAGGGAAATGACCGCTACGCAAAAGAAATGTTAGAGTACCAGCTGGATGAAGTAAAAGCACAAAGGAGGGCCGTTTGCGGACCGATGCATTTCGTTTTTTTCTGGAATGTATCAATCTGTTTTTTATTATATATCTGATTGGATATTCCAGCTTTTTGTTTTTGTCGGTTGTAGCAGGCGCAATTGAGCTGTACAGATCATACCGCCTTGAACAGATGCACAATAAACTGTGGCAAAGCTATTACATACCGGTTTCCATTCTTGTTCCGGCTTATAACGAAGAGGTTACGGTGAAGGATACAGTCACTTCACTTCTCAACCTGGATTATAAACTATATGAAATTATAGTAATAGATGATGGTTCTAAAGACAAAACATCTCAGGTCCTGATTGATGCATTTCATATGGAGCGAGTGGAACGCCCGATCCGTCATCTGATCCAATGCCAGCCTGAGGAAGAGGTTTATGAATGCCCGAACCAGAAAGTGCCCATTACTTTGATCCGCAAGAAGAATGGCGGAAAAGCAGACAGCTTAAATGCCGGAATCAATGCAGCCAGGTATCCTTGGTTTATCTGTATGGATGCGGACTCTATTTTACAGCATGATTCGCTGGAGAAAATCGTTCGCCCGGTTCTGGAGGACGAAAATGTAATAGCCGTTGGTGGAAGTGTCCGCCCAGCCAATGGTGTTGTCATAAAAAAAGGTCATGTGATAAAATACAGGCTGCCCAGAAATATAATAGCAAGAATGCAATCCCTGGAATATGACCGTTCTTTTCTGGCAGCACGTATCCTGTTGGATAAAATCAATGCAAACATGATCATATCCGGAGCTTTTGGATTATTTGAGAAAAAAACAGTGATTGCCGTAGGCGGATATGACAGCAGTACAATGGGCGAGGATATGGAACTGGTAGTCAGACTTCATGAATTCAGCCGCATGAATCGTAAGCCATATAAGATTGATTTTGCACAGGATGCCATCTGCTGGTCGCAAACACCGGAAAAATTAAGTGAATTGGGCAAGCAGCGGAAAAGATGGCAGAGAGGATTGTTCCAGTGTATGTGGGGACACCGTAAAATGTTGGCAAACCCACGGTACGGAGCTGTAGGACTTTTATCCTATATTTATTTTCTGTTTTACGAATTATTGTCACCATTTATTGAACTTTTTGGTATACTTACAATGGTTTTATCTGTGATGATGGATATGCTGAATGTGAAATTTATGCTGGTATTTCTTGCCTGCTATGCCCTGTATGGTATTTTACTTACATTAACTGCATATTTTTCAAGAATCTATACCATTGACCAGAGGCTTTCTTTTCGAAAACTGATCCTTGCTATTACTGCTTGTTTTTTTGAAACAACTTTTCTCCGCTTTTATTTGGCATTTGTCCGTGTGACTGCATTTGTGGGATACAAGAAGAACAAACTGAACTGGGGTAAACTGGAAAGAAAGAAAATGAACGGAATATAGTTTTATTACTATGTCAATTTAGATTGATCGAAACGACGGGAGGAAGTCTTGATTTAGCTGCGGGAAAATAGGATTTGAGACTATATTGCAATGGATTATCAGCCATCAGAAGTAATGATTTTGGGAGAGATACCTTTACGGCATCTCTCTTTTTGTTTCATAGGAAATTGCGTCCTATGTCACATTATTTAAATAATCCATGTTACATAAAGAAGAACAGAAAAAGAGAAGAAGAATAGAGGAATAAAAGGAGAGAAAAAGGAATGATGCAGACATGTTGAGCGCAGGCTCAATGTGGCTGCATTTTTTCTTGTTTTTTTATAAAACCCTATTGACAAAATGATTCAGAATCACTAATATGATATTATAACATTATATAATGATATATGCTCAATCGATTGAAGAGGAATTCGACTTAAGAAGCTGAGGAAATGAAGGTAATAGGGATTGGGGACAATGTATGTGATAAGTGCATCCATTTAAAAACCATGTTTCCTGGGGGGCAGGCGCTGAATTTTGCAGCGTATGCCGGAATGCTTGGAGCAGATACCGCATATTATTTTAATCCGTATGAATATGATAAGAAAAATGTACGGAATTTAAAAATGTATATGCAGTGACGCAGATAAACAGAGGGAGGAGCAGCTATGCGGTTTGCAGCGGTAGGATTCACCTGCATTGATGTATACAAAAACTTAAATATCAGTTACCCGACAGGCAATGGAATCGATCTGATGTTTAATCTGATGGATTTGGTTCCCGAGCTTGTGCCGTCCGTGGTGACGGCGATTGGAGATGATGCCTATGGACAGTCTATGCTGGAAGCGTGTCAGAAAAGGAAGGTAGATACCGGACATGTTACCATTGTTCCCGGGGGACAGACGGCAGTGATAGAGATGCTGTTAAATGGCAGAGACCGGGTACATCACAGGGCGGAAAAAGGAGTCATGATTCCATATCAGCCAACGGGAGAGGATATGGATTTTATCCGGACACAGGATTACATTCATACCGATCTTTCGTGGAATGTGACAGGATTGCTGAAGGACATGAGAAGCAAGGGAACGAAGATCTATTTTGATTTTTCCAAGCGGTATCGGCATGAGGATGTTCCGACCATTCTAAAAAATATCAATTATGGTATTTTTTCATTTGAAGAGGAGACCGAGGAGGTAAGAGAGCTTTTGCGGATGGGCTGTTCCATGGGAGCCGAGGTGCTGCTTGCCACGTTTGGGGAAGGAGGCTCTCTGGCTTTTGACGGAACAGAGTTTTATCGACAGCCGTGCATACCGGCACCGAAGCTGGTGAATACCGTAGGCGCGGGAGATTCCTATGGCGCCGGCTTTATGAGCGGAGTTCTTCGGGGCAGGAGCATACCGGAATGTATGCTTTCCGGCGCGAAAAAGGCTGCTGAGATTGTTAGTATATTTGAACCTTATCATGTGTAAAGGAAGCTTTGGAGAGAAAGGAGTTGTCGTTTCGTGATTATTGATGTACATGTACACCCGGTGTTATTTGGTCCGATCTGTACAGATTCGGACAGGGTGAATTTCAGAAAGAAGGCGTTTGGCCTGTACAAATCATCTCCTGTGCCCATGGAGCAGGTCATGGCTGTGATGGATCATGCCGGAGTGGATCGGGCGGTAATTCTTGCGGAAGATTATTCTGCATCGATGGGACAGCCGATTGTGTCAAACGAAGAAGTAAAGAGGATCGTAGAATTGTTTCCGGAACGCTTTATCGGCTTTGCCAGTGTCGATCCGCGAGAGGAATGTGCGGCAGAAAAACTGAAGGACGCGTTTGAAAAGCTGAATTTGATGGGTCTGAAGCTGAATTTATCCCATTTAAATATGTATCCGGATGACAGACGGTTAAAACCGTTATTAGATCTGTGCACAAAGTATGACAAGTCAGTGCTGTTTCACAGCGGCTTCAGCTGGGAACCGGATTCCCCGTCAAAATATACACGTCCGATTTTGTTTGAAGATATCGCCGTGGAATATCCGACGCTTCGGTTCTGCCTGTCGCATCTGGGATGGCCCTGGGTGGATGAGCTGTGCATGCTGTTGTTAAAGTATCCCAATGTTTATACAGATACGGCGACGGTATTTATGGACAGCCCCAAAAACTATTATGAACAGATTTTCTTGAAAAATATGGCTCCGGGATGGCTGCAGAATAATCTAATGGATAAGGTGATGTATGGATCCAACCTCCCCAGATTTCGCCAGGTCAGAACAAAGGACGGTCTGGAAAAACTGAATCTTCGTCCGGATGTGCTGAAAAAAATCCTGGGAGAGAATGCGGAAGTGTTTCTGGGAATGAAAGGAAGAGGCTATGATTATTAAATCTTATATGCATGAAATTGCCAGCAGACAGGAATTTGAAATGGTAAAAATCACAGATCAGGTGCAAAAGGACGTGGCTGCCAGCGGAATCACGGCAGGAGTTGTTTTTGTCATATCCATGCACACGACTACGGCGATTATGATAAATGAAAGCCTTCCCTGTGTGGAAAAGGACATTGAACTGACGCTGGAACGGTTGATACCAACAGACGGAGATTACGTGCATACCCATATGCTCCCAAGCTATGGAACCTGCAGCGGAAATGCCCCGGGACATTTGAAGTCAATGCTTTGCGGAAATCATTGTGTGCTTCCGGTAATAGATGGAAAAGCAGCGGGCGGAAGTGCCCAGGATATTTATTTTGTGGAGTTCGATGGACTGAAGATAAGAAAATATACGGTTCAGATCATGGGAGAATAACCTAATTTTCCCTGTAACAGAGAATAGCGCCCTGCTTTGCCAAAGTGAGGCGCTATTCTTCTGCATCGAATTCGATGCCAGTGTGTGCACACGATTATAAGTGCTCACCAAAGCAACGGATTCTTTATCAAAAACGAAATATGGATGCTTGTACTTTCTGTAAAGGTTTGCTAAGAAAGGAACGGCATTATATTTGACTAAGAGAAGGTCACTTTACATCCCTCAAAATGGGTAAAGTGACCTTTTTATATTATCTTTTATTTAAGGGGAATCATGTATTAGAAGCAACTTGTGATAAGAAAACTAGGAATGTAACATTTTTAATCCTCTTTTTAGATAAATTGGATTCTTATAATATTATGGTTTTCAGAACTTATTTCTTATCTTTTGGTATTCTCTAGGTGAATATCCTTTTAGCTTGTGGAAGAGCCGGCTGAAATAAAGCTGGTTATCATACCCGACAATCTTAGAAATCTCATTGATGGAATAAGTTGTTGTTTCAAGTAAAATCTGAGCATTGGTGATTCGGATTCCTACAATAAATTGCATTGGTGTGGAACCAGTGAATTTTTTGAAATTTCGGATAAACCAGCTGACACTCATCCCTCGTGAGGCAGCATAATCGTCAATATTGATATTCTGATGGTAGTTTTCACTGAAAAAGGTAACAGCGATATCCATCTCACGATCAAGATATTCATTTTTTGATATGTGCTCTCTAGTCAGTTCCCGGTGAAAGCTAATTAAAAGATGGCGTAGCAAAAGGACAAGCATTTCCTCATAATTATCCCGACAGCGTTGGAGCTCGATGATAATACGTTTGAAAATCCGTTCATATTCGTTAGATGAACCAACTTGAAAGATACGTTCTTTATCTGTAAATCCATATTGGCGTAAGATATTTTTCACATCGCTTCCTGTGAAGTGAATCCAGTATACTTCTGTCTTATCTTCTCCATAATATTCATATTTCTGAAGTTCTTTCGGTCTGTAAAGTACAAAGTTACCGGCAGGAACAATCGTTTCGTTATCTACATTATCAAAATGGAAATGTCCACAACCAGCAGTGATATATATAATCTGATAATCCAGACGTCCTCTTGGACGGTAGGTGGGAAGCTTGGGAAGGCTGGAAAGACGATAAGTACCACAGCTTCCTACAATCAGTGGACGACTTTTGTCTTTAAAATCCATATGTGAGTGGTTCAAATAACCGGCGTTCATATACATAGGACGGCACCTCTTTTCATACTTTTTATTATTGTATCATTTAGTGCATGTTTTGTCCAATCTAATTCATAGACATATTTTGCGGATTAGGATAATCTATATTTAGAAAACAAAGAAACGTAAGAATAAAAGGAAAGGATCAGATTTTCTGTGGGAGAACAAAGAGCAAAAAAGTATATGTATTGGAGGAGAGCTATTTATGATTGTACCGCGTTATTATGAGAATTTAAGTGTATTGCATGAAAACACAATGCCAGCCAGAGCCTATTATATTCCGGCATCCAAAAGAATGGATAACCTGGTGGAACACAGAGAAGAATCAGATCGTATGCAGTTATTGAATGGAACTTGGAAATTCCAGTATTTTAACAGCATTTATGACATTCAGGATTCTTTCTTTGAGAAGGATTATGATACGGAACACTTTGATGTGATTCAGGTTCCGAGTGTATGGCAGATGGCAGGATATGATGTGCATCAGTATACAAACATCCGGTATCCGTTTCCGTTTGATCCGCCATACGTGCCGCAGGATATTCCGTGTGGAACTTATGTGCATACTTTTGATTGCAGCAGAGATGAGAAAGCTTCAAGAGCCTTTTTGAACTTTGAAGGGGTAGACAGTTGCTTTTATGTATGGATCAATGGCTCTTACGTAGGATACAGTCAGGTTTCACATATGACCAGTGAGTTTGATATTACCGATGTACTTCAGGATGGAACGAATACCGTGGCAGTTTTAGTAATGAAGTGGTGTGATGGTTCTTATCTGGAAGACCAGGACAAATTCCGTATGAGTGGTATTTTCCGGGATGTGTACATTTTAAAACGTCCGGAGCAGGCAATCAGCGATTACCATATAAAAACAAAAATTGAGGATATGATTGCAAAAGTAGAACTTGACATGAAGTTTTACTTCCCAGTAAATGTAAAGATTTCGATAGAAGACAGAAACGGAGCAGTTGTAGCCTGTCTCT
>ENA-OXEC01000618-OXEC01000618.1-human-gut-metagenome-genome-assembly--contig:-NODE-618-length-11691-cov-42.6329_pt1 | contig 11691 bp, 8 predicted proteins | sample MGYA00249351_ERZ652235 | MGnify/ENA primary metagenome ERZ652235 (study PRJEB26925, sample SAMN05826906) | human gut metagenome | biome: ENVO:2100002; feature: ENVO:00000062; material: ENVO:00002003...
ACGAGATCTGCGCATGTCTCGTGGGCTCGGAGATGTGTATAAGAGACAGCAACTATAATGTGTAAAATATTGTTATCAGTAGGTATAATATTAGGATTAATTTTATCATTTTACTTAATATGCTTTAAAATCGAGGAGTTAAAAATTCTAGATAATATAAATAAAACTTTTAAAGAATGTATATCATTAGTATTAACAATTTTAATAATATCCATAGGAATAAGCGGCTATTTTATTATTAATTGTGAAAGTAAATTTGAAAATGAGATAGGGACAAATTTAAAAAGAATATCATACTTAAAATCTAAAACAATTAATGGTGATTATATAAAAAAAATAGATAGTGTAAGTCAATATATGGGAGAGGATTATTTAGAAATAAAAAAAGAAATTAGAGAAGGGTTTAATTCTTTTGAAGATGAATGGAATTCAAACTATTATTCAGCTGTATATAAAAAAATAAATAATAAATTTACTCCAGTTGTCTATAGTGATGAAACAGAAACTTTTTTAACTCCTATGGCATTTACTGAAAATGAATCCAAAAATATTTTTAGACGTGTTATGAATTATGGAACTGTTGAATATATAAGGGCAGCAGATTATCAAGGAGACTGGATGTCTGGATTTAGCCCAATAAAAGATAATGATGGGAATATTGTTGGAATTTTGGAGATAGGTGTAAATGGAAATTATTACTCTATACAAACTTCAAGTATGATTAGAAATATAATAATTAATGTTATTTCAATAATAGCAGTTTTAGTATTTCTATTTATAGAATTAAATATATTTATGGAAATAATATTCAATGGAAATAAAAATTTAAAATTAAAATATAATGTAAAAATAATACGTTTTATAAGCTTTTTAATTTATTCAATATTAAATATACCAACTTTCTTTATACCTATTATGATGGAAAAATTGTTGCAAAATAATGAGCTTTTTCATATGTCAAAGGAGATAGCAACAGGACTTCCACTTACAGGACAAATGATTTGTTTGGTTATAGCTTCAGGTTTAGGTGGTACAATTGCAGATAAAGTTGGATGGAGGCCAGTATTTATTTCTGGAATAGGAGTAATGGCAGCAGGGTGCTTTATAAGTGGCGTTGTAAGTATGCCAATACTATTTATTTTAGGTATATCTTTAATAGGTTTTGGACTAGGATTTTCATCAATTGCATGTCAAAGTTTTATATTTTATGCTAAAAACTTAGGAGAAGACTTTGATGCTAATGAAATATTAGCAGATTTTAATTCGGGGTCTTATGCTGGCGCTAATTGTGGAGTGCTTTTTGGAACTATGCTATATGAAAAAATAGGATTCTCATATACATTTTTTTCTGCAATTATAATTGGAGTATTAGTATTTCTAATTGTCATGAAAGCAATACCAAATTTTAAAAATATTGAACAAGAAATAGAAGAAGTAATAAGCAAAAGAACTTTAATTAAAACTCTGTTTAGTACTGAAATATTAAGTTATGCTGCATTTATATTATTGCCAATAATAATAGTATCATTTTTTGTAGTTCACTTTTTTCCAATATTTTCAGAGAGTCAGGGGATTTCAAGCACTACAGCTGGACTTGGATATATGTTACAAGGAATTACTGTAATTTACTTAGGACCACAATTAACTAAAATTGCAATAAAATATTTAAAACCAAAGAAAACAGTAATATTATCAAGTCTAATTGCTTTTGGAGGAGTAATATTATTTGCGTTTAGTCCTACAATGGTAGTTGCTTTTATAACAATATTTTTCCTTGGGGTATCAGAAGCAGTTGGTCAGTCGGCTAGAGTAAATTATTTTTTAGATATGAAGGCTTCTAAATTACTAGGAGAAGGAAAAGCACTTGCTGTATTTTCTGTTTTTGAGAATTTAGGAACAATAGTTGGACCTACTATATTTGCTTTGATTTTATCATATAATATTTCATTTGGAATGAGCATTTATGGTGGAATATCATTAGTTCTTGTATTGTTATTTGCAATAAGCACATTAAGGCTCAGCAAAAAGAAACATCAGAATGCAGATACTGCAGTTTTAGATGATTAGTTTATATAATTATACAATTTAAACAATAATTTAGACTTTAATTTATTTGTGCTAGCTAAAGAGTAGGTTTAGCTGGCACAATATTTTTTATAAGTATATTATGAAAAATTTTAAATCTATAAAGTATAAGGGGAAATTATAATAATATTTTTATTAAATTTATTAGTTAGAGAGTACATAATTAATATAGAGGAGTGAGTGTAATGTTTGATTATTATGAAAAACTATTTCCAGGTAATTTAAGATATGTGCCTTATAAAAATGATAATGAACATATTTGGGATAGAATAAAATTTTTAGACATGCGCATATATGACTTATTAATTGACGAAAAAGAAAATGCAGAAGAGGAGAGTAGTTTAATTGATGAGTTCTTATTAAAATATAACAATACAGATGACAATATAGTGAACAAAAACAAAGAAGAGAGAATTAGAATTTTAGAATTTTTAGCAGAATATATAAAAGACAGAGAAGAAGTATCTGGATTTGCAGAATGTGAACTTACACTGCTTAAAATTGAAAATGCTTTTAATATGAGCTATTTTATGAAAACATGTTTGATTATGTCTTTAGCTTATGAAGTGAATAAAAAATATACTAGTATATTTTCATATATTAATAATGACAAGTCAATGTCATATCCAAATGCGCATATAGCAATAAAATTATGTAGTATATCTACTGAACTTTATCATGAAATAGTACCATATATGGCAGAATTGAAAATAGTGAAGGACTATATATTTGAAGAGAAAAATATAGTCATGATTGAAGAAAAAAATGATATAATAAAACCATTAAAGTTAAATGAAAAATTTCAAAATGTATTGATTAAATCTAAAAATATTGAATATAAAGTTCCGTATTATTTTGAACTATTTAAATATAAAAATGAATTAGATGAACTAGAATTTAATTTTAATATTAAAGATGAAATAATAAAATTATCATCAGACATAAAAAATCAGATTTCATATAAATTATATGAAAAAGCTAAGATTATTTATTTAAAAGGTCCTGAAGGAGTTGGAAAAAGATTTTATATACGTCATAGTTTAAAGGCGTTAAAAAGAAATATTTTATTTATTGATTCAGATATATTGGTGAATAAAAGGGATGAAATAGAAGGGTTAAAAAAAGATATATTAAGAGAATGTTTAGCAGAAAATGCAATACCTTGTTTATGTGGAGTACATAAAATATATGAATTAGAAAAAGAATATTCAAGTATTATATATTCCTTATTAATTGAGCTTAAGAATATTAGTGAATTAATATTTATAACTTCTGAAGAAGAAATTTATGAAATGAATTATACAGATTGTTTTAACATAATAAGAATTGATATAGAAAATCCTTCATTAAATACAAGAAGCGAGTATTTAAAAAATTCTATGTCAAAGAAAAACTTAACTACAGGAGGTGATATTAATGTTTTAGTAAATAAATTTTCATTTACGCCAGGTCAAATAAAATTAGCAATAGATCATATTAGTAATAAATTTTTTTCTAATGAAGTACAAGAATTAAGTGAAGAAGAGCTATATGAAGTATTTAACAATTTAGCTTTTACTAAATTATCTAATTTAGCTACTTTGGTGAGGCCAATTTATAAGTGGGATGACTTAGTATTAAAAAAAGAACAGAAAGAAATACTAAAACAAGCTTGCAATCATATACAATATAAACATGTTGTATATGAAGAATGGGGATTTAATAAAAAGAGAGCTTATGGAAATGGAGTATGTGTTCTATTTACTGGTTCTCCTGGAACAGGTAAGACTATGGCAGCTCAAGTTGTAGCAAAGGCTTTACATATCAATATGTATAAAGTGGATTTATCTCAGATAACAAGTAAATATATTGGAGAAACTGAAAAAAATTTAAAGAAGCTTTTTGATGAAGCAAAAAAGAGTAATTCTTTACTTTTCTTTGATGAAGCAGACACTATATTTGGAAAGCGAACAGAAGTAAAAGATTCACATGATAAACATGCTAATATGGATGCAGCTTATTTACTTCAAAAAATAGAGGAATATGAAGGAATAAGTGTACTAGCTACTAACTATATACAAAATATTGATGAAGCTTTTATAAGAAGAATATCATTTATAATTAGATTTTCTATGCCAGACATTAATGAAAGAAAGGAGATTTGGCAAAAAGCATTTCCAGATACTATACCTGTAGAAAGAGAAATAGATTTTGATTTTCTTGCTTCAAAATTTCAGTTGTCTGGAAGTAATATAAAAAATATAGCATTACATAGTGCATTTTTAGCTGCGTCTAATAATGAAGGTATAAGTATGAAACATATAATAGATGCTATACGAACAGAGTATTTAAAAGTAAATAAAATTTTATTGAAAGAAGATTTAGGACCATATTATGAAGATTAAAGGTGATGTGAAATGTTAAAAGATACTATTATATATACAGAGAGATTAAAAGAAAGACCAATAACAATGGAAGATTTTGAAATTTTGTATGAAAACTATGATAAAGATGCTGAACTTTATATGGATTTGTTTCCAGCTCAAAATAGAGAAAAAGCTATGGAATTTATTAAACAATGTGTAAAAGAATTGGATGAAGGAACAGATTTAAATTTAATAATTACTGATAAGATTACAAATAAATTCATAGGATATTTAGGAATATACTATATAGGAAAAGAAGATCCGGAATTAGGGCTTTGGATTAATAAGGAAAGTCAACATAAAGGATATGGAGTAGAAGCTATAGAATCAGGAATTAAATGGCTTAGAGAAAATTGTGAATTTTTACATATAAAATGTCCAATTGATAGAAAAAATATATACAGTAGAAAATTACCGGAACATTTTAATGGAAAAGTAAGAAAAGAATATAAAATAAAGAGTTGTACTGGAAGAAGTTTAGATATAGTGGAATATTGGATAGAAAGATAATATCAATGAATAGAATTTTATGTTTTTTAGCAAAATACAAATTGTTTTATTTGAGCTGTTTCTTTATTGCCTAATATATGATTTATTATAAAAGAAAGATTATGAGCTAATATTTTAAATGATTAATTTTTTCAGTATTATACTAAGTGAACTCTAATATTTTAATCATCTTTTTATTATGTTTTCTTGTTAATTATATTTTAATTGAGATGATTAATTATTGTTAGAGTTTTTTTTTTACTAGTACAATGGGTTAATATAGCAATTATATTTGTGATATCATATTCATTAAAAAATTTTAAATAAGAATAGTAAAGTTGATGGTTTTTATAATAGCTTTAAAATGACATAAAATTATTAAAATAATGTTGAAATGATTAAAAATAAAATCAATATTAAAAAAACATAATCTGCATGATAAAAAGATAATATTTTGATAAAAATATTATAAAAATGAAATTAAAATATAACTTTTGTTGACAAATTTATTTATTTCTTTATAATATATAATATAACAACGAGGTTATAACTTAATTAATCACTTAAGTTATAGCCTCGTCATTTTTTATAAAAATATAGGGGGCATAATTAATGAAAAGCATAAAAAAAATACTAGCAATGTTGTCAATAACGACTCTAGCTTTTAGTTTTACTGCCTGTGGTGGTGGGACAAGTACTCCTAATGCGGGAGCTACTGCAGAAAACACTTCAGCAGCTGGGGATCCGTTAAAAGTTCATATTGATGTTGAAGTAGCATCAATGGATCCACAAGTAGCAGTTGATGGTACTTCTTTTGAAGTATTGGCAGCAGTTACAGAAGGGTTATACTCTTTAGATGCAAATGGTTCTGCAATCCCAGCTATGGCTGATAAGGTTGAGAAAAGCGAAGATGGGTTAACTTATACTGTTACTTTAAAAGATGCAAAATGGTCAAATGGTACACCAGTAACAGCTAATGACTTCGTATTTGCATGGAGAAGACTTGTTGATCCTAAAACAGCAAGTGAATATGCATTTATGGGTGGAATAGCTGGACTTAAAAATGCCGATGATATTTCAGCAGGTAAAGTATCACCAGACCAATTAGGAGTTACAGCTAAAGATGATAAAACTTTAGTAATTGAATTAGATACTCCAGTTCCATTCTTTGAATCACTAATGGCGTTCCCTTCATTCTTCCCAGTTAATGAAGAATTCTATAATAAATGTGGGGACAAGTTTGCAACAACTGTTGATACAATTCTTTGTAATGGAGCATTTAAAGTTACTTCATATGAACCAGCAGCAACTACAATTAATTTAGAAAAGAATGCAGATTACTGGGATGCCAACAAAGTACAATTATCAGGTATTCAATATCAAGTAATTAAAGATTCTCAACAAGCAATGCTTGCATACCAAAATGGTGATTTAGATGTAGCTACACTTTCAGGAGAACAAGTAGAACAATTCCAAGCTGATCCTGAATTCCAAAGCATCATGGCAGGATATTTATGGTACATTTCACCAAACTTAAAAACACCAGGTTTAGAAAATGAAAACTTACGTAAGGCTTTAGCACTTTCATATGATAAAGATGCTATTGTAAATAACATCCTAAAAGATGGTTCAATTAAAGCTGATTTTGCAGTACCAACATTACTTGCAACAGGACCAGATGGAAAAGACTTTAGAGACGGTACAGATACTTATCTTTCAACAGATAAAGCAAAAGCTTTAGAATATTATGATAAAGCAAAAGAAGAACTTGGAAAAGATTCTTTCTCATACACAATGATTGTTGAAGATACAGAATCAGCTCAAAATGTAGCACAATTTATTCAAGCAGAAATTCAAAAAACTCTTCCAGGTGTAACAATTAATATTGAAACAATGCCAAAGAAGAACAGAGTTGAAAGAATGCAAGAAGGTACATTTGAACTTGGATTAACTAGATGGGGACCTGATTATGCAGATCCAATGACATACTTAGATATGTGGACAACTGATAGTCCTAACAACTATGGTTTCTGGTCAAATGCTGAATTTGATCAAATTATTCAATCAGCTAAAAAGGGTGAACTTGCATTAGATGTAAATGCAAGATGGGATGCTTTAAAGAAAGCAGAAAAAATGGTAATGGATGAAGCTGTTATATTCCCAGTTTATCAAAAGGGTAATGCAGTTATGATTAAGAAAAATGTTTCAGGAATTGAATTCCACTCAGTTGCAATTAACAGAGTTTATAAAAATGCAACTAAAAACTAGGAAAATATAAATTTTTCAAATTATAATTGACGATGAACAATTGATGCCCATTGTGGGTACACAAAGTGCAATGAAGGAAGAAATTCTTAATTGTTAATTGTTCATTGTCAATTGTTAATTATATAAGGAGCGATTATGAATGAAAAAATATCTACTTAAAAGAATAGCAATATCTATCGCGACATTATTAGCAATTTTATTAATATTATTTTTAATGTTAGAGTTTATGCCTGGTTCTCCATTTAATGATGAGAAGTTAACGGTGGATCAAATTGCATTATTAAATGCAAAATATGGGTTAGATAAACCTATTTTAATAAGATTTTTTAACTATGTGAAAAATATGCTTACAGGAGACTTTGGAGTTTCTTATACAATTTCGAAAAATACACCAATTTCCACTTTGCTTCAAACACGTCTGCCAATATCAATAAGAATAGGTGGCCAGGCTGTACTTCTTGGAACAGTAGTTGGATTGGTTTTAGGAATAATTGCAGCTTTAAAACATAATACAATTTGGGATACATTAACTACTATAATTTCAGTTTTAGGTGTAAGCTTGCCTTCATATGTATTTGCATTAGCATTATCATATTCATTAGGATTTAAGTTAACATTATTTCCACTTCTTTATTCAGCGGACACTCCGTTTAAATCATCAGTGCTTCCAACAATAGCATTATGTATGTTTACTATTGCAACAATAGCGCGTTTTACACGAACAGAAATGATTGATGTTTTAGGTTCTGATTATATACTTCTTGCAGAAAGTAAAGGAATAAGCGGTGTTCAATTAATAGTAAAACACCAATTAAGAAATGCGTTAATACCTATAATAACAGTTTTGGCACCATTAATTGTTGGGCTTATGACAGGAAGCCTTGTAATAGAAAAGATTTTCTCAATTCCAGGTATAGGTAGTTTGTTAGTTACTGCAATTCAGTCAAATGATTATAACGTTATTGTTGCAATAGCATTTATATATAGTGCTATGTATATAGGAATAATGCTTGTTGTAGATATATTATATGGAATTATAGATCCAAGAATAAGATTAGCAAAGGGGGATGACCATGAGTAGTAATATTGTAGAAAAAGATGTTCACTATGATTTCTTAGCTGATGATTTTAAGTTAGTTGGTGAAGAAAATGTATCTCATGTAGATAAAAACTATGCTAGTCAATCATATTGGAAAGATGTTTTAACTAGATTTATAAAAAACAAGGGTGCAATAATAGGATTAATATTCATAATATTAATCACAATAATGGCAGTGATCGGCATTCATTTAAATGGACATACATATGATTCACAGATAATATCACATCAAAATTTAGCACCAAGAGTTCCAGGTTTAGAGAACATAGGAATATTGGATGGTTCAGAAACAATGAATACAACAGCTGGTCCTGTAGAAACAAATAAATATGTACAAGAAGGAAAAACAACAGGCCTTGAAGATACATATTATTGGTTTGGAACAGATGTACTTGGAAGAGATATCTTTACAAGAACATGGATGGGAACAAGAATATCATTATATATATCATTAGTTGCGGTTGCAATTGATATTTTATTTGGATTAAGTTATGGACTAATATCAGGATATTTTGGCGGAGCAATTGATAATGCAATGCAGCGTTTTGCCGAAATATTAAATGGTATACCAAGTCTGGTAATTGTTACATTATTAATAATAGTATTAAAACCAGGATTACTTACAATAACTTTTTCACTTATGATTACAGGCTGGATTGGAATGAGCCGTATAGCAAGGGCACAAGTGCTTAAGCTTAAAGAGCAGGAATTTGTATTAGCATCAAAAACATTAGGTGCAAAAGATTTCTTCATTATATTTAGAGAGATACTTCCTAATATTTTTGGACAGATAATAACAAATACAATGTTTTCTATACCTAATGCAATATTCACTGAAGCATTTTTAGCATTTATAGGTCTTGGAGTGCCAGCACCTATGGCATCACTCGGAACATTAATAAGTGATGCATTTAAATCTTTCACAACTCATCCATATATGATAATTCCACCAGTAGTGGTTCTTGCGCTATTAATGCTTGGATTTAATATGCTTGCAGATGGTCTTCGTGATGCATTTGATCCTAAGATGAAAGAAATGTAGAAGGAGGTTTAAGATAGATGAAAAAAGAAAAAGTACTAGAAGTAAGAGATTTATCAATATCCTTCACTACATCAGCTGGAAAGGTAAATACAATAAGAGGCGTAAACCTGGATTTATACAAAGGTGAAACACTTGCGATAGTAGGAGAAAGTGGAAGTGGTAAATCAGTAACAATGAAAGCTGTTATGGGAATACTAAGCAGCAATGGAGAAATTAATTCTGGAAATATTAAATTCTCATATTATAGGGATAAAGAAAAGGTTGATGTTGATATATTAAAGCTTTCAAAGAAGGAAATGAGACAAAGGATTAATGGAAAGAGAATAGCTATGATATTCCAAGATCCAATGACATCACTTAATCCAACAATGACAATAGGTGCTCAAATAATGGAAGGAATGATATGGCATTATAAGACACCTAAAAAGGAAGCACATGATAAAGCAGTTGAACTGTTAAAACTTGTTGGAATTACTGATGCTGAAAATCGTATGAAGAATTATCCTCATCAGCTTTCAGGTGGTATGAGACAAAGAGTTGTTATAGCTATTGCACTTGCATGTAATCCAGATCTTTTAATTTGTGATGAGCCAACAACAGCTTTAGATGTAACAATACAAGCAAAAATATTAGAATTAATAAAAGACATTCAAAAGAAATTAAATATATCAGTTATTTATATTACTCATGACCTTGGTGTTGTCGCAAAAGTTGCTGATTATGTTACTGTAATGTATGCAGGTAAAATAGTTGAAAAAGGAACAATAAATGAAATATTTTATGATCCAAGACACCCTTATACATGGGGCTTATTATCAGCTATGCCTGATTTAGAGACTAATGATGATAAACTTTACACAATACCAGGAAGCCCTCCAAACCTTGCAAATAAGGTAGAAGGAGATGCTTTCGCACCAAGAAATATCTATGCTTTAAATATAGATAATAGACTTGAGCCTCCAATGTTTAAAATAAGTGATACTCACTATGCAGCAACTTGGCTTTTACATGAAAATGCGCCAAAGATAGAAATGCCTGCTGAATTAAAACAAAGAATAGACAGAATGTTAAAGGAGGCTGAGTAAAATGGAAAATAGAGAGCCTTTATTAGATGTCAAAGATTTAAAACAACATTTTAAAGTGAGCAGAAAGTTTACTGTAAAAGCAGTAAATGGAGTTTCATTTCAAATATATCCAGGAGAAACATATGGTTTAGTTGGAGAATCAGGTAGTGGTAAATCTACAATTGGACGTTCAATAATAAGACTTTATGATCCAACTGCTGGAAAGATGATTTTCGATGGTTCAGATATATCAGGAAAGTTATCAGAAAAGGATAAGAAACATTTAAGAACAAATATGCAGATGATTTTCCAAGATCCAATGGCATGTTTAAATCCACGTAAGAAAGTTTTAGATATTATAGCTCAAGGCCTAGATATTCATAAATTATATAAGACTAAGGAAGAACGAGAAGAAAAGGTATATAAGATATTAGAAAAGGTAGGATTATCAAAAGAACATGCAAATAGATATCCTCATCAATTTTCAGGTGGACAAAGACAACGTATTGGTATTGCGAGAGCGCTTATAATGAATCCTAAATTAATTATAGCTGATGAAGCAATAAGTGCACTTGATGTTTCAATTCAAGCGCAGGTTGTAAACTTAATGAAGGATATTCAAAAAGAAACTAATACTGCATTTTTGTTTATTGCCCATGATTTATCAATGGTTAAATATATTTCAGATAGAATTGGAGTATTACATTTAGGATATTTACTTGAAACAGGTACTACAGAAGAAATATTCTCAAATCCAATTCATCCATATACAAAATCATTAATATCAGCAATTCCACATCCAAATCCTAAAGTTGAAAAAACAAGAAAATCAGAAACTTATGATTATTTTACAAGTGGAATTAAATATGAAGATGGAATAAAACAGCATGTGGATGGAACACATTATGTTTTAGCGACTGATGAAGAATTAAAAAAGTGGAGATAGTAAAATCAGAGTTTGGCGGATAACAACCGAAATTCAATATATGATAGGCTCGATTGTAGGGAAATTTCAGCTAAAACTTCTAAAAAGATAGGCTGTGCCCAAAACAATTTGCTCCAACAGCAAATATTGGACAAATTATTTTGGAACAGCCTATCTCTAAGAAGTTAAAAGCTTAAATTTCTTAATACAATACTACGCCTAAGCAGAGAACCCAAATCTGTGATTTGGTGTGAATCGCTTACCCAGCGAATGAATATGAGTCGGGTATTCATATATTGAATTTCTTTGTTTTA